>Ga0209517_10000089_pt1 | contig 149026 bp, 147 predicted proteins | sample PeaSoiMetSII2010_FD_187695 | JGI IMG/M metagenome (GOLD analysis project Ga0209517, IMG submission 187695) | Peat soil microbial communities from Weissenstadt, Germany - SII-2010 (SPAdes) (version 2) | ecosystem: Environmental > Terrestrial > Soil > Wetlands > Peat | place: Germany...
TATTCGGCCATCACCGGCTACAATCCCGTGAACCGGCGCCAACGACAACGGCGCCAATGAAATTGACGTGCTGAATTACTGGCGGCAAAGCGGCATCGCCGCACACAAGATCGGAGCCTACGCCGCGCTGGAACCCTCCAACCACACCCACATCATGGATTCGGTGTACATCTTCGAAGGCTGCTACATCGGCTTGTCGCTGCCCGTCAGCGCGCAGGCGCAGGTGCAGAATCATCAGCCGTGGTCGGTGCCGCGGGAGGCCCGACCGGCGACGGGCAGCCCGGATCGTGGGGAGGCCACGCCGTTCCCGTCGTTGCCTATGACGCCCGCACTCTCACCGTGGTGACTTGGGGAGCGCTGCAAGCCATGACGTGGTCGTTCTGGGACGCGTACTGCGATGAAGGTTACGCGATCATCAGCAACGACTACCTGAATGGCCAGGAACAGGCTCCGCAAGGATTCAGCCTGCAGCAGTTGCAGGCCGATCTGGCGGACGTCAAATGAATTTTCGATTGACGATTGTCGATTGAAAAGTTGGCTCGGGGGCACCCTTCGGCTCCCCCTCGTTCCTCGGGTCGCTCAGGGCAGGCTGAAAACTGAAGCCGTGCCCTTCTCAAAACCATTTATGAGATAGCCTGATAGCCACTAGTCTAGTCTCACCACAAACACCGCTCCCTCGGAAGTCGTGGTCTCCGCCGCCAGTTCTTGCGCGCGTTCCTGGTCGTCGTCGAGCACGCGCACCCGAATCCACCAGTCGCCGGCCGGGCTCGGGAAGCGCAGCACCTTGGCCGTGCGATAGCGGCGGGTGAGGTGATCGGCGAGTTTGGTGGCGGCTTTTTCGTCGGTGAAACCGCCGATCTGCACCGCCCATTTCCCCGCCGCATCCAGCGGCGCACCCGACTGCATCAGCTCGATTTTCACCGGCGCCACCCCCGGCTGCCATACCTCCAGCTTGCGCGCCGCGGCCAGCGAGAGATCGATGACCCGCCCGGGAATGAACGGTCCCCGGTCGGTGATGCGCACGAGTGCCGTCTGCCCGCTCTTCACGTTGGTGACGCGCACGATCGAGCCCAGCGGAAACGTGCGGTGGGCTGCGGTCATGGCATGCATGTTGTAGATTTCGCCGTTCGATCCGCGACGGTTGTGGTAGGGCGGACCATACCAGCTGGCCAGTCCGGTTTCGGTCGAGATGGGCTTGGCGTCGGGGGGAAGCGTGGGCTCGGCGAGGTCGGCGGCTTCCTCGGCCTTAGCCGGAGCCGGTGCTTCACTCCCCGCCGGCGGAGCGGTCTCAGGTTGCGCGGTCGCTGCCGGAGCGGTCGTCGTGTTCGAACTCGGCGGCGGGGGCGGCGGAACATTCACATGCGCCTGCTTGGGATGGCCGCAGGCGGCGAGAAAGATGAGCGACAGCAGCAGGATCAGGATCATGACGACGCTGACGAAGCGGGTCGTGTGGGGACGGCCGCCCTCGGCCGTCCGGTCGAGCGAAGCTCGACAGCGCCGTTTGTGGTTCCCCATCCTGCCCGTGGGCGCCCCATCCTTTCGCGTTTGTTGCGAAAGGGTGGGCAACAGGTGTCCCATCCTATCCGCGTTCTTTGCGGATAGGGTGGGAACATCTACTTCGTCGGGTGCTTGTCCATGTAGTCGGCGAATTCGGTCAGCTTTTGCGAAGCGACGCGCAGAGCCTTGGTGGAATGGGTTCGCACTGCCGGAACGACTTCGTCGTTCAGATACTTGATGAACTCCGGGATTTCTTTCTCCAGGCGCTCGGCGGCTTCGTTGATGGTCTGGGTCACACGTGCCGATGCGCCTTCCACCTTGCGGTTGAAGTCGTTCATGGTGCTCCTCGCGTTCGATGGGCGTGAGATGACTCACGCGGGTTGCGGATGCCAGGCTCAACTATTATTTCGTGTGCCGGCGGTCGGGTCAATGGCGCGCGGCTGCTTTCGCTGGTTCGGGCCGCGGGGTGCCCCGGTCATGCAGGGACAGCCGCCCCCGGCTGTCCGGCCGAGCGGAGCCCCGCAGCCCGGCTGCCCCACCCGGAGCCTGCCCTGAGCGAAGTCGAAGGGCGCTTTTCGAAGGGTGGGATACACGGACCGCTATCGGGTGTGGCCTTCGGAACCACCGTGGAAGAGCGGCGCTTTAGCGCCGCGTCCCAGCGCCCATCGGGAGCGGCCTTTAGGCCCTGTGGAAATTGGGGTGCCCATCCTATCCGCGTTCTTTGCGGATAGGATGGGGACTTCCGGAACCAATGTGATATTTTCGCCTCACCAGATCCATGGCCCACCCGAATTCATTTCGCACGCGTCTACTCGCCTGGTACGACACCCACGCCCGCAAACTCCCCTGGCGCGCGCCGCCGCGGGCAAAGAAGAGCCGCGATCCCTACCGCGTCTGGCTATCGGAGATCATGCTGCAGCAGACCCGGGTCGCGGCAGTCATCGAGCACTATCGCGAATTCTTGCGGCGGTTTCCGACCGTCGAGAAGCTGGCGTCGGCGCGGGAAGCCAGCGTGCTCGCAGCCTGGAGCGGTCTCGGCTACTACCGGCGGGCGCGCATGCTGCACGCGGCCGCCAAAATTATCGTTCACGATCTCAACGGCCAGTTTCCCGCAACCGCAGAAGGCTGGCTGGCCTTGCCCGGAATCGGCCGCTACACGGCGGCGGCCGTTGCCAGCATCGTCTTTGGCGAAGCGGTTGCGGTGGTGGACGGCAACGTCGAGCGCGTGCTCCAGCGAGTCTCAGGCCAGCGGCTGGCGGGCCAAGAACTATGGCGCGCGGCGGAGCATTTGCTCGACCCTGCGCGCCCTGGCGACTTCAACCAGGCCATGATGGAGCTGGGCGCAACCGTGTGCACGCCGCGTGCTCCCGCGTGCCTTACGTGTCCGGTGGTGAAGCTGTGCGCCACGCGCGGGGAAATGCCGCGTTCGGCGAAAACCCCGCGGCAGAACAAGCGGGAAATTCATTACGCGCTTTGCCAGACCAAGAACGGGCAAGGCTCATGTGGGGACGGCCGCCCCCGAAAGCCTGCTTTGAGCGACCCTGAGCATAGCGAAGGGGAGTCGAATGGGTCCGGCGGCCCGGATGTATCGGGCCGCAGCTTTGGTGAAAGGGCTGTCTTCCTCGTGCAGCGTCCGCCCGATGCGCGCCTAATGGCCGGCATGTGGGAACTGCCCGAGATTGCGCAACCCCAGAATCATTGCAAGCCCGCCTTCACGCTTCGCCATTCCATCACGGTGACCGATCACACAGTGCGAGTGTGGTGCCCCCCGGCCCCGCCGTCTGCGAGCGGCGAATGGATTCTCTCATCGCGCCTTGGACGCATCCCCCTCACCGGCCTGGCGCGCAAGATTCTGTACAAGGCGGGAGTCATCGCCAGCAAGGAACCAAAGCTGGTTGACTGACCAGTGATCACTGGCCACTGATCACTGACCACTGTTTCTCCGTCCTGCGCCCGTCTCCCGTCATCTAAAATAAGGCCAGCCGGAGGCGGCTTCATGCGCTGGCTCACGAATATCCTGAAGGGAAGAGGACGATCCATGGCGGCGTTGAACACGGGAACGAAAGCACCGGACTTTGAATTGAAAACTCTGGACGGCAAACGATTTTCGCTGCGCGAGGCACTCGCGCGCGGGCCGGTCGCGCTGGCCTTCTTCAAAGTGTCGTGCCCAATCTGCCAGTTCGCGTTGCCCTACCTCGAGCGGCTGCACCAGGCATACCGACAGAAGGGATACACGCTGGTCGCGGTTTCGCAGAACGACGCCAAGGAGACGGCGGCGTTCAACAAAGAATTCGGCGTGACTTTTCCTGTGCTGCTCGACGATACGCGGACCTATCCCGTCTCGAACGCTTACGGGCTGACCAACGTGCCCACCCTGTTCTGGATCGCGGCCGATGGCGAGATTGAAATCTCTAGCGTGGGCTGGTTGAAGATGGACTTCGAGGCCATCAACCGCAAGATGGCCGAGGCCGGAAAAATCTCCATCGCCCCGGTGTTCAAGCCCGGGGAAAGCGTGCCAGATTTCCGTGCCGGTTGAGGGTCCAAGAACTAGCCGCCGGTCCGGCGGCTGACCACAGGCCAAGCCCAACCGTAAGATGTGATCGCCAAGCCCTTACCTTGCACCCTGCCGTCGGATGAGGTCGTTACCGTCAGACAGACCCTTCGCAGGGGGTAAGTGTAAACATCTGCCGAGAACCCTTTTGAAGGTCGGGAATCTAGTTCTGCTTCTGAGCCGTCGTCTTCGTTGCCGCGGCCGCTGGCACGGAGTATTCGCCTTCCATACTCACCGCTCCACCAGTCTCGTCCTCCGACGCCGTGTACGTGCCCTTCCCCTTAATCCCCTCCAGCTTTCCAGTTCCGCCCGTGAACGCCCAGGTACCCTTGACGCTCTCAATCACACTTTTCGGCTTCCCGTCTTTCACGACGGCCCAATCGAAGTTGAGGTAGAACTTATCTCCGTTCTCCATACTGCCGACCAAAGTTCCACGGGTTGAGGCTCGAGTTGGGCTGTTTTCTGAGAACGCAACGTAGGTTCCATCCTTCGATTTTTCACCCACCATTTCCATCGGAGTCGACCACGGGCAAGTATTTTTCTCCAACGTCAACCTGTGTCCGGCCTGGTCCCCAGCTTCCGCCGTGCCGACCACCCCCGGCTTCGGGCATTGCATCTTGCCGGCAACCTTGGTCTGCGCCGCAACCGCCGACGCCAACAACAACCCCAGACCCACCATGCTCACAATCCGTAGTTTCATCGACCCTCCCTCAAGATGTACCGACATTTCTATTTGCCTTCCCCGCCCGGGACCATAAACGTGAAAAGAATCAACGCCAGAATGTTGATGAACTGACGGGAACTTCTCCTCGGAGAGGCGGGACTTGCTCATGCGAGCACAAGTGCCCGAGTTCTGTCAGTGAGTCGGGTCACATCTTTGATGTGCGGTGATCGCCAAGGCTAACAGCGCAGAGCCAGACCAGACCTTAACGGTTGCAGAATCGCCATATCATGCAAAACCCTCCCCTGACCCCTGCGCCCTCGCCCCTGTTACGATAATTCCAGCCCCATGATCCAGCTTGCCGGCGCCGGAAAACGCTTCGGCCACAAACTCCTCTTCGAAAACGTGGACTGGCTGATCACGTCCCAGGACCGCATTGGCCTGGTAGGCGCCAACGGCACGGGCAAGTCCACCATCATGAAAATTCTCTGCGGCCTGGAGACGCTCGATTACGGCGCGCTGACCATCGCAAAAGGAACGTCGGCCGGATATCTTCCCCAGGATGGCCTCACGCTTTCCGGCCGCACGGTTTTTGCCGAGTGCATGTCGGTATTTGACGATGTGCGGGCGATGGAGCAGGAACTGGAATCGCTGACCCACGCCATCGCGGAACTCGATCACACCGGAGCGGAATATGCCGATGTGGCCGACCGCTATCACCGGCTGGAGCACGAGTTCCGCATGCGCGACGGATATTCCGTCGAGGCCGAAGTCGGCCGCGTGCTGATGGGGCTGGGTTTCGGTAAGGACGACTGGCAGCGCCAGACCGACGAATTTTCCGGCGGCTGGCAGATGCGGCTGGCGCTGGCCAAGCTGCTTCTGCAGAAGCCGAACCTGCTGCTGCTCGACGAGCCGACCAATCATCTCGATCTCGAAGCCCGCAACTGGCTCGAGGAGTATCTGCAAAATTATCCGCATGCCTTCGTGCTGATTTCGCATGACCGGTATTTTCTGGATGTGACGGTCGAGAAGACCGCGGAAATCTGGAACCGGCGGATCTGGTTCTACACCGGCAACTACGACAAGTTTCTGGCGCAGAAAACGCAGCGCAATGAGCAATTGCAGGCGGCCTACCGCAACCAGCGCGAGCGCATCGAGCAACTCGAAGTCTTCATCAATCGGTTCCGCTACCAGGCCACCAAGGCCAAGCAGGTGCAGAGCCGCATCAAGGAACTGGAACGGATGGAGCGGATCGAAATTCCGCCGGAAGAAAAGACCATTCACTTTTCCTTCCCGCAGCCCAAGCCGAGCGGCCGGATCGTGGCGGAATTTGAGGACGTGGCCAAGGTCTATCCCGTACGGCCGTCGAGGCAGAATGGCAGCATGTCGCAGGGCCCCGCTCAGGGCAAAGAAAGTGCCGGCGCGAAGCAGACTGCCGAGCGGTCTTCAAGAAAAGACAAAGAAGTCTTCCGCGACGTCAACTTCATCATCGAGCGCGGCGACCGCATCGCCCTGGTCGGCGTGAACGGCGCGGGCAAGTCTACGCTGATCAAGCTGCTGGCCTCGAGCGAACCGCTCACGCGCGGCGAATTCCGCCTCGGACACAACGTGCAGGCCGATTATTTCGCGCAGGATCAGTACAAGGAGCTCAATCCTGAGGCGCGGATTCTCGACGATCTGGGCGAGCTTTCTCCGCGCTCGACGCAGACCGAATTGCGCAGCCTGCTGGGATGTTTTCTTTTTTCCGAAGACGACGTATTCAAGAAGATCGGAGTTCTTTCGGGCGGCGAACGCGGGCGCTATGCCCTGTTGCGGCTGCTGCTGCATCCGGCGAACTTTCTGCTGCTCGACGAGCCGACCAACCATCTCGACCTGCGGGCCAAAGACATCCTGCTGAATGCGCTCATGGCGTACACCGGCACGGTGGTTTTCGTTTCCCACGATCGGTATTTCATCGACAAGCTGGCCACGCGCGTGTTTGAAATTGGCGACGGCAAGGTCGAAGTTTTCCCCGGCAACTATGAGGACTTTTTGTGGCGGAAGCAGGGCGGACAACATGTCGCGCCGACGCTCGAGGATGTCCCCGGGGTTGGAACGACCAAACCGGCGGGTGCCCCACTTCTCGCCGATGTTGCGAGAAGTGGGAATGGCGACCCTGTCGCAGAGGTACAGAAGAAGCGCCTGAATCCCATCAAGCGCAAACAGATGGAAGAGCGGGTTCACGAACTGGAAGAAGAAATCAGCAGCGTCGAGGCCGCCATCGCCCAGTGTGAAACCGAGTTGCAGAACTTTGTCAGCGCCGAGGAAAGCCAGCGCCAGGCGCAGGAACTGGAGCAGCATAAAGCGGAACATGCTGCGCTGCTTAGGGAGTGGGAGGAGTTAGCGGAGACCCTGCAACTGGGTCAAGGAACGTAGTCGCTGTTTGCGTCAACTATTCAAAATTGCTGGACTCCGCAGAAGATTAAGCGTAAAGTTCGTCATCCCCGTCTTCGACCGCGTACGCCCCTTGAAGAAAATTTAGGCAAGAAGGAGCTGGCCGTGAATTCCACAATGATGAGCACACTATGACTGAAGACCTCTATGCCCTGATCGGGGGACGTAGCATTATCAAGGCGGCTACCGAACTCTTCTATAGCAATGTTTTGCAGGATGATAATCTGCGCCCTTTCTTTGAACGAGTGGACATGGCGCACCTCAAGTCCCGGCAGATTATGCTTGTTTCCATGCTCCTCGGCGGACGAGTGTATACCGGCAAAGACATTCATGACGCCCATGCCGGGTCCAGAGATAACGGTCTGAAGGATGTGCACTTTGACCTGTTCCTGAAGCACTTTCGCGCAGCCCTGGAACAAGCGGGGGTGGAACCTGAAAATGCCGAGAAGGTCATAAAACGTCTGGAGAGCAAGCGGGCGGCCGTACTGGACAGATGAAATTGCTTTTGATTAGAGCGTGTTTCACAAATATAATCCAGGGCCTCGTATCAGGGCACGGCTTTAGTTTCTAGCCTGCCCTGAGCGTCAGCGAATTTCTGACTCACCACATTCACCACGCAACCAACGTATGGGCCAGAATGTGGTATCCGGTAATGCAGTTCTTTCCAGTCGCCGCCAGGTCGCCGGCTCCTTTCAGTGCACCGGGTTGCCGTCAGCGTCAATCTTGTGGACTTCACCCAGGTTTAGCTCGCGGATGCCCGCTTCGACTTTGGCCATGTCCCCTACCACCACCCACACCAGGTGATCGGGCAAGATGTACTTCTTGGCGATCTGGTTGGCGCTATCCGGTGCCATAGCCAACACCTTCTGAGTGAAGGTGTTGTAGTAGTCCTCGGGCAGATCGTTCTGCAGGAGCGTGCCATAGCCGCCAGAGAGCTGCTGATCGGTTTCAAAGGAGCCGGGCAGCGCGAGCGTGGCATTGTTCTGCGCGTTCGTCAATTCTTCGTTCGTGATCGGCTTTGTGCTCACGATACCGTTATATTCCTTGACCAGCTCGACGATGGATTCTTTGGTCTTGTCCGTCTGCACAGCTGAAACGCTGATATAGGGACGCTGGCCGCGGGCCGAGGGCAGCACGCTGCGCACGCCATACGACCAGTGCTTGTCCTCGCGCAGGTTCATATTGATGCGCGAGCTGAACTGTCCGCCGAAGATGTCATTCACGATTTGCAGAGCGACGGCGTCGGGGTCATTCAGCGGGGGCGCCAGTTGCGCTCCGAAGATCACACTCTGTCCGGAACCCGGCCGGTCGATAAGGTAGACGACATCCTTTTCCGGTTGGGCTACCTTGGGCACGGTTTTCTGGGGAACGTCTCCCGGCTTCCACGAGGCCAGAACTTTTTCCAGCTTGGGTTTGATCTCCGCCATGGAAGTGTCGCCGACCACGAGCAGCGTCGAGTTATTGGGCTTGAACCAAGTGTCGTGGAATTTGGCCAGGTCCTCGCGGGTCATCTTGCCGACGCTGGCCTCGGTGCCCGTGCCGGTGAAGGGCACGGCATAGGGATGTCCCTTGCCATAGAGCAGCGTTGGCACTACGCGCAATGCCATGGCCTGAGGCGTCACCTTCTCGCGCTTGATGCCTGCGATCCGTTCCTTCTGGATGCGCTCGAATTCCTTCTGTGGAAACGCCGGGTGCAGGATCAGGTCGGCGTAAATATCGAGCGACTTGTCCATGGTGCTCTTGAGAGTATTCAGGCTGACCAGCGACCAGTCCAGGCTGGCGCCGGCATTGAAGTTGGCGCTGAGCGACTCCAGTTCCTCGCCGATCTTCAGCGAATCGCGAGTGGGAGTGCCTTCCTCCAGCATGCGCTGCTCAAAGCTGTCCATGCCGGGCGCGGGGGCTGGATCGGCAGCGTATCCGCTGTCTACCATCAGGGTGAAGTTCACCACGGGAGCCGTGTGACGCTCGGCCAGCACGATCTTCAGCCCGTTGGCCAGCGTGGCTTTCTGCAAGGCAGGCAGCTTGAGCGACTCAGGGCCGCCCGCGGCCGGCTCCTTCGAACGGTCGAGCTTAGCTCCCGTCTTGTAGTCGGTGGGATACGGCTGCACTTCGAGCACGTAATCGCCATCGCTGAGCCAGTCCACAGCGGCTTTCTTCACCGTCGCGGGCGTCGCGGCTTTGACCCACTTCAAATAATCCTTGTAGCAATCCGGATTCCCCCTGTACGTCTGGCAGCGCGCGATCAGATCACTCTTGCCGCCGAAACCGCCGATGCGTTCCACAATGCGCGCATAGTTGCCCAGAATCTGCGTCTTGGCGATTTGCAATTCGGACTCGGTGGGACCGTTCTTCAGGAAATTCTGCAGTTCCTCATTCGCCGCTGTTTCCACTTTCTTGAGATCGCCGCCGGGAGTAGCGGTGAGCGTGAAGTCGAATTGTCCACCAATCTCGTTCGTATCATTTGTTGCGGTGGCGCTGGTTGCGGTCTGATCTTTGTAGACCAGGCGCTTGTAGAGTCGCGACGTCTTGCCGCGGCCGAGGATCTGCTCCACCAGATCCAGTTGCGCTTCCTCGGGTGATCCGAATTCGGGCACGTTCCATACGCGATACAGTCGAGCTTGCGGGACGCGGTCCTGTACCAAACCGCGGTGTGTGCCGGCGCGCTTTGCGATCCACACCTGATGTTTGTCGATGGGAGGGCCGGCAGGAATTTCGCCGTAGTATTTTTCAACCTTTTCACGGGCCACTTCGGGCGTGATATCGCCCGCGATCACGAGCGTGACATTGTTCGGGCCGTAATACGTTTTGAACCACTCCTGCACATCGCTCATGGAAGCCGCGTCCAGGTCTTTCATCGAGCCGATGACCGTCCAGGAATAGGGATGGCCGACGGGGTAGGTGTTTTCGGTGAGGATTTGTTCGGTAACGCCGTAAGGCTGGTTCTCACCTACACGCTTTTCGTTTTGCACCACGCCGCGCTGCAGATCGAGTTTCTTCTGGTCGAGCACGCCCAGCAGATGCCCCATGCGGTCGCTTTCGGCGAACAGGACGTAATCGAGCATGGAGGTCGGCACGTTCTCGAAGTAATTGGTGCGATCGTTGTTCGTGGTGCCGTTCATGTTCGTGGCCCCAATCTTCTCCATCGCGTTGATGTAAGTGTGATTGAAGTCGTCGCTGCCGCTGAACATGAGGTGCTCGAACAAGTGGGCGAACCCGGTCTTGCCCGGCTTCTCATTCTTGGAGCCGACGTGGTACCACGTGTTGACCGCCACGATGGGGGCCTTGTGATCCTCATGCACCAGCACGGTCAGGCCGTTGCTCAGAACGAACTTGGTATAAGGGATGTCGGGAATCGGGATGTCCACACCCGCGGCAACGGGCGCTTGATGGGGCGCGGCAGGTTGCGATTGTGCCGCTGCCGGGATCCGGTTGCCGATCGTTAACGCCATGATCATGAGCAGAATCGTCACACTTGATGTCAGTTTGTTCTTCAAGATTGCCTCCACGCGGTTCAGATCAGCGACATCCCACGGTTCCAACGAGCCTTCAAATCTATCATGCTGGAAAGGGATTCGGAGCGGTTTAAGCATAGTCTCAGGCCGCCGGAAAGTGGCACAACTGCGCCTTGTTATGTTACGCCCTGTTGATGCACACAAGTCTGGTGCTCAGAAGTTCGCACAGCTGGCGCGTGGGGCTTGGATGTTGACCGGTTTGCAGGGTCGCTCCAGCTGTCAATATAATCGTCAGGAACGTCGCATGGGTCCGGTTTTTAGTCCGGCTGCCACGGTCTTCACGAATTCACTCCAGGAGCACTACATGTCCGCACCCAGCCGCCGGCCGGAGATTCGCCGACGCCGTACCCGCAAAGAGAAAATTACCCAGTTGCGCAAGCGCCTGGCCGCCGCCAAGACTGACGCCGATCGCGCCCGCCTGACCGCCAAACTGCACAAGCTGGAAATCGCGTCACCGGGCCAGCCGCTGCTGAAGTAGCGCTCAGTCTGCCGCAGGCTGTTGACCGCGATGGGGCCGGCCCTCGTCAGCGATCTGGTGGTACACCTCCAGGATGCGGCGCACTGAAGATTCCCAGGAGAACTTCGCCGCCTGTTCGTAGCCGCGCTCCTTCATGCGTGTGCGCAGCGGGTCATCGGTGAGCACGCGGTGCAAGGCGCGCATAATGTCGAAGACATTTTCCGGATTCACCAGCACCGCCGCCCGGCCCACGACCTCGGGCAGGGAGGATACATTGGAGGTGACGACCGGAGTTCCGTGCGCCATCGCTTCCATCGGCGGCAGCCCGAAACCCTCATACAGCGACGGGAAGACGAAGATTTTCGCCTCGTCATAGAAAATCCGCAGCACTTCGATCGGAACGAACCCCAGAAAGCGCACATCGTTCTGCACTCCGCTGCGCACCACGGTGCGGCGCAGGTCGGGGTTGCCGGAGAGGTCGTCTCCGATAATGATGAGCTTGAGATCGGGGTACGCCCGGTCTTTTTCCAGTTCCGTCTTCAGCACCGAAAACGCTTCGATCATGCGGGCGACGTTCTTGTGCGGGCTGATGCTCCCCGCATACAGCAGGAATGGATACGTAACCTGATAGCGCTGGGCAATCAGCTCGCGGTCGGCCGCGCTGGCGTGTCCGCGCAGGAAGCGCTCGTCAATGGCGTTGTACACCACCTCGATCCGCTCGGCGGAGATTCCGAACAGCTTTTCAATTTCGCTCTTGGTGAAATTCGAGACTGCCAGAATGCGCGCCGCGCCCTCCAGAACGCGCCGCGTCAACTGCCAGCGGAGCGAACGCCAGAACCCGCTCTGCTCGCGGGGCCGCGACATGTGCTCCACCATGTCATGCACAGTCATGATGTAAGGGCAGGGCATGGCCCGCGGTACAGAAAAAAGGTTGGGCACGTGCACCAGATCGCAGTCCAGCCCCTTCAATGCACTGCGGAACTCGCGATAGCCCTGCACCGAGCGTTCGGGCGCGGTCAGTGGAACGACATGAAAATTGGGCTGTAGGGCGCCGATTTCCTGCACTTTCGGCGGAGGCCCAATCAACACGTACTCGTTCTCGCGATCCAGCCGGCCGAGCGTACGGACCACATTGCGGATGTAAGTACCTACGCCGAACTCGCTCATCCGCCGAATGTCGATCGCGATCTTCACCGATGGCATTTAAACACAGGGAACGATGGGAAACACAGAGGAATTGGGCAGCTCCATGATCACTTCGACCTGCGGCGTTCCGTAATGAGCAGCACTAGCACCACGATTAAGACAACCGCCACCAGGAACTGCTTGAGCTTGAGGAAATCGGGAAAGACACAGATCCACGTCCGGATGTAAGTGCCGACGCCGAACTCGGTCATCCGCCGGATGTCTGTGGCGAGTTTCACCGAAGGCATTTAAACACAGAGGACACGGGGGAACACAGAGAATAAGAAGATACGGGACGGGTGGGGGTCTTCACTCCGAGCGGAGCTAGGTATTTGTCATGCTGAGCGGAGCGATGACGATCACGCAGTGGTCGTCATCGCGCAGTCGAAGCATCCCTACCCTCTTCCCGCTCCATCCACGGGTACCATTCGCGCGCCAAGTCGACCCAATGAGGATTCCGGCGTTCGATCAAGGTAATCTTCTTCGCGCGGGACCATCCCTTGAGCTGCTTCTCGCGACCGATCGTCCGATGCACGTCGTCGTAGGACTCCCAATAGAGCAGGCGGACGACGTCGTAACGATTCGTAAACCCGACGAAGTGGTGGAACTTATGCTGGAAGACGCGCTGGTGGAGATTGCCACTGACACCGATATACAGAGTGCCGGAGAGGCTGCCCATGATGTAGACGCAGTAGTAGCGGCGGTCGCGGGGCATGGGGCCATTATCCGGCGGATTGGATTCAGGAGTGCGGGCTGCGCGTCGGGAAAGATGCGGTGCCTCCCGTTTTGGGAGTCGTGGAGAAGGTAGGGATGCTTCGACTCCGGTGTGAGGATCGCTGCCCGATCCTCAACACTCCGCTCAGCATGACAAACAAAAAGCCCAAAAGCGTCTACGCCCTTGCTTCCGCCTGCGCCTTCGCCCGGCGGTCCGCATACAGCGGAAACGCCTCGCACAGATCGAGCACCTGCTTGCGGACCTTGGCCAGCACGGCCGCGTCCGTGCGATGGAGCAGCACTTCGGCGATCCAGCGGCCGATCTGGCGCATCTCGGCCTCCTTCATGCCGCGCGTGGTCAGGGCGGGCGTACCGATACGAATCCCGCTGGGCTTCAGCGGGGGATTTGTATCAAACGGGATCGCGTTCTTGTTGACCGTGATTCCGGCCTCACCGAGCGCCTTCTCGGCTTCGCTGCCCAGCATGCCCTTCGAGAAAACGTCCACCAGCATGAGGTGCGTGTCGGTGCCGCCGGAGATGATGCGGAAACCTTCGTCGGCAATGGTCTGCGCCAGCACCTTCGCGTTGGCCACAATTTGCCGCGCGTAGTCGCGGAAGTCCGGCTGCATGGCTTCGTGGAAGCAGACCGCCTTGGCCGCTATGATGTGCACCAGCGGGCCGCCCTGCAGGCCTGGAAAAACCGTTTTATCGATGGCCTGCGCAAATTCGGCCTTGGAAAGGATCATGCCCGAGCGCGGGCCGCGCAGCGTTTTGTGCGTGGTGGAAGTAACGATGTGGGTGTGCGGAACTGGCGAAGGGTGGACGCCTCCCGCCACCAGCCCTGCGAAGTGCGCCATGTCCACCAGATACAGAGCTCCCACTTTGTCGGCGATCTGCCGCATGCGGGCGAAATCAATAATGCGGGGATAGGCGCTGCCGCCGCCGATGATCAGCTTGGGACGTTCTTTCTCAGCCAGCTTTTCCAGTTCGTCGTAATCAATAGTCTCGGTCTCTTTGGTGACGCCGTAGGGAACGATCTTGTACATCTTGCCGGAAAAATTCAGATGATGGCCGTGCGTGAGATGTCCGCCATGCGCCAGGTTCAGGCCAAGAATCGTGTCGCCCGGCTGCAGCACGGCAGCGTACGCGGCCATGTTGGCCTGCGATCCGGCATGTGGCTGGACGTTGGCGTGTTCGGCGCCAAACAACTGCTTGGCGCGGTCGCGGGCCAGGTTCTCCACGACGTCGGTGAACTCGCAGCCGCCGTAATAGCGCTTGCCGGGATATCCTTCGGCATATTTGTTCGTAAACACCGAGCCCGCGGCTTCGAGCACGGCTTCGCTGACGAAGTTCTCCGAGGCGATGAGCTCCAGGCCTTCATGCTGGCGCCGGGTCTCGTTGTCAATGGCGGCAGCGATCTGCGGGTCGTTTTCGTACAGCGGGCGATACATTCTTAAGTTCGTCATTTCGTTTTCCTACTCCCGGCTCGGGTGCCCCATGTCTCGCCGCTTTTGCGAAACGTGGGAATCTTTCGCTTGCACCATGATATATGCCAAAGCAGAGGGAATGCTCGATCCACCGCGTCACACCCTCCTGCGCAATGCAATCAGCACAGGCCCCGACTACCTCGCGCTGGACTGGCTGAATGCCAACTGCTAATTGCTAACTGCTGCTTCTAGAACGCCGTCCGCAGAAACGACGCCAACTGCCAGCCGTCCAGGTATTTGTACGGCGTTTCTCCGGTGGTGTAGTGGCCGCAGGGCAGCACCGCAACTTTGTGGTCGAGGCCGTGCCGCTCGAACTCCGCAACCACCTGCCGCGAGAACTCCGGCAAGAAGGTCAGGTCATACTTCGCATAAACGATCAACGACTTCTTCGGCCAGCGCGAGAATTGCTCGAAGTACGACATGGGACTGATGGCCAGCCAGGCCTGCCGCAGCTCTTCCAGATCGATCTTCTCCTCAATTCCTTGCCGGATGTGCCGGGTGGATTGCCCATGCCAGACGACATCGGCAAAATACGTGGACGCGTGATTGAACGCGGCCACGCGAATGCGCGGATCATGCGCCGCGGCGAGAAACGCATAGCACGAGCCCAAACTCGTGCCCACGATGCCCAGCCGCGTGTAGCCCTGATCCTCCAGCCAGTCGAGGCAGCAGCGAATGTCGATCACACCCTGGCGCGCGGCGTCGAGCGTGCGCCCGATGTTGGCAGAAACAGCGTAGTCAGCGCGGCCAATCTCGGCGGGCATGCGAATGTCGTGGTACGGCATGCTCAATCGCAACACGGCGACGCCCAGCATATTGAATACCTGGCAGAGTGTCGTGTAGGAGATCGCGTCAGAATTCCAGTGCGGCAGCAGCACCATGGCGCGGCGCCCCCGCGCCGGAAACCAGCGCGCATTCACCAGATTGTTTTCGGGATAGGGCGTTTCGACCGGCGAAGTGAAGCGCAGAAAATCGGCAAACGTTCCGCTGACCTTGGCCTCGAGTTTGGGGTCGGGGACCGCGCGAGTCGAAAAGACCTTAACTTCACGGTTCTCCAGCCGGTAATCAGTCGGACGCGAGTAGGAATAAAATTCGTCACTCGCCGCCAGAATGTGGCGATTCAAATCGAGGAAGAACTTCTCGGGATCTTCCGCTGCCTGGCCGGCGCGAAAGCCGTTGCGGCAAGGCCAGTCCCGCGCCCATTCCGCACCCCATTCCAGCGGGCGGACCACGCGGTTATTGTCCACCGAGGTGAGCCGGTGTTCCCAGTCGTACATCCACTGTGCGTAACGGGAAGGCATGGCGAACCCTTCTAGTGTAGCAAGGGGAACGCCTGACCGCAGACCTCGGACCTCAGACCCCGGACTTAGGACCTCAGACCTCGGCGTCCTTAAGGGTCCCGAATCGAAACGCTCGCGATGGTTTCGGGCCAGTTTGTGACATCCGTCACCGAAGGTCACCGGGAATCAGCGGCAGGATCATAAGTCCGCAGGCATTCCACAAACTAATCTCTTTGACGTGTAGCTACATTTGGAGTTACAATGGAATTGGAGTGGGATGAGGCCAAGAACCGGGCGAACATCCGCAAGCATGGGTTTGATTTCGCTGATGCAGAAGAAATGTTCCGCGGCGCGCTCGTGGTTCGTCCGGATACGCGCGAGGACTACGGCGAGGACCGATGGATCGGAATTGGGATGATTCGTGGCCAAGTAGCCTTTGTCGCGTTCGCAGAGCGCCGGGAAGATACCATCCGCATCGTCTCGCTGAGAAAGGCAGATCATGAAGAGCGGAGAGAATACGAAGAAGCGATCCAGGACGGACTGGAAGCGAATTGACGCAATGCGGGATGAGGATATTGACTTTTCCGACATTCCGAAGCAGGGTGCGGAGTTTTTTGCCAACGCGATAATCTGGCCGGGGACGAAGAAACAGATCACGCTTCGCCTCGATCCCGACGTGTTGAAGTTTTTCCGCAGGCAAGGCCGCGGTTATCAGAGCACGATCAATGCTGTGCTGCGCAAGTACATGGAAGCGCGAAAAGAGCACGCAGGGTGAAGTAGCCGCTCACATATCGCATCCCACACACCGGGCTTCGCCCGGCGGACAGCCGAGGGCGGCTGTCCCCACATGAGCAACAAGTCGGACGTCAGACCTCGGACCCCGGACCCAGACCTGTGTCTTCGCTGAGGTCCGAGGTCCGGGGTCCGAGGTCTGCTTTCTTCTAGCTCACGTACCTTCTTGGAACACGCTTCGAAATATTGCAAAGAATTTCGTAAGGACTGCTGTTGGCCAACCGGGCGTGGTCGAGCGCGTCCACGCTCAAGCCCTCCGAGGCGCCGAGCAGAATGACCTCATCTCCCACCGAGACTCCGGGAATCCCGGTTACATCCGCCAGGGTCAAATCCATGGAAATGCTGCCCACAACCGGCGCATAGTGCTCGCGCACAATCACGCGGCCGCGATTGGAAAGCTGCCGGTTGTAACCATCGGCGTAGCCGACGGGCAGAACAGCAACGTGCGCAGGAGCTTTAGTCACATAGGTCCCGCCGTAGCCCAAAGGTTGATTCGACCCAAAATTGCGCAAGGACAGAATGCGCGTCTTCCAGGTAAGAATAGGTTTGACGGGCAGACGCAGCGTTCCTCCGCTGACTTCGCGTCCGGCGCGCTGAAATGGCAGGTAGTACCCGTAGAGCGCCACGCCGGGACGGACCATATTGGCCCAGGTATCGCGCCGCGAGATGACGGCGTTGGTGTTGGCCACGTGAACGAAAGCCGGCTCCAGGCCGGCTTCGCGCACCATGCGGCGCGCGGCCTCGAAGTTGCGTTGCTGCTCGGCCACCGAAGGGGCGTCCATGATTTCTGAAGACGCGAGATGGGTCGAGAAACCCTCCAGCACAAGATGCTGCGCCGCTTTCAGCGCGGCCAGCGCCTCGGGAAGCCGCTCGACCGCGACGCCCAGGCGCCCCATACCGGTGTCAACTTTCAGGTGCACCGGATGGCGCGCCACGCCCAGTGCGGCGGCTGCGGCCTCCAGCGACTCGATGTGCCAGGGTTCCCAGACGGTCGGCGTGAGGCCCAAGCGAACGATCTCAGTTTCTTCGCCGCGCCAGAAGCCGGTCATCAGAAGAATGTTCGACCGGATTTCGGCATCGCGCAGAGGAATGGCCTCGTCGAGCGAAGTCACGCCCAGCCAGCGCGTGCCTTCAGCTTCGAGCGCGCGCGAGCACTCGACCGCGCCGTGCCCGTAGGCGTCGGCTTTTACGACGGCACATACGGTTACGTTCGCACCCACATGCTTCTGCACGGTGCGGAAGTTCTGCCGCAAGGCGGTGAGGGAAACCTCGGCCCAGGTGGGACGTGTCGCCGCGCGGCTCAGGATTTCTGCTGTCGTTGCCACTTCCGCGATTATAGCGGGAGCAGCCCGCGCGCCGAGGTTACGCTGGGGCTACTCCCGGTTGGCGCAACAAATTACTCTTGTCATCCTGAGCGCAGCGAAGGATCTATGCAGCTCGCCGGCGCCAGCAGAGTGCATAGGTCCTTCGTTGGGAGTCCTCCGCTTCGCGGAAGACTCCGCTGCCTCAGGATGACAATTCGCAAAATCACGACAGCAGAGCACCCTAGCTTCCCGACAACGTGAAATTCACCGTGATTTGCGTCTCCACCTCGACCGGTTCGCCGTTCAGAATGTAGGGACGATAGCGCCACTGGCGAACCGCTTCGATCGCGGCGGCCACCAGCATCGGGTGCCCGGAAATCACGTGCAAGTCTTCGATGGTGCCGGCTTTGCTGATGATCGCCGCCAGAAGGACCGGCCCTTGAACTCGCGCGGCTTTCGCCAGCGGCGGATACACAGGCTGCACACGGCGAACCAGGCTGCCCTCGAGCATGCGCGAAGTGCGGAAGGTGTGCACTGTTGGTGCAGGCCGTGCCGGCATCACCGGGTAGTTCCCACGGAAAACCGATATGGGAAAGCCCTCCGGCGTCCCCGGAATCCCGATGCCTGGCAGGAAGTCGCCGCCTCCGCCCGGCGGCTGCGGCTCTGCACCGCCGTCGCTCTTTGAGATCGTCCCGGGGATTCGCCCGGGCGCCACATATCGGGGGTATTCGGAGTTACTTGGCGCGACAGAAGTGCCCCCGCCGCGCGCTTTAGGAGCGGGTCCCGGCTCGGCGCGTCCCACGCTGATGGGCGTCGAAACGGTCCGTGCTGACGGCAACCCCACCGTCTTCCACAACGGCAGCAATAGCAGCAGGCCGATCAGCGCTGCCTGCAGTCCGAATGAGGTTAAGGTTGTCCAGCCGCGGCGGGAACGCTGGGCCCAGGAAACTTCCAGCAAGCTGTCGGCAAACATGGCGCCCTCCTTTTGTGAGATCCGTCTGCTGTTAGGGACACCATGAGGGCGCAGCCCGGCGGTCTTAGCGCAAAGAAAAAAGGCCGCGTAGGTACGCGGCCTGTGGGAACTTTTTCGACACTCGAGGTGTCGCCTTTCGCTACTGCGGAGGCTGAGTTGTCTGGGGCGCGGTGGGCTTGGGCGCAGCCGGCTTGGGAGCCGCAGCCGTACCTGTCGCCGGCTTGGGAGCCGCTGGCTTGGCGGCAGCGGGAGTCGCCGCGGGCGCCGGGACGCCGGACTGCAGGTTGTAAGCGTCGACCACAGGCTTGGTGATATCCACCGCGTCCTGGTTCCACCAAAGCACCGGGCTCTGCGGCCAGGGCTTCGAGGTATCGACGATGAGGCCGAAACCGTTATCCTGCGAGAACTTCACGATCATGGGCGCCATCTTCGACAGAATGCGAGTGGCAATCTCCTGCTGCTGATTGCCCCCGTCTTCCTGAAAATCCTGCAGAGCGCGATCGAAAACCTTCTGCTTGCTCTCGATCTGCTTCTTCAGCGTGGCCAGAGCATCCTCGTTCAGGCTGCTCGCCTGCGTGTTGAGCTGCTTTTTCATCGCCTCAAGTTCATCGTTCTGGCTCTTCAGTTCGTTCTGCTTGGGCTCGAGCTTCTTTTGCAGGACATCCATATCGCGGCGGCCTTCATTGCTGCCGAAAATAGCGTCCTGGATGTTGATGGTCCCGACCTTGAGACCGGGACCCGCGCTGGCCGCGGGCGCGGCGGAGGAAACGGACGCTGGGGTGGCACTGGTTTGAGCCAAGGCGGAAATCGCAAATAGAACCGCACCGGCCAGGACGAATCGCAAGAACTTGCTTGTCATTGGGTCGCTTGAACTCCTTGGAACATGCTCATCGGAACAGGGTTCCGGGAATGAACTCCGCCATCACTTCAGATTTTCTTCGTCAGTCAACGCTGGGCCGCACTGAATGAGGTCTCCGCCGTAGGTAAAATGGCCGCCGTCGGAAGGGCGCACTAGATTGCCAGCGTCGCACGTCTCGCCTGCAGGCGTGCCGTCCACTCCTCTCCAGCTTCTGGATGGCGTGGATCAGCTTTATTATAGAGACCCCGTCCAATCGGCGTCAAACTCCGTCAGAAGGTGGTCGCCACGGTGAAGCGGAAGGTTTTTCTCGGTTCCCGCAGCAGGAAACTCGGCGAGTAAGTATTCACCGCCAGGTGATAGGTGTAGTCACCGGCAGCGCCGGCCGGGAACATGCCGCGGGTCACCGGAATCGGCGGTGTAGCCGGGTTATCCAGCCGCAGGAAGTTGTAAGCCCAGTAGATCCGGAAAGGCGCGTTGACCACCGGCAGGAACATCTGCAGTTCGAGTCCGGTGTCAGCGCGGGGTTTCCAGTTCGTCGTGCCCAAAACCTGCAGGTAATCGGAAGGCGGAGGATTCAACCGGGCTCCGCCCAGGCAGTTGTATCCCGCATCCAGCTGCGGACAGCCGAAATACGTGCTGACCACCTGGTCATATTGCTGTTGCGCGATCTGCAGCTGCGAGCGCCGCACGATGGGATCAACGCCGCCATCCACGAAGGGAACGATCGCCACCGGTCCCGCGATGGTGATGCGGTATTCAAGATTCGTGAACACGCTCAAGTCGCCGCCGGGAAATACGATCTGGTCCACGGGGATGGGGACGGTCCAGTTCCCCTGCCGCGGATTCAAGGGGTTCTTGAGCACCGGCGTTCCGTCGGGATTGGTCAGCGTAATCACGTTGGAATTGGGCAGGAACGCCACCGGAGACACCGACCGGATATCGAAACCGCGCAGGTCGTATTCGCCACCCATGTAGAAGCGCTGGAACGGCGGGGCTACCAAGCCTCCCCATCCGCTGATGTACGACGCCTGCACGTTGTAGCCGAATGCGTTGCGCCTCTTCTGCAGGGGGATGAATTTCTTGTACTGGATGATGGGCCGGATGGAATGTACGGTGCCACCGATGCCGGCAAACTCCGCTCCCAGCGTCATCTGGTGGCCGCTGTGCGGGGAGATTCCGCTGTCCAGGGTGTTGAACGAGAAATTGGGGAAGATCTTGCTGGTGATGATGCCATTGACCGCGTTCGGACCGGAAATGCCGCGAAAGGCGATGAACTCGAAAAGGTTCTTGGATGCGGTCGAGACCGGAAGCAGCGTCGAGCGGTCCAGCGAGTAGGTCATGCCGACGCGCTTGAAGGAGCGGTGCAGCGGGTAACTCAACGACGAGGAGAACCCGAGGCTGGACTGTGAGTAGTTCTGGAGGTTTTGCAGAACCGCGCTGGGCAGATTCAGATTCTGACCACTGAAAATGGAAAGCTGGCGCGCCTGGTTAAAGTTGGTTCTGTTTCCGAAAACGTTGAAACCAAACTGCAGCGGACGGTCGAACATGTAAGGCTGGGTGAAGCCGAACATCACGCTTCGTGCCAGATTGCCCAGGCTGATCTGGACCTGCAGGGTCTCGCCGCGCCCCAGGAAGTTGTTGGTGGCGTAATTGAGCCCGATGAACGCGCCTTCCAACCCGCTCACGCCACCGTTCAGGCCGATCTGGTTCTTTCCTTTTTCGTGGACATGGAGGGTCAGGTCCACCAGCCCGTTCTTTTCGTCCAGCTTCTTGTCGGTCACGTTGGGATCGTCCGCCTTCAGCTGATCGAAATACGACAGCTGATTCAAGCGGAGAAGGCTGAGTTCCCACAGGCGGGAGTTGTAGATTCCACCCTCTTCCAGCGCCAGTTCGCGACGAATCACTTTGTCGCGCGTGGTGGTATTGCCTTGGAACTCGATGCGGCGCACATAAAACTGCTTGCCTTCGTCCACATCGATTTCCACGTTCACCAGTTTCTTGTCTTCGTCGAAGGAAGTCTCCGGAACCGGGCTGAAGTTGATATAGCCATACTCGCCATAAGCCTTGCGCAGGTTGTCCAGGCCTTTGGCGATTTTCTCGCGGCTGAAAACGTCTCCGTCCTTGAGGGGGACCAGGTTTCGCAGGGCAATCGTGTTGGTGATCGCCTTGTTACCTTTGAAGGTGATTTTGCCCAGACGGTACTTATCCCCTTCCTCGATCGGCATGGTGAGATCCACGGCTTTGCCGGGTCCCGCCATCAGCAGCGGAATGTGGAATCCCTTGTGGCCGGTGTCGCGCATTTCCGTCTTGGGGTCGTTGACTACAACTTTGAAATAGCCCCGGTTCTGGTACTCGGAGCGCACCCTCTCCGTGTCTTCCTCCAGCTTGGTCGCGTCGTAGGTCTTGGAGAAGAGATTCTCCAGGAAAATGGAATGGGGAACTCCGACCGGCTTGAGGTTCTTCATGGCCGCCCGCAGAACCCGCGACTTGATGTTCTTGTTGCCTTCGAACTTGATCTTACCGACTTTGACCTTCGGCCCCTCTTTTACTACGAACGTGATGCCCACCGCGGCGGGCGGAATTTGGCGCACTTCCGTACGAACCGTGGCAAACTGGCGGCCGTGCTCAGACAGAAGGTTCTTGATGGAAACTTCTGCCTTCTTGATCCGGGTTGGATCGTACTGACTCTCCACCACCAGGCCGACCTTATCCTGTTTGAAGCGGTCAAGGATGTCGCTTTGCGAGACTGAACTGGTGCCGACGTAGAGAATTTCGCGGATCGTCGGCTTCTCCTTCACCTGCACGATGAGACGCCATCCCTTGGGAGTCTGCTCCCGCATGAAGCGCACATCCTCGAAATAGCCGGTGTTCCAGACCGAGTTGAAATCGCGTTCAAGGGCGGCGGGGTCGTAGATGTCGCCGGGTTTGGTGTAAATGTGGGCCTTGATTGTGTCGGCGGGAATGCGGCGGTTGCCGGTCACATTAATTTCAGAGACGACATCGGTCTGCGCCCAACTCAGGCTGGCAGCCGCCACCAAAATCGCAACCAGAATCCACAATCCGCGCGCGCCTCTCCTGGTCCTCAGGCAAGCCCGTTGAAATAAAGGAGATGGCACCGGCCTGACAGCGCGAGTGGCTGTCTGCCCGGACATAACAGGATTCTGCCGATGAAAGCGAAAAGGAATCGCTACGACCTCAGCCTCTGGGATGTAAGAAAACTGTCATTATACGGTAGATCAGCGGGATGCGTCCAAGCGGCAACTCTCAAGAGCAATCCCGGAGCTGCTTTTCTGGGTAGCCGTCAACCAACTCGCCGTGTCCAGCGGTCCTGATTCCGAGTAACAGGAAGCCTTTACTGGCCACTGACCACTGGCCCCTGGCCACTGATCCCTGGCTTGGCTAACTCTACCTCCACCAAGACGGAATAAAACGTTGCCGAGTTGCCCATATCGCTAAGTTTTTCTGAGGTCAGGGCGTTGATGCTCTGGAAACCGGGGGTCAGCTTGGCCCAGTTGAGCCGGGCAGAGACGACCCCAGGCTGAACTTTCCCGTCGATCCTCGCCCGGAGCAGCATTTCCCCGCGACGATTGAACACCCGGACTTGGTTGCCATCGATGATGCCGCGCGCCCGCGCGTCGTCGGCGCTGATCTCCAGCAGGCCCGGTACTTCCATCTCCTGGACCGTGGGCAAGTTCGAAAACGTGGAATTGAGAAAGTTATCCGCCTTGCGAGCCAGCAGTTCCAGCGGGAAACCGTCCCCGTTCTTGCCATGGCGCGACTCCGAAGGAGGCTTAAAGTCGGCCACAGGATCGAGCCCCTGGACCTTGAGCGCTTCACTGTATAGCTCCGCCTTGCCCGAGGGAGTGCGGAAGTTGCCGTGGGCGAAAGGAAGAAATGGTTCGGCTTGTGTGGGGACAGCCGCCCCCGGCTGTCCTGCGGAGCGAAGCTCCGCTGCCTCTCCGCTGGATGCCAGGCTGGCAAAATTTATGCGTACCTGCCCCTGCTCCAGCCGTTCGCGGTTCAGTCCTTCCAGCCACGCATCGGTCGAGTCCAGGGCGAGGTCAATCATCTCATCCACGGTCTCGCGGAAGCATTCGTCTTCAAATCCCATGCGCTCGGCCAGCGCGCGGAACACTTCGAGGTTGGGGCGGCATTCCCCCAACGGCGCGATCGCCTGATTCGAAACCTGCAGGTAATAGTGCCCGTAGGCTTTCTGCAGATCCTTCTGCTCAAAGAAGGTGGTTGCCGGCAGCACGATATCGGCATAGTCGGTGGTATCGGTGAAAAACTGCTCGTGGACGACGGTAAAAAGATCGGGCCGCAGCAGGCCACGCACCACTTCGTTGTGTTCGGGACAGACCGCCGCGGGATTGCAATTGTAAACGAAAAGCGCCTTGATGGGCGGATCGTTCAGCGTGTTCAGCACCCGGCCTAACTTGACCATGTTGATGGTGCGGGCCTCGCGCCCCAAAGCGGTTCGCATCAGGTCGGGGCGCTTCAGTGCTTCGCTGTTCAAATCAACCGCCCCGCTCAGCGACATTTGCAGTCCGCCGCCCAATTCCTTCCACGATCCGGTAATGCAGGGCAGCATGACAATGGCGCGCGTCGCCATGCCGCCACGCTCGGAGCGCTGTACACCGTAGTTCAGGCGGATCACCGCAGGGCGCGTGGTCGCGTACTCGCGGGCCAATCGGCAAATGTCGGCAGCGGAGATTCCCGTCCACTGCGCTACGCGCTCCGGAGGATACTCCTTCACTTTTTCGCGCAGTTGCTCAAAACCCAGCGTGTACTTGGCCACGTAGTCAGCGTCATGCCGGTTTTCGCCGATAATCACATGCATCATGCCGAGGGCAAGCGCCGCATCACTACCGGGATTGATGGGCAGATACCAGTCGGCGCAATCGGCTGTGCGCGTGCGGTAGGGATCGATCACGACCAGTTTCGCCCCATTCCGGCGAGCCTCGGTGATAAACGGCCACAGGTGCACGTTGTTGCCATGAATGTTCGAGGCCCAGGCAATGATGTACTTGGAATGCCGGAACTGCTCTGGCTCCGTGCCCAGCTTCACCCCCAGAACCGATTTCAGCCCGGCCTCTCCCGCGGTTAAACAAATGGTGCGATCGAGCTGGGAAGCGCCCAGCCGGTGGAAGAACCGGCGATCCATGGAAGCGCTATTGAGCGTCCCGAGAGTTCCTCCGTAGGAATACGGCAGGATGGCCTCGCTGCCAAACTCGGCGGTAATTGCGCGAAAGCGCGATGTGATTTCGTCGAGAGCCTCATCCCACGAAATGCGTTGCCAGGTGAGCGGAGCCCCTGCTTGTGTAGGGGCGGACGCCCTCGTCCGCCCAGGCGGAGCGAAGCTCCGCGGCTGTGTGAGCGCGGATGGCTCGCCCGCACGCGGCCCCTTCGCCGCCATCCGCCGCATTGGGTACAGCACCCGCTCGGGCGAATAGACCCGATCGAGATACTTCGCCACCTTGGCACACAAGAACCCGCGCGTAACCGGATGCTCGGGATCACCCTGGGTCTTCGTAGCCCGTCCGTCCTCCACCGTGATCAGCACCCCGCAAGCATCGGGACAGTCGTGCGGGCAGGCGGCTTTGACGATCCGCTTCACACACTCATTATAGAGGAGCCCCATAGAGGAGCCCCGGATAGAGGAGCCCCGGATAGAGGAGCCCCGGACGCCCTCGTTCGGGGTTGCGCGCAGCGCAATCGATCTGTCCTGTACAAAAGACGAAAGCGGACGGCCCGAAGGCCGTCCGCTGTTGAGGGACTCTTGCTGGAGTCTCCGGATTACTTGCTCGTCGACTGCGGAGGCGTACTCACCCATCCCGCGTAGAACGTGGGATTGCCGGTGGTCGGATCCTTGAGGAACAGGCCACGCGCCTCGATCGGAATCGCCGTGGTTTCGGACTGCAACTGGCTGAGCCCGGTCAGGTTGAAGAATACCGTGGCGTTGAACGTATCCACGGTCACGACACCGCCCGTCGAGTAGCCTACCAGGCCGTTGTTGGCCAGGGTGAAGACGCCCGCGTTGCCGTCGCTCACGGTGACGCTGCCGGTATTGAGCATGCCGTACACGCCCTGCCGGCGCAGCGAGATCATGGTCGGCGTAAACGTTGGGTTGGAATAATCGCCGCCGATGAAGATCCGCTGTCCCACCAGCAGGTCGCTGGGGCCGCTGAACACAAACTGGGTCAGCGCGTTGTCGAAGAAGCAGACTTCATAGTCGGTGACAGCCTGGGGGGACGTCGATGGTCATGATGGTGTCGATGTCGCTGACCATATCGGCGCCCGTCTCACCCACCCAGAGTGTAACGTTCGTTCCGCCCGATCCATCCGAGCCAAGTGCCAGAACGCGCCCAGATAGGAAAGAATGCGACGTGGTGATGACTTCGACGCCTTGCGCCAGCAAGGTGCCGTCAGCCTGGAAATGGCCCTGCACCCCGATGATCGCCGGCGTCGCGAGATTGTTGATGTTCCAGCCGCTGTTGAACTGAGTATCGCTGTTGACATCGACTGTGAGCTGACGCCCATAGGGCCCCTGAATCACGAAGTTGTTGTTAGCCGCGCTGGCCGAAACCAGGCCGCCCGTCAGGTCAGTGACTTGCCCGTCGGGATCGGTGGCATGCGTGGCTTTGATGTAGATGACCGGAGTCACCGCGACGGTATTGTTGGCGATGACCAGGTTGCCGCTTCCGTCCGTGGCGAGCGACTGCCGGATGTCCATTTCCATCTTCAGGCCGGCCAGACCATTGCTCGACACCACCATCGACGTCGGGAACATCACGGTGAGCGTGTAAGGGTTCTGGTTGCTGGGGAACGTTCCGGTCAGCGTGCTCACCGCCGGACTCGGGGTCAACGTGATGTAGTCGACCACCGGGCTGGCCATGACAAATGTCGCGCTGACGTAGGTGTCCGGTTTTACAGAATTAAAGGACAGCGGAGAACGCAGGCCGATAAGCCGCGCGAAATCCACAGTGACCGGATTCGAGCTCGAAATCACGGTCGCAGTCGTGCCGTCTTTTCCGTTGAGCGTGACTGAATTCAGCGTGACGTTAAAGCCAACGACAGAGGCGAGCGGGGCGTCTTCCCCGGTCATGAACACGGCGGCTTGAGGATTCGATCCTCCCCCTCCTCCTGTCGAAACGGAGGAAGAGGGGCTGGATCCGCAACTCATCCCCATCATGGTGAGTGCGACGAGCAAGGCAAACCCAAAGAACTTTTTCATGGCAGAAGACTCCCAATGTGAAAGTGTTTTGCTGGTGAAGTGTCTCGGGGGGAGCGGCATGTTTGCTTCACGCTCGTGGAAACACACGGCCGGCCGGAATGTCGCGTAATCTTGGGGAGTGTTACCTTTTTGCGGATCTTCGACTATGTGCTTGATTCGAGATAATTTGTGCCGCGTGGCGGACTTCGAGGAACGGGAAGTGCATGCACCTTGGTGCCCGGAAAAGCCTTAGTTGGCGCCGGTTTCGAGGCCAGCGAGGGAAAAGCCAGCGGTCGAGGTAATTGCCGACCAACTCTCAGAACTGCCGCCTGCCTGAGCGAACTTAGCGACCAACTACTACTTGAGCTCCAGCACTTCCTTTTCCTTGGCCTTGCTCATCTCTTCCATCTTCTTGATTTCGTCATCGGTCAGCTTCTGGATTTCCTCGTGCGACCGCTTCTCTTCGTCTTCGGTGATCTTCTTATCCTTGAGCGCCTTTTTGATGGCGTCGTTGCCGTCGCGGCGGATGTTGCGCACGGCGGTGCGGTGCTCTTCCAGCACTTTGTGCAGGTGCTTGACCATTTCCTGGCGGCGTTCCTGGGTGAGCGCGGGCACGGGAACGCGGATGATCTTGCCGTCGTTCATCGGATTCAGCCCCAGATCGCCGGCGCGGATCGCCTTCTCAATTGCGCCCAACTGCGATGGATCGAACGGTTGCACCGTAATCAACTGCGCCTCCGGGGCGTGCACTTGCGCCACCTGGTTCAACGGCATCTGCGCACCGTAGGCATCCACCGTGACTCCGTCGAGCATGTGCACCGAAGCCCGCCCCGTCCGCACTCCCGCCATCGCCTTGCGGAAATCATCGACGGCTTTCTCCATGCGTGTTTTCAGTTGCACATAGGTTTCTCTTAGGCCAGCAATTGAGGCCATAGTCGCTTGAGCCATATAGTCAGCTCCGTATCATTTCAGGATCAAAACGCTGAATTATAAACCCAACTTCGTTCGCCGCGGATTAACACGGATCAACGCGGATGGAACAAGGCATGAAGGAGCAGGCCAAAACGCGATCTCACAAACCAGGATTCCGGGCGCTCCAGAGATTCTCGCCTTCCAAATCCGCGTTCATCTGCGTGAATCCGCGGCGAGGAATTTACGCGCAGACTATCGAGCCGATCTTCTCGCCCAGCACGACGCGGCGGATGTTGCCGTGATAGTTCAGATTGAATACGATGATGGGCAAATTGTTGTCCTTGCACAGGCTGATCGCGGTCGAGTCCATCACTTTTAGTCCCAGCTTCAGCACATCCATGTAGGAGATCTGATTGAATTTCCGGGCGCCGTCCACTTTCATCGGGTCGGCGTCGTAGATGCCGTCCACTTTCGTTGCTTTGAGAATGGCCTCGGCCTTGATTTCCATGGCGCGCAGCGAGGCCGCAGTGTCAGTCGAGAAATAAGGATTGCCGGTGCCGCCGGCGAAGATGACGACGCGGCCTTTCTCCAGATGCCGGATCGCGCGGCGCCGGATGAACGGCTCCGCCACCTGATTCATCTCGATCGCCGATTGCACGCGGGTGTAGACGCCCTGCTTTTCGAGCGCGTCCTGCAAGGCCAGCGCGTTGATGACGGTAGCCAGCATGCCCATGTGGTCGGCGGAAACGCGGTCCATGTCCCTGGCCTGATCGGCTACGCCGCGGAAAAAATTGCCTCCACCGACGACAATGGCGGTCTGCACGCCCAGCTTGTGCACTTCGCCGATTTCGCCGGCCACCTCGTGGATGCGCGCCGTGTCCAAGCCGAAACCCTGGTTGGCCGCCAGCGCCTCACCGGAAAGCTTGAGAAGAATTCGTTTGAAGGCAGGGGTCGGATTTGTCATGAGATCACTTGTGACTCAAGGTTTCAAAGTTTCAAGGCTTCAAAGTTTCAAAGAAAAAAATGCAGCCGTTGTCTGCCCTCCTTGAAACCTTGAAACTCTGCAACCTTGAAACCTGAAAAAAGGCGCCCCGCAGGGCGCCTGAGTTATTCGGCTTTCCGTTCTGTAGGCTTCGAAACGGCGATGGTCTCGCCGGCATCGCCCACCTTAAAGCGTGCGAACCGCCGCACCGTGATGTTCTCGCCCAGCTTGCCGATCTTGGTGGCAATCAACTGCCCAATCGAGATGGTCTGGTCCTTGATGAACGGCTGATCGAGCAGGCAAACCTCTTCGTAGAACTTCTCCATTTTGCCCGCGACCATCTTCTCGGCGATATGCGCCGGCTTGCCGCTGGCCAGGGCCTGCGCCAGGTAGATTTCTTTCTCGCGCGCGTAAGCTTCGGCTGTGACATCTTCCTTGCGCACGAATTTCGGATCGCTGGCCGCGATATGCATGGCGATATCGTGCACCAGTTCCTTGAAGTCGTCGGTGCGGGCCACGAAATCGCTCTCGCAGTTCACTTCGACCAGCACGCCGATCTTGCCGCCGGCGTGAATGTAACTGGCCACCGACCCTTCGCTGGTTACGCGGGTCGCCTTCTTGGCCGCAACCGAGACGCCCTTCTTGCGCAGGATGACAACCGCCTGTTCCAGGTCACCTTTGGCTTCGGTCAGAGCCTGCTTGCAGTCCATCATCGGAGCGCCGGTTTTCTCCCGGAGTTCTTTCACTTGTGCCGCGGAAATATTCACTGTAGTAGTACCCATTGCAACCCTTCTGTTTCAAAGTTTCAAAGTTTCAGAGTTTCAAGGTCAAACCAGATCGTCTTTGAAACCTTGAAACCTTCGAAACCTTGAAACTTGTTCCTATGAAATTTAACCCGCGCCGGGGCGATCTATGAACATGACCCGCGCGGGTCTGATTTCCATGCCCGGTTTTTTTGCCAACCTCAGGGGCTGAAGCCCGATTATTTTTTCCGATCTTATCGGCACGGCTAAAGCCGTGCCCTTCCCAAAAACTTCGCTGCCCTGCCGCTTTGAATCCGCTGCTTTCTCTGCCCGCTCGCAACTCGGGACTCGCAACTCGGGACTCGTTAAACCGTCTGGCTCTGGACCGGCGGCAAGTCGGCGTCTTCGTTGGCCACCGGCTTCTTGTGTGTCCCCGGACCCAGCACTTCCTCCATGTTGATGTCTTCCGACGCGTCCACGGCGCCGGCTTCCTCTGCGGGATACTCGGCCACCGCAGCTTCCGCGGCCTGCGCCGCATCCGAAGCTGCCTGCATGTCGGCGACCTGCTTGTCGGTCATCAACTGCGCGCCCTCGGCAATCGATTCCGAAATCTTCGAGGTGAACAGCCGGATCGCCCGCAGCGCATCGTCGTTACCCGGAATCACGTAATCCACTTCGCTGGGATCGCAGTTCGTATCCACCACCGCGACCACGGGAATGCCCAGCTTGCGCGCCTCGCGCACCGCGATCTGCTCCTTATTCGAGTCAATCACGAAGATCGCGTCGGGCAGGCGGCTCATATTCTTGATGCCGGCCAGGTTGGCCTGCAAATGTTTGCGCTCGCGTTCGAGCTTGATCACTTCTTTCTTGGGCAGCAGCTCGTAACGGCCGTCGGTGGCCATCTCGTCAAGCTCTTTGAGCCGCTTCACCGACTTCTGCACCGTCACCCAGTTGGTGAGCAATCCGCCCAGCCAGCGCTGGTTGATGTAGAACATGCCGCACTTCTGCGCCTCTTCGGCGATGGCGTCCTGCGCCTGGCGCTTGGTCCCCACGAACAGCACAATGCGGCCGTCGGTCGCCAGTTCCTGCACGAATTTCGACGCTTCCTTGAACATCTTCAGCGTCTTCTGCAGGTCAATGATATAAATCCCGTTGCGCTCGCCAAAGATGTACTCCTTCATCTTCGGATTCCAGCGCTTGGTCTGATGCCCGAAGTGAACGCCCGCTTCGAGCAACTCCTTCATCGTGATGGTAGCCACAATCCTCCTTAGTTAGTCTGCATCGGGAGGCAGCCCCGGGTCCGGAGTCCTGAGTCGTGAGCAAAACGCTCAGGACTCGGGACTAACGGCTCGCGACTCGCCCGATTGCTATTCCCGTCCCCGTGCCCCGAGGCGCGGGAAGAATTGAACACCTAAACCAGTGGCCAGTGATCAGTTGCCAGTGGCCAGCAAAACCCAAAACTAGCTGTCAGCCCTCAGCCAAAAGCCCAAAGCGAAAAATCTTTGTCATTCCGAGCGCAGCGAGGAACCTGCTTTTCGCTCACGACTCAAGACTCGCAACTCGGGACTGCAAGCGCTTTAGCGCTTGCTGAACTGGAAGCGCTTGCGCGCGCCCTTCTGCCCGTACTTCTTGCGCTCTTTGCCGCGCGAGTCGCGGCTGACCATGCCCTCGGACTTCAACTTCTTGCGCAGTTCGGCGTTGAACTGCATCAGGGCTCGCGCCAAGCCCAGCTTCACCGCATCAGCCTGGCCGCGCACTCCGCCGCCCTGCGCCGTCACCACCACGTTGAACGACGCTGCCGACTCGGTCGAGGCCAGCGGCGACTTCGCCGCCGAACGCTGGGCCGGCGTCACGAAATATTCTTCAAAGGCGCGGCCGTTCACTTTAAACTCGCCGCTGCCCGGACGCAGATACACCCGGGCAATCGCCGACTTGCGGCGTCCCGTTCCGTAGTATTGAACCAATTCTGGCATGTTTAGCTTCTAGCTCCTAGCTGCTAGCTTCTAGCTTAAGCAAGAAGCCGCGCATAGTATCCTTCACTACCTCTTTGCTTGCGTCATCCCGAAGCCTCGCGCTTTCACCAGCGAGGCGAGGGATCTCCCGCGCATCGGTCCCGAAATTACGAAACCGCAACCTTGCGCGGCTTGTACTCGCGCACTTCCAGCTTCAAATCCTGCGGCTTCTGCGCCTGGTGCGGATGCTTGTCGCCCTTGTACACGTTCAGCTTCGACAGCATGTGCGCCGCCAGCTTGTTTTTCGGCAGCATGCGCTTCACGGCGGCCTCGATCACCGCCTCGGGCCTGCGATCCAGCCGCTTTTTATACGCTTCCGTGCGCAGACCGCCGGGGTATCCCGTGTAGTGCTGATACTTCTTCTGCTCGGCTTTCACGCCCGTCGTCCTGATCTTCTCGGCATTGATGACGATCACGTGATCGCCGGTGTCGAGAAACGGCGTGTAGCGCGGGTTCTCCTTGCCCATGAGGATGCGCGCCACCTGCGAAGCCAGGCGCCCGAGCGTCTGCCCGTCAGCATCCACGACGTACCACTTGCGCACAATTTCCCCCTCTTTGGGGAAATAGGTTGACATCGGAACTCTCCCAGATTTGAAAAAGGCTGCGAAAGAAAACCGCTCGTTGATTCCCCAGCGAGGACGCCGGGACCATCAGGCGGGCAACCACACTACCGCTAAAGTCTTTAATTTACCGGAGTCTGCGAGCAATTGTCAACGCACTGTTGGTAACAACCTGGCGGAAATGCCGGTCCACCCTTCTACCGGGCCGGCGAACAGCGCGGGCCTCCGGCCAGCCGTCAGCTTGCCCTTCGGTGCTCCGTCTTTCGCGGCAGGCGGTCTTCGATAGCCTCGACCAGACCTTCGAATTCCCACGACCCTTCATAGCGCTCGCCGTTGATGAAGAACGTCGGAGTGCCGTTGACCCCGCTGCGCACGCCGCCCATGAAATCGTCTTTGATGCGAGGCAGGTACTGGTGTTTTTCCAGCGCACCGATCAGGTCGTCGGAGGGAAGCCCGAGCTTTCCGGCAAGTTGCACCAGGAACGACGCTTCTAAACGCTGCTGATTCTCGAAAATGGCGTCGTGCATCTCCCAGAAGCGGCCGTTCGCCCCGGCAAATTCGGCCGCTTCGGCCGCCATTTCCGCATGGGGATGAATCTCGGTGAGAGGGAAATTCCGGAAAACGAATCTCAGTTGTTTGCCAAAATGCTTTCTGACGGCATTGATGATGGGATGAGCATGTCCGCAATGCGGGCACTCGTAATCGCCATATTCGACCAGAGTGACCGGGGCGTCTTCTTCGCCCAGAACGTGATCAGCTTGCCCGACGGGCACTTTCAACTTGGCCATGACTTTGCCTCTTTTCCTTCAGATTCTCTAACGCTTCGAGGATGCCGTCGGCGCCGGGATTTACGGCGATCGGCGAACAATAGCTCCAGAAGATGACGCCTTCTTCGTCGATCACGAACAGGGCGCGCTCGCACACGCCCTCCTTTTCGCGATATGCCCCGTAGGCCTTGGCCACCGCTCCTTTGGGTTCGAAATCAGATAACAGCGGGAAATGAAGGTGCCGATCCCTGGCAAATGCGGCATGACACCAGACGCCGTCGACCGAGATGCCAACCACCTCGGCCTTGTATTTCTGGAACTCAGGGTGGATTTCGTTGTAAAGAGCCATCTGGTCTCCGCACACCGGGCTCCAATCCGCTGGGTAGAAAGCCAGCACCACCGGTTGCCCGCGCAGATCGCGCAGGGAAAGGCTCTGGTCCGCAGTTACGGGCAAGGTGAAGTCAGGGGCGAGAGTTCCGGGAGCAAGGATGCGAGCCATTATGAACCTCCAAGAGACAAACTAGTTCCCATTGGACGCGGGAGGCAGGGTTCAGGATTCGCAATCTTATTCGTAGGCCAGAGCGTCGATGGGATCGCGCCGCGCCGCCTTGACCGCCGGATACAGGGCTCCAGCCAGTGCGCCCATAATTGCAATCAACGTGGCCCGCAGAACCCACAGGTTGCTCCAGAACAGCCGCTGCACGGGTCGCTCGAACATGATCACGCGTCGTGTCACCAGGCTCAGAATGATCCCGGCAACGATCCCCACGACGGCCAGCAGCATCGTCTCCCGCAGCACCACATTCACGATGTACAACTTCGACGCGCCCATGGATTTCAGAATTCCGATTTCGCGCGTGCGCTCCATCACCGCCGTATACATCGCCTGAAAAATCACCAGGAACCCGACCACCACTGCGATCCCGATCACAATTTCAATGGCCACGTTAAACCCCGGCAGGTTATCAGGCGTCATCATCGAGAGATATTCCTGCATCGAGCGCACCGAATACTTCTCCATGCCCGGGATTTCCGAGATGGACTTCGTCACCAGATCGGCATTGGCGGGATCATCCAGTTTGACGTAGAAAACCGAGGCGCGGCCTTCAGCCCCCACCAGATCCTGCATCGTGGTCAGAGGCAAGAATTTTCGCCCGCCTTTTCCGTGAGGGACAATGCCGCAGATGCGGAAAGAATGGTTCAGGATCTCGATCGTATCCCCGACTTTCTTGTGGTTCATCCCCGCGTAGTAGTCATCCACGATTACGTCGTACGCTGCCTGAAAAGGCCCGCCGGAAAGATAGCGAAACTTGGGAGAAAGGGTGTCATAGCTGGCCAGGTCGATGCCATAGATGATCTCCACGGGCTTCTGGGTGAACCACCAGATGACCGGGACTGCAGCCGCGACATGCGGGGTGCGCCGCAGAACATCCCCTACTTTGACGGAAATCGGCGCGCCAGACATCCCGATCAGCGCCGACGAACCCGGCGGCATCACCATCAAGTCGGCACCCACGCCGATCTGGCTTTCTTTCGAGCCGTTCAGGTAGCCATAAAAGACCGCGACCACCAGCAGAATCATCGCGACTTCGAGGGCAATCGCGCTGGTGCTGATCAACGACCGGATCGGCCGGTGCACCAGGTTGGCGACAACCATTTTGTTCATCATAGGAAGCAGTCAGTCCTCAGCAGCCCGCATTCAGCCAAGAAGATTCGCGCTTAGCAATTTGGCACGGAGTGGGCAATGTTCGGCTGATTGCTGAATGCCGATCACTCACGGTGCGGTTACCGCCTATTGGACCCTGGCGGCGCAGCCAGGCTCGATTGCGCGTGGTCCAGATGCACCACTTCCGCTCCTGCCGGCTGCGCCAGCACGAACTGATCATCGCTGAGCGGGTGGTTGATTTCCACCTTTATCATGTTCAGGGTGATGTCGTATTCCTCTTGCGGCCGGCGGATCTCGATGCGCGAGGGATAACTGACGCCATCATAGTCTTTGTATTCGGCATAGCGCGCGTCGGTGGCCACCTTGCCGTCTTCCTCGTAAATGATCTGCCGGTGCGGCTTCAGATCGGTGCGGCTGAAAACGATCTTGCGGGAAAGCACGCCCTCCTTTTCGCCCTTTTTGCGGATGACCAGCAATTCGTAATCGTCCTGCAAAATGGGGTACCCTTTGGCATCATGCAGGGTTTCGTAACTCTTTTCCATCACTGCTAAATCCGAGTCGATGGGAGGGATCAGCAGTGCGTCGTAGATATTCTGGGGGCGGAGATTCTCCAGGGGCTGCGCGGCATTCTGGGTCGGCATCTGGTTGCGACCAACCACAAAGCGGTTCTTGGATGGAATCCACAACTTGAACTGCTCGCCGTCACTCACCATGTCGAATGCGGTAGTGCGGACGATGGGCATCAGGCCGATGAAATGCAGCGACCCGGGCTGGCGCGCCAGAACGTAACCGCGAATTTCCTTGTAGTCGGTGTAGTGTCCCTTCTTGACTCCCCCTACCGAGGTGTCAATATCGACGGTTGCCTTGAGCGACCGAAGGGTCGCGGCCTGCTGATTGAGGATGTCAATCAGTCCTTGCTGCGAAGACTCCTTGAGCGGGGCCTTGGAGTACTTCTCCTCGACCGGACGGGTGCGAAACAGGCAGCCGGTTGCCGGCAGCACAGCCGCGAACAGTACTAAGGCGCGCAAAAGCGCGTTACGTCTCATCAAGATATCTAGGATTCCTCTAGGCTATTTGAGTATACCGCGCCGGAAAGGTTGCAGAGATATGAGTGGGACGGTTTCGCGACTGTACTGGTCGCGGCCGGAGCTCGCCCGCCGGCCCGCGAAGTGGAGCAGGTCAGCTACTTTGCCTACAAACCTGCAGGACTGGCACCAAAGCAGTTTCACTATCGGCAGGTCACTGGCAGTGGCGACTTCATCTAAACTGGGTTGTCGTGCGCGTGGTTGTCGCGAGCCGCTGGTGAGTTGTTTCTCATGAGGAAGATTGTCTGGCTCATCTCGATTGCGGTGATTGCTGCCGCGGGTTGGTTCGTCTGGGTGGTGATGACGCCGGTCGAGCCCTCCGGGCCGACGTTTGTAATGCTGCGTCCGGGTTATTCCACGCACCGTATCGCCGCTGAACTCAAGAGTGCCGGACTGATCCGCAGCGAAAAAGCGTTTGTGCTGTGGCACTACGTCCACCGCAAGCGCTCGCTGAAAGCCGGCGAATATCTTTTCGATAAGCCGGCCAGCATCATTGACATCCAAAAGCGGCTGCGGCGCGGCGACGTCTACTTTCACACCGTGGTCGTGCCCGAGGGCTATACCATGTTCGATATTGCCCGCGCCATCGAGGCCGCGGGATTGGGCCCGGCCGAGGACTTCCTGAAAGTGGCGCAATCGGACACTGCGCTGATTGCCGACATCGCGCCGAATGCCCGTTCTCTGGAAGGTTATCTATTCCCGGAGACCTACCAGTTCACCCGCCTGATGACCATGGACGAGATGGCATTCGCCATGGTTTGCCAGTTTCACAAGGTGGCCCGCCAGATCGGACTGATTCCGCCTACACAGGCTGAAGCGGCCGAAACCAGCTCGCATGCGCCAACCGGCTCCGGGATGATATGCGCCGGAGTCTGGTCCCGCTCGAATGATGCGAATGGAGGCGACGCGACGGAGATCTCCCCTCCAAATCTGCTGGAGAGCGCGGTCACCATGGCCTCCGTCATCGAAAAAGAAACCGCGGTCCCCGAAGAACGCCCGCTGGTAGCCAGCGTTTACTACAACCGGCTGAAGAAGCACATCGCCCTCGACGCCGATCCCAGCATCATCTATGCCGAGCTTCTGGCCGGAACCTACCAGGGCGCGCTGCACCATGCCGACATGCAGTTCCGCTCGCCTTACAACACTTATCGCAACGCCGGTCTGCCGCCGGGTCCAATTTGCAATCCCGGACGCAGTTCCCTGGAAGCTGCCCTGCATCCGGCGCAGAGCGACTACTACTATTTCGTCGCCGACGCCCAAGGCCATCACCGCTTCGCCCGCACGCTGGAGGACCACAACAAGAACGTGGCGGCGTATCGCAAAGCGGTGCGCGGACGGTAAGAAACCCCGGACCTCAGACCTCGGACCTCCGACTTCAGACCTTGGACCTCAGACCAGCAGGCAGCCTAGGCCGCAGGAAAGGCCGCGCGCTGAGACAATGCCTTAGCCTTGCCCTGAACCAGCTGCGCTCCGCCGCTCCATCCATCCCTGCAAAATGAGCACCGCCGCCATGCGGTCCACGGCCTTGCCGCGCTTCTCGATTGACAGGTCGGTCTCGCGCAGCAGGCGGTTGGCCTCGGCCGAAGTGAGGCGCTCATCCCACAAGTGAACCGGCAGTTGAAAGCGCTGGCGCAGTTCTTCCGCGAAGGCTTGCATCTTCTCAGCCTGAGTTCCTGCCGCGCCGCTCATTCGCAGCGGCAGGCCGACCACGATCTCCTTCACTTCATATTCGCGAATCACGCGCTCCAGTTGTCCAAAGTCGTGCCGTTTGTTCCTGCGCTGAAGGGTCTCCAAACCCTGCGCGGTGATGCCGAGCAGGTCCGACACGGCCAGACCGATCCTGCGGGAGCCTACATCGAGGCCTAAGACTCGTCCGGCAGGGCGCGTTTCGCTCGGCTTGTCGCCGGGACTTGCCTCTGCGTCGTCGGACTGGGAGTTTCTCGGGTCGAAATCCACACGCCGATTATATGCGGGCCCCGTTTATATGCGGGCCCCGTTCAGGAGTGCGGGACACGACAGCGGTTTCTGATCGAGGCGTCCCCCCTGATCGATTTTGCATTCGAGCAAAATATCTATTATCAATAATCGTTGATTGTTGATTTCTGATTGTTGAATGAACAGACGCCGCCAGGCGAGGTCGAACCCGAGAGCAAGGTTTTCAATCAACAATCAAAATTCGACAATGCTTATCTGTGCCTCCGTGGTGAGGAATTCCTCGACGACTCAGCGCCTCCACGGTGTAAGATTTAGAGCCGGAAGCCCGAAGCCGGGCACTGGAAGCCCAAACTCATGCCCGCTCTCATTCTCGACGGAACCCGGATTGCGCAAGAGATTCGCAGCGAAGTAGCCGCGGAAGTGAAAGCCATGACGGCCGCGGGAGTGCGTCCCGGCCTGGCTGTCGTTCTCGTCGGACACAATCCGGCGTCTGAGATTTACGTGCGCGGCAAGGTGAAAGCCTGCGAAGAAGTGGGCGTCTACAGCGAGCAGTTCACTCCGTCGGAATCGGCCACGACCGCGGAACTGCTCGCCCTGATCGAAGGTCTCAACCGCCGCGACGAAATTGACGGCATCCTGGTGCAGTTGCCGCTGCCCGCGCAGGTGGACGCGAAAAAAGTATTGCTGGCCGTCGATCCGGCCAAAGACGTGGACGGATTCCATCCCATGAACGTCGGCTTCCTGTCCACGCAACGACCGGGCCTGGTGCCGTGCACACCGGCGGGCATCATCGAGATTCTTCAGCGCAGCGGCATTCCCATCGCCGGGCAGGAAGCGGTGGTTGTCGGACGCAGTGACATTGTGGGGAAGCCGGTGGCCATGTTGCTCACCAATGCCAATGCCACGGTGACGATCTGCCACTCGAAGACGCGCGACCTGGCAGGCGTTTGCCGTCGCGCCGACATTCTGGTCGCCGCCATCGGCCGCGCCGGCATGATTACGCGTGACTTCATGAAGCCGGGCGCAACCGTGATTGACGTCGGCATGAATACCGTCACCGGCCTCGCCGAGTTCCGGCGATTCTTTGCGGGCAACGCCCGGCGGGAAGAGATGTTCGCCAAGAAGGGAACGACGCTGGTCGGAGACGTGCATCCGGAAGTGGCCGAGATCGCGGGAGCGATTACACCCGTGCCCGGCGGCGTCGGGCCGCTGACCATCGCCATGCTCATGTTCAACACGGCGAAAGCGGCAAAGATGCGGCGGGGAAACCGGGTCGCAGAGTTGTCACGAGCATAGAATCTGTGATTTGAGTCCCTTGAAGGTCACTGCACAATTTGCGATTTTCGATTTCCGATTGACGATTCGAAAACAAAGTTCGCCCTGGTTTTTCAATCGGCAATCGAAAATCGGCAATCGAAAATCATGCTGAAAGTCGGCCTCACGGGAGGCATCGCCTCCGGCAAATCGGTAGTGGGTGAGATGTTCGTCGCGCTGGGGGCGCACCTGGTTCAGGCGGACCGCATCGCGCACGCGCTCATGCAGCCCGGTGAGGCGGTTTACAACCAAACTGTGGGCCATTTTGGCCGGGCGATTTTGAATCCGGACGGCAGCATCAACCGCTCCAAGCTGGCGGAAGTTGCATTTGGAAAGGTTACCGATGCCGTCGGCAAGCGGACATCCCGCATCGAGGAACTCAACCGCATCGTGCATCCGGCGGTGCTGCGCAGCCAGGATGAGTGGATGTCTGCCATCAGCCTGCAGGATCCGCAGGGCGTGGCCATGGTTGAGGCTGCGCTGATTCTCGAGGCGGGCGCGGGCGACCGCTTTGACCGGATGATCGTCGTGACCTGCAACACCGAGCAGCGTGCGCTGCGTTTCGCCGCGCGCCAGAAGATTGACCTCGAGGCTGCCCGCAAGGAAGTTGCCCGCCGCATGGCCGCGCAATTGTCCGACGAAGAAAAAATCAAGTCCGCCAATTATGTAATCGACAACTCAGGCTCGCTGGAGCAAACCCGCAACCAGGTGCAGCAGGTGTGGGAAAAGCTCCGGGCGGAAGCGGAAAAGGGCTGAGCGTCATCTCACCACGACATACGGGAATTTCTGATTTTCAATTTCCGATTTCCGATTTTCGATTGAAGAACTCAGGCTGCTTTAGGTTTCAATCGGCAATCGAAAATCGCAGATTAAGAACTCTGAGTCTCAGTGGTGATGTGATTTTGCTGTGCCCCCCGCCCTTCGCTAGAATTCCTGGATGAAGCCTAAGACTCTGTACCTGGTTCTCTGCCTCGCCGGCGTTCTGGTCCCCTACTGGCAGTTCCTTCCGTGGGTTTTCCAGCATGGACTGAATCTGGGGCTGTTTGTTCGCGAGCTCTTTGCCAACGGCATTGGCGCGTTCTTTGGCATGGACGTGGTCGTGTCGGCGGTGGCGCTCATCGTGTTCAGCCGGATCGAGGGCGCGCGAGTAGGGGTGCGCAGGCGATGGCTCGTGGTGCTGGCGATATTAACGGTGGGAGTTTCGCTCGGCCTGCCGCTATTCCTCTACTTGCGGGAACTGGCGCTCGAACGTAAACCTGAGGCAGCATAGGCGGGTTAGGAATCACATAAGAACCGGGCCTTTCGCATTTCCGATTTGCGATTGACGATGCTCGATTGAAAACCTGAACCGCTCCTCGGGTTCAATCGGCAATCGGCAATCGGAAATCGAAATTCCTGCCGCGTGCTTCCCGGCGGAGTATTGTTTAGAATCAAAGCAGGGACTTTCCCGCTCCCCTACATCGTACTTACCTCGAACAGATACAACTGGGATGGATGAGATTATGAGACGTATGCGGCCGTTGCTCCTGGCGCTGGCCATTGCCGGCGGATTCTTCTACTTCACGACCTGGCGCTCGAACTCGCAGGGCGGACTGCATCCCTCGAACTGGCTGAGCCATCCGGCGCAGGTGGAGATCACGGAAGCGGCGCCGGGAGAATCGCTGGACGGCGAAGAGCAGAACAATATTGCCGTCTACAAGAAGAATATTCCGTCGGTGGTGAACGTAACCTCGCGCTCCGTGACCTTTGATTTCTTTTACGGCCTGGTGCCGCAGGAAGGACAAGGCTCGGGTTTCATCATCGACAAGGACGGGCACATTCTCACCAATTACCACGTCATCGCAGATGCCCGCCAGGTGAAAGTCACGCTGCACAACCACAAAAGCTATAGTGCCACGGTAGTGGGCACGGACCCGGCGCACGATCTGGCGGTAATTCAGATCAAGGCGCCGGACCTGGTTCCGGCGGTGCTGGGCGACTCGCGCAACCTGCAAGTGGGGCAGAAGGTGTATGCCATCGGCAACCCGTTCGGGCTGGCGGGCACGATGACGCGCGGCATTGTCAGCTCGATTCGGCCGGTGCGCGAACCCAACGGCGCCATGATCGACGAAGCCATTCAGACCGATGCGGCGATCAATCCGGGCAACTCCGGCGGGCCGCTGATGAACTGGCACGGCGAAGTGATCGGCATCAACACCATGATTCTGTCGAACGTCGGGCAGAACGCGGGCATTGGCTTTGCCATTCCCATCAACACCGCGAAGGCAGTGCTCAACGATCTGGTGACGCTCGGGCGGGTTCGGCGTCCGGCGCTGGGCGTGCGCACGATTCCGATTGGGCCGGACCTGGCGGATGAACTTGGCCTGCCGGTGGATTACGGATTGCTGATCATCCAGGTAACGCCGGGCGGCTCGGCTGATTCTGCCGGCCTGCGCGGCGGCAACGAGCGCGCGTATCTGGGAAATACTCCCATCACGCTGGGCGGTGATTTGATCGTGGCCATTGACGACCAGAAAGTCGAAGATGAGCAGGATCTGGCTCAGATGATGAACAACCACCGCACCGGTGACACGGTGAAGGTCACCATTTACCGCAACAAGAAGAAGATGGATGTGAGCGTGGCGCTGGGCGAGGCGCGGCAGCAGGTGTAGGAAAAGAGGGCGTCAGACCTCAGACTTCGGACCTCAGGCGACCCATGTGGGGATAGCCGCCCCTTCGACAAGCTCAGGGCAGGCTCTCGGCTGTCCAGTCGAGCGAAGCTCGACAGCCCGCTGGCGCCCGCCGGTCTCAGTCCACCGTGTGCTTGGCGGTGTAGCCGTCGCGGGCCACGACTTCGATCTTCACGTCTTTGCCCTTCTGGTCTTTCACCTTCAGCGGGCCGCCGTCGGGCGCCACCACTTGCACTTTCAGCTTGCGGTAAGTTCCGTCGAGCTTGGTGTTGGTGGGGCTGTAAGCCAGGGTGTACTGGTGCCGGATGTCGTCGCCAACGTCGTGGAAAATTTCGGCGAACTCCGCCTGGAAGCGCGGGAAGTAGGCGCGTCCGCCGGTCATGGAAGCGAACGTTTTCATCTCGTTGTCGGCCTGCAGGTAGTCTATGTTGTGGATGCCCATGCTGGCTATGCCGTGGGACATCCCGCCGCAGCCGCGAGTCTCGCACATTTCGCGCAGGTACCACCCGATGCTGACCGGAAAGATGGTTACGTCTTTGGTGTCCTTGACTTTCTTCAGGATCTTGTCGTAGGTCAGTTTGCTGAAGGTATCAACGCCGCTCGACACCAGGATGACATATTTCTTGCCTTCGATGCGGTCCAGCCGGTCGAGTGTGTCATAGAGCGCGTCGAACTCGTTGGTTTCGGCGAAGCCCGGAATGCGCAGCTGATTCAGCGCCCCAAAGACCGCTTTCTTATCCTGGGTAAAATCGGTCAGGATGTGGGGTTGCATATCGTAATAGGTCACCGCGACCCAGTCGTCTTTCTTCAGTGAACCGGCGAATGCATACGAGGCCTGGAGCGCTTGAATCATGAACACATAATTCGTCGAAGCATACTCGATCAGCAGCACCGCCGTGATCGGCGCTTCCGAGACGGCGAACTTGCTGACCGCCTGCGGGACTCCGTCCTCCGCGACCCGGAAATTCTCTTTCTTGAGCCCGGGAACGAACTGGCCATCTTTGGTCGTGACCAGCACGTCCACATTGACCAGAGGCACGTTCACCTTGAGCGAATAGTCGGGCATGTCCTCCACTTTTTTCGGAGTTACCGCCGGAGGCGGTGGAGGCGCTTCTTCGGGATTCTTCTTGGGAATGGCATACGGCCCCACGTTGCCACTCGGGCCGCCCGCCTCGGCGGGGACATCCTGCTTCGGCTTCTCCGTGTCCGGCGTCTGGGAAGGCGTCTGCGGCGCGGGAGTTTGTCCCGGTTGGTCCTGCGCCCACATGGGCAAAGAACCATACGACAAGGCCAGGCAGACTACCAGCGCCAGCGCCGGCTTGGTTGCGGGCGCCATCTTGCACTGTAAAGTCTTACCCTTCTTCTGGTTGAACATGGTCTGGTTGAACATGGTGTGACTCCCCAAAAAGCCCCTGTGCTAGTATAGACGCAAGGATTCGCAATTGGGATGTTTCGCCCGTCCCGAACTACCCCTCAGGGCAACGGGTTCCAGATTGTTCGAGTCTAATCCGATAGCGGGGCCTGTTGGCGGGTCCTCTCGGGGCTTCGATGAAAAGAGCCGTTCTCGCGGTTGTTGTCTCCGCTCTATCCCTATCCACATTTCTGATCGCTCAAGTTTCGCAGCCGACCATTCCCGTCAGTCAGATCCACGCCGGCATGCGCGGCGTTGCCTACACCGTGTTTGAGGGCGTGAAGCCGGAATCCATGGACGTCGAAGTCCTTGGCGTTCTGCACAACGTCAACGGCCCCAAGGGAGACGTGATCCTCATCCGTCTGCATGGACCCAAGGTGGAATACACCGGGGTCGTGGCCGGTATGAGCGGGAGCCCGGTTTACCTTGACGGCAAACTGGCGGGCGCGCTCGCTTTCCGCATCGGGCAGTTTTCCAAGGAGCCGATTGCCGGCGTCACCCCCATTGCTGACATGCTCGAGATCAACGCCCTCGACAAGTCGCCTGCCGAAGAATCGGCCGCGACCAGGCCGGCCCTCACCAATGCCAGCGGAAAGACCGCGGCTCCCGGCGATGCTGCCACGCTGCCGGGTTCAGTCCACGATTTTGCCAACCAGAACTATGCCAAGCAGGATTACGCGAATTATCTCGAACCCATCGAAACGCCGCTGGTGTTCAACGGATTCTCCGAAGAGGCGGTGCGACGCTTCGCGCCCGAGTTTGCATCTGCCGGAATCGTGCCGGTGATGGGCGCGGGATCGGTCAGCAACGACAAGCAGCCCGAACCGCTCGAACCGGGCTCGGCCGTGAGCGCGGTCCTGGTCCGCGGCGATATGGATATCACCGCTACCTGCACGGTGACTTACATTGATCCGCAGCGCCTGCTCGCCTGCGGACATCCCCTGCTGCAGTTTGGCTCGGTCGATCTGCCCATGAACAAGGCCGAGGTGCTGGCCACGCTGCCCTCGCCCCTGGACGCTTTCAAGATCGTCAGTATGACCGAAGAGGCCGGGGTTTTCGTCGAGGACCGTCACACCGGCATTCTGGGTGTGTTCAACAAACAACCGGACATGATTCCGGTCACGCTGGCCATCCATAGCGGGGCCGGCACGCCGCAAAAAGAATTTCACTACGAAGTCCTGAACAATCCGCGTCTGAGCCCGGTGGCTATCATGGCCACCGTCTTCAACGCGCTGCATGGTGTGAACGAATACGGCGAGGAAATCACCTACCGGCTCAACGGCACCATTCACGTCAAAGGATTCCCCGAAGTTGCGCTGAAGAACATGTTTGCGCCGACGGAGAGCGGCCAGCCCGCAGCCATGAGCGCCGCACTATCGCTGGGCGAGCGCTTCGGACGGATCTACGACAATCCTTACAGCGCGCCCGCGGTCGAGAGCGTGAAGCTTGATTTCGATCTGGTGCGCGAGCGCAAGTGGGCGCGCCTGGAAAGCGCGCGCACCGACGTAACCGAAGTCCGGCCGGGCGACCAGATTATGGTCGAGACTGTGCTCGCGCCTTATCGCGGCGAGCGCAGCGTGCGCCAGATTCCGGTGAAGATTCCCACTTCGGTGAGCAAGGGAACACTGCGCATTCTGGTCTCGGACGGCGAGACCCTCGATCGCCTGAACCACGCCAATCCGACTTTCGGACGCAAGCTCGATCTGGCCTCGACCATCGCTGTGCTGAACCAGGAACACGCCAACAACCGCGTCTACGTCTCACTGCTCGAAGCCGACCCCGAAGTGCGTGTGGCCGACAAGGTCATGCCCACGCTGCCCATCAGCGTGATGAATGTGATGGACGGCATGCGCGGCAGCCAGGAAATGACCGTCAGCGGCGAATCCAACGTAGACGAAACCGCCACGCCCCCGCTGGATTACGTGGTGAGCGGCGCGCAACTGCTGACGGTGACGGTGAAATAGCAGCAGTAGTGTGGCGCGGGCACTCCTGCCCGCGAAATCTAACCACGAGCACAGCCCCCGTTCCATTCCGGAACCCTGCCACAAGAAAAAACCCTGATCTGCTAAGAAAAATATCCCTTCGTCCGTACGATAAAGAGGACAGACCACCCCATGCCCACCGCAGCCTTCCGCCGGTACGAGTATCGCCGCCGCCTACCCCACTATCAACGCGACGATCGCCCGCTGTTCGTGACCTTTCGCACCCAGGAGACCCTGGAACTCTCGCCCGAAGCTCGCACACTTGCCCTGCAACATTGCCTCCGCGACCATGGCAAAACGATCCAGATTCACGCCGCTGTCATCATGCCCGATCACGTGCACCTTCTATTCACCGCCCTTCGCGACGGTGACGGCTGGACTTTCGCACTCCCTGAAATCCTGCGTGCCATCAAAGGCGCCTCGTCGCGCAGCATCAACAAACTGAGCGGAAGAACCGGCCCTGTGTGGCAGGACGAGTCTTTCGACCACGTCCTTCGTGGTGACGAGAGTCTGCGCGAGACGATCGACTATATCCGCCAGAATCCCGTAAGAAAGGGATTGGTAGAAAAGCCCGAGGACTATCCGTGGCTGTGGACCGAGGCAAGCAATGAACAATGTGGCGCGGGCACTCCTGCCCGCGAAAACTAACCGAGAGCAAGGCTCCGATGGGACGTCCAGAGCCTACCAAGCGAAGCACGAATTGAAAGCGCCGCTCACCCCGGCTTCCCACACGCCGCCGGCAGACGCGGGCAAGAGTGCCCGCGCCACACAGAGTGCCCGCGCCACACCAGCCCTATTCTTCCTCGTTTTCCCCCATCTGCTGCGTCAGATACCGCTCGTAGCCCAGCTCTTTGATGAGGTGCATCTGCGCTTCGAGAAAGTCCACGTGTTCTTCTTCATCTTTCAGCAACTGCAACAGCAAATCGCGCGAGCCGTTGTCGCCTTCTTTGGTGGCAATCGCGATCGAGTCGTTGTACTGCTTCACCGCCCCGACCTCCAGCGCCAGATCGCTCTCGAGCATCGTCTTGACCGTTCCGCCGACCTTCAGCTCCAGCGGCTGCATGGACGGGCTGCCATCCAGAAACAGAATCCGTTCCATCAGCACTTCGGCGTGCTTCATCTCGCCGATGGACTGTTTCTTGATGAATTCGGAGAGCTTGTGGTAACCCCAGTTCTCGCACATCTCCGCGTGCAGGAAGTACTGGTTGATGGCCGTCAGCTCTTCCCGGAGCGCTTTGTTCAGTTCAGCAATGACTTTCGGATTTCCCTTCATAGCGCTCCGAGTATCGCAAAAGGAGAGGTTGGAGGGCAACCGGAAGCAAGGCTTCAAAGTTTCAGGGTTGCGAAGTTCCAAGGTTCAAGGGTTGCATCCCGCGTGGCGCGGGCACTTGTACGGTTCGTATCAGGGCATCGCTTCAGCGATGCCGTCAAAGGGGCAGGACACCAAGCCGAGGCGTGTTGTGCAGTTGGTGCGGCACGCCTGAAGGCGTGCCCTGATACGAAACGCGAGGCAGCGCTGGCGCCACCCAGTCCGGCTACGACGACAACTGCGCGATCAGGGCTTTCTCCACGTGCCGGAAGCCGTGGGTCGCCACCAGAGCAATCACCATCTGCGCACCGTTGTAGCCCACGTGCACCAGGAAACTGGCCGCCACCGATTCTGTCGCCGCCCGCACCGCTCCGCACACCACCCCGACCAGGAAGATCACCAGCGCCGCTCCCCAGGCCCATCCGTATTGCGGCAAGTGAATCAACCCGAACGGGAGCGCCGTCAAAATGATTCCCCACAAAACGCCCATGCGCCTCGCCAGCACGGGATACATGAATCCGCGAAAGAACAATTCCTCCATCAACGGCCCCAGGGTGACGGCGATGAGCGAGATCAGGTAAGCATCTCGCGGCCGGTCAAAAAGATGCTCGAAGGGCGTGTCCTTCGGCATGGGCATCAGGTTTTCCAGCAGGCCGAGGGCCAGGAACATCACGGCTCCCAGGGCCAGCAGCCTCCATTGCGCCCGCGGCCAGTTCCAGAGAATCGCCTGCCAGAACGGGGCATGATATTTGCCCTCGACCAGCATAACCATGAAGGCTGCGACCGCGGCATAGATCAGGAACTGCGAAACCAGCAAAATAATCGGCTTCTGGGCCACGTCTGACAGGCTCTCGTGCGGATAGCGCCACCAGTGCGCGCCCAGCAGTACCGCTAGCTGCAGCACGATCATGGTCACGAACGTCAGCGCGGCGATCAGCAATACGTCCCACCCGCTCCAGACGGGATTCTCGACCGGAGGCGCGGCTGGGACGGGCGTGCGCGTAGTCAACCCGGCGAGATCAGGAGCAAGCGGATCGGCCGGGATTGGCGGCGAGACTTGCGGCTCGGCGTTCGCCAGCGGTTGCGGTTCACTCTGCGGATTGTCAGGAGAAGACAGGGGACAGGTCCCTTCTATCTGTTTACGATTTGATTTTCGATTTTCGATTTGCGATTTCTTGTTCAATCGGCAATCGTCAATCGGAAATCGAAAATCCTCTTTGCAATCACTGAGAACTGGCCCCTGGCAACTGGCCACTGGCAACTGCCTTCCCAAAATACCCCGCCAGCGCCTGCCCCGTATACGACTTCTTCACCCGCGCCACCTGCTCGGGCGTGCCCTGGGCTACGATGCGCCCGCCCTCCTCGCCGCCCTCGGGGCCGAGATCAATGATCCAGTCGGCGTTGCGAATCACGTCCAGATTATGTTCGATGATGATGATCGAGTTGCCCAGGTCGGTCAACCGGTGCAGCACGTCGAGCAGTTTCTTGACGTCGTCGAAGTGCAGCCCAGTGGTCGGCTCGTCAAGCAGATAAAGCGTTTTGCCCGTCTGCCGCTTCGACAACTCGCGTGCCAGCTTGATGCGCTGGGCCTCGCCGCCCGAGAGTGTGACGGCCGATTGCCCAGGATGAATGTAGCCCAGTCCTACGTCCACCAGCGTTTGCAGCTTCTGCTTGACCTGCGGAATGTTTTCGAGAATCGGCAGCGCGTCAGAAACCGGCATCTCCAGCAGGTCGGCAATGGAGTACCCGTTGTACTTCACCGCCAGCGTTTCCGAGTTGTAGCGGCGCCCGCCGCAGACCTCGCACAGCACGTACACGTCGGGAAGAAAATTCATCTCGATGCGCCGCTGCCCCTCGCCCTGGCAGGCCTCGCAGCGCCCGCCGGAGACGTTGAAGGAAAACCGTCCTGCCTTGTAGCCGCGCTCACGCGACTCGGGCAGCATGGCATACAGATCGCGGATCGCGGTGAAGACTCCGGTATACGTCGCCGGATTCGACCGCGGCGTGCGCCCGATCGGCGACTGATCAATGCGGATGACTTTATCAATGTTCTCCGCGCCCGAGATCGCCTTGTGCTCGCCCGCTTTCTCGCGCGAGCGGTAAAGCTGGCGCGCCAGCGCGCGATACAGAATGTCGTTCACCAGCGTGGACTTGCCCGAACCGGAAACGCCCGTCACCAGCGTCATCACGCCCAGGGGGAACGTGACATCGAGATTCTTGAGATTGTTTTCCTTCGCGCCCAGAATCGTCAGCGCTGCTCCGTTTTTCTGCCGCCGCTCCGGCCGCATCTCAATCACGGCTCGCCCCGCGATGTATGCTCCGGTCAGCGAATTCGGCTCGTGCATGATTTGTTCCGGCGTTCCGTGCGCGACCAGGCTGCCGCCGTGCCGTCCCGCGCCTGGCCCGAGGTCGACAACGTAATCCGCCCGCCGGATCGTCTCTTCATCGTGCTCGACGACCAGAACCGTGTTGCCGAGATCGCGCAGATTCTCGAGGGCGTTCAGCAAGCGGTCGTTGTCGCGATGATGCAACCCGATCGACGGCTCATCGAGCACGTACAACACGCCGCGCAGCTTCGACCCAATCTGTGTTGCCAGGCGAATTCTTTGCCCCTCGCCGCCCGATAACGTGGCCGCCGAACGATCGAGCGAGATGTATCCCAGGCCGACAGCGTTCAGAAACTGCAGCCGCTCGACGATTTCATGCATGACGCGCCCGGCAATCGCCGCCTCGCGTCCAGCCAGCTTGATTCCTGAAGCCACTTCCAGTGCCCGCGAGACCGGCATGGCCGTGAACTCGGCAATGGACATGCCGTTCACCTTGACCGCCAAGCTTTCCGGCCGCAGCCGCTTACCCTGGCACGCCGGACACTCCGCCGCCGACATGTGGTCCATCAACCAGTCGCGATACCCTTCCGAAGTAGACTCTTCCAGATTCTGCTTCAGATATCCGAAGATGCCGTGAAACCCGGTCTTGCCGCCGCGGCCGGGCTCGCCATTGAGCAGGAAATTCTGCGTCGCTTCCGGGAGTTTCTCGAACGGGGTGCTGAGATCAATGCCATACGCCGCAGCCGAAATCTGCAACATGTGAATCAGATGCTGTGACGAGGACCCCGGCCCCAGGGCGCCGTCGAGCAGCGGCTTTGACCAGTCGCTGATCACTTTGGCGGGATCGAAATCGTACTTGCTGCCCAGCCCGTGGCACTCCGGGCACGCTCCATACATGCTGTTGAACGAAAACGAGCGCGGCTCCAGTTGCGGCACGTTGATGCCGCAATCGGGACAGGCCAGCTTCTCGGAATACAGCTGCTCCTCGCTTCCGACAACGGCAACTTGCACCAATCCGCCCGCCAGTTTCATCGCTAAACCGACCGACATCTCCAGGCGATGCTCGATTCCCGGCTTCACCAGCAGGCGGTCAATCACGACTTCGATGGTGTGGTTCTTCCGCTTGTCGAGATTGATGACGGTGTCGTCGTCCAGATTGACCAGCTCGCCGTCAATGCGCGCACGCGTGTAGCCGTGCTTGACCAGCGTCTCCATTTCCTTCTTGAACTCGCCCTTGCGCCCGCGGACGATGGGAGCCATGACCATGACCCGGTCTTCCGGGGTCAGCGCCATTACCCGCTGCACGATCTGGTCGGCGGACTGGCGGCTGATCGCCCGCCCACATTTGGGGCAGTGCGGGACCCCGATGGAAGCGAACAACAGGCGAAGATAGTCGTAGATTTCGGTGATCGTCCCGACCGTTGAACGCGGGCTGCGGCTGGTGGTTCTCTGCTCAATCGAGATGGACGGGCTAAGTCCATCAATCGCATCAACATCCGGGCGTTCCATCTGGTCCAGAAACTGCCGCGCATAGGCCGACAAAGTCTCCACATAGCGGCGCTGTCCCTCGGCATAAATCGTGTCAAAAGCCAGTGACGACTTGCCCGACCCGCTCAGCCCGGTAACCACGGTCAGGGAGTTACGCGGAATCTCGACGTCAATGTTCTTAAGGTTGTGCTGGCGGGCGCCACGGACAGAAATCTTGGTAATCGCCATCATTCACCCAGGGTCATGCCTCTTCCGTAACGTCGACAGGTAATCAGAATTGTCCGAAAGTGGGAATGCACAGCTCTACTCCGTATCTTAGTCGGCAATAGCGCGGAGCGTCAATGCAGGTAGAGTGGCGTCAGTCGTGGGTCGTAAGTCCTGAGTCGTGAGCAGGTACGAGGTTTCGGCAACGACAGGACTCAGGACTTAGGACTTAGGACTTAGGACTAAGGACTAACAACTGATTTTCGAAGGATTTAAGACCGTGATTTCGCTCTTCATGCCCGTCATTCTCTTCGCCACCGTCATCGCGTCAGTTGGATTCGGCGTTCTCGCCGCCTATGCGGTAGTGTTCGGCATCCTGTCTACGTTCGGCCGCCCGCGCCAGCCCGAACTTGTCGTCGGCCGCCCACGGCTGGTGCTGGTCCCCACCCAAAATCACGCCAGCGGCGACTGAGCCATGTGGGGACAGCCGCCCTCGGCTGTCCGTCGAGCGAGGCTCGACCTCCTCTACGGTTCTCAACGCAACCGGCAAGGCAATTCAACCGAGAACAACCGGGAAGGTCACGAGTTTACTCGTGCCGATTCGACCTCAGAAAACGAACCGGCTTCAGCCGCTGAGGGACCGAGACTAGTCCACCTAGGTCATGCATGCAGTAGTACGGATTCGGCTGCCCCACGCTTCGCGGTTTTCGAAGCGTGGGAACCACGGACCTCAATTCCAGGACCCTTCGATTGAAACGGGATCATGGCCTACGGCCTCGTGACTAAGAAGATCAAGAACATGTAGCCGAGGCAAAAGCAGCTGAGCGAGGTGAAGCCCAACGCCTCGCTGATGGAGTAGATCCTCTTTGTGTGTGGGTTGCCGTGCTGGTACTCCTCGTAGCTGAAGATCTCCCACACGATGAAGGCCGCTCCGAACATGACGCTCCAACCGAGTAGCAAAAGGGGTGACGCGAAGAACCACGGCAGGTGGCCCCCGTGTCCGCTGATCGATCCCCCCTCAATGCGCAGTGCGGACGAACCGACGAGCAGAACGATGGAGCCCGTAGCAATCCCTATGATGAACTCCGCGGCCCTGATGTACTTCGCAAGGAGTGGGTCAAAGGCCCCGGGCACACCTTGAGGGTCTAGGTTGTAGGCCACGTCCTTCCGCCCCGAGCTTCGTGCAAGGAAGATCGTCACGAAGATGACGGGGCCTAACACAAGGCCGGTGAACCCGACGAAAAGGTGGCACACAATGCGGGCAGCATAGCATATCCAAGCTGTGCCCGAGGCTACTTGATTCGGCTGCCCCACGCTTCGCGGTTTTCGAAGCGTGGGAACCACGGACCTCAATTCCAAGATTCCTCGATTGAAACGGGATCACGGGCGAACTCTTGATGCCATCGGCACGAATGCCCATCCGTCGAAAACCGCGACGGATGGGGCAGCCTCTCACTTCGCCTCTCCGCTCGCCACTGCCAGCAAGTACCACGATGCGTGCGGCAGCCACTGCTCGCCCCAGCGCCAGTCGTTGTCGGCGCCGGTCTGGCGGTAGGGCAGCAGGTAATCAATGTCGCTCTCGTCCTTGAATCCGCTGGTGATGCCGTTGGAGATCCCGCCCGGCGCGTTGGTGAACTCCCAGGAATCGAAATACATATAAGGAGGATTGTTGCGTCCCACGCCGTTCAGCATGCAGGAGTCGAACGGATTCTCGCCGAGAATCCAATTCAGCTGGTTCGTGGCAAAGGTCTCGAGTTGCGCGCTAAATGCCGCATCCGTTGAAAAGACGCGCTCCGCCAGCCGCGCCGCCGTCGCCACCGAGGCCAGCCGCGCATTCTCGCCCTGCCACCACGGAGCGGCGTCGCTCGTGTGGGGAAAGAAGAAACTCGTGCGGCGCGCGCCGGTTTTATCCTGCACATATTCGCGGCTGTAACCGAAAGGATTGTTGACTTCCGCGGTAAGCGCAAGCTCGAACTGCAAAGATTTTTTCACCACATCGAGCACCTGCTGCTTGGTCGCCGCATCGGCGATTTCCGAGTAATACAGCAGGCTCACGACGGGCAATCCGCCATCGGAGGCATGAAAAAACGGACGCTCGCCGTCATCGGCGCGCCAGTAATTCTTGTAACCTCCCGCGCTGATCTGGCGGGCCATCAGGCTCTTCGCGCGCCTATCGGCGGCCAGCTTGTACTTGTCTTTGTGCGTGGCGCGATAGAGTTCCGTGGCCGCGGCCAGCGCGCAATAGTCATCCACGATGTTTTCCTTGCCGTCGTTGATGAGCTTCAGATTGTCTTTCTCCAAGTAGTCGAACGCATCTTCGGCCGCCTTCAGGTAATCCGCGCTGGAAAATTGCCCCGACACCGGATACGCGCTCGCCATCGCGAGCGCAGCGACTGCGATTCCGCCTCCGGAGCGGTAGCTGACCTCATATTCGAGGTCGCTGCTCGCCGACTCCAGCATGTCTTTCGCGCCCTGGCCAGGCGCGGCTTCGATGCCGAAGCGTTTCATTTCGCCGGCGATCCGGCGCTCTTCCGGAAGCTGCTTCACGCTGCCAGTCGAGACCGAACGATAGAACGACCCGCCTGCCACTTTCATGCGCACCAGATAGTCGGCGCCGAACATGGCTTCTTCCAGCAGATGCGGCTGGTAGCGGGCAAAGCCCTCGAGGCCGCGCAGCTTCGTCTGCTCGTAGCTCTCGAGCAGGCTGTAGACGGCCAGCGGAATCTGCTGCGGATTGAAGTAGGTCGAAAACGACAGATGCGAAAAGTGCTTGCCGTAGTCGCCCGTGGCGTCCCACCATCCGCCGTGCGCGTCCACAACGCCCTGCTTTGTGCCCTCGAACTTCAGATGGCTGTCGGCCTTGTCATAGTCGCCGGCGCTGCGCTCATCTTTGAAGTAGAAGATGACGTCCTGCATGGTGTTGCGCTCCAGCAAGTCGCGCTGGACGAGAAACGGGAACGAGCGCACATTCGCCGCACCCGCCCCGCATTCCAGGTAGTACATGCCCTCAGTCGCGAACGAGTCGAAATCGAGGGTCCAGAAATACCAGTCTCTCCACTTCTGTACGGGACCTGCCGTTTTCACCGCCACGGACAAGACTTGCTGGTCGGTCACGTAATCTTTCAATCCGCAGTTGGAGACGCTATCGCCGGCCTTGCCGAGAATCACGGCATGTTTGGGACCGTTAATTTCATATCCCAGATGATTGGTGAGAATCTTCAACTCGCCGGCCAGAGACGGGGATGAGAAGATCAACGGCCAACTGCAAACCAGAATCAGGAAAAGATGTCGTTTCATGATGAGCTTCCTCGCATGGGTATCACGACAACGCAATTAGGACAACATCATCGGCACAACGCAACAGAGTAGGCTATCTGGGAGACTTTCTCCAACGGCCGTGGAAGAGCGGCGCTTTAGCGCCGCGTAATCATGCTCCCAATGCCGATGGGCTTTAGCCCCAGGGCCTAAAGGCCGTCCTCTGGGAACCGGGGAACGCGGCCCCTTCGACTCCCCTCGTTCCCTCGGGGTCGCTCAGGGCAAGCTCTTAAAGGGCCGCTCTTCCACGGCCGATCCCGGCGTTCTCGCCCGAACGAACTAGACATCCGTTTATCCGCGGACATCAACCGAGCCGAACACACTCTAATAGATCACTTTCAGCGAGAATTGAATCTGCCTGGAATTTCCCGCCGTCTTGCTGATAAAGCCAAACCCGCTCCCGCTCACAATATTCGAGGGCAGCCCGAAATTGACAATATTGAACACGTTGAAGAACTCGGCGCGAAATTCCACGTTCCCGAATTCCGCGTTCCCGCGATGTCCAAAGGGAGTGTCTTTGATCAGCGCAATGTCGTAATTGTGGAAATCCGGCCCCCGGAACGTATCGCGCCCCAGCGTGCCAAAGCGGCCCTGGTTCGGCCCCGTCCCGCCCGGAATGTTGATCGGAATATTGAAGAACGAAGCGTTATTCGCGCCCAGACCAAAATAGTCGTCGCGTACCTGCCGGCTGGTGGAGAAGTGCGGCAGCGAAACCAGGTCCGGCCGGTCCGCTCCGCCCAGACCAGCCCCGGTCTGCTGTATGCCCGAGTAAACGCTGAACGGCGATCCGGTGGTCAGGGTCGTAATGTTCAGAAACTGCCATCCCTTGGTGAATGTCGTGCCCAGCGGCTGCAAGAACGCGATCCGGTCCAGCGGCAGCAACTGGATCAGGCTCAGCGTAAAGACGTGAGTCACGTCGAACGTGGAGGGTCCTTTCTCCGCCGAAGGATTCCACGGATCTTGCGGCGACGTTTGCAGCACTGTTCCGGCCGTGGGCATGAGTCCCCCTAGCACGGCGCTGGTGTCATCCATGGACTTGGAGTACGTGTAGCTTGCCTGCAACCCCAGTCCCGCCCGGGCCGAATTCTTGGTAACGCTGGCCTGCAGGGAGTGGTAGGTCGAGTGCGAGCCGTTGCTCATCACCAGCTCTGGCCCGAATCCTCCCGCCGGATGCCCGCTGGAATCGAACTGCGTGAACGGTGCAAACGCCGGATCAGCCCCGCCATAGCTGTTGGGGTTGTACACCCGCGCCAGGTGAATCCCTGCGGTCGCCACATAGGAAGCGTTGAACTTGAAGTCCCCGAAATCGTGGTCGAGGCCCGCGGTCCAGCTGCCGATGGATCCGTTGGTGAAATCCCTGGCGATGACCTCATCCGAAAACAACTGCACCTGATGGCCCGGCGTCATTGCGGCCAGGTCGGCCTGGTAGCGCGCCAGGTCAAGTTGGGTATTGGGCGGCACGTCTTGTGTCCGGCCGGTGGCGAAGATGGGTTGTCCGGCGACGTTGTACGGGGTCGGCAAATTCAGCGGCACCAACACATTCTGAAAAGGAACCGGATTGCCCGGCTGGGCGCTGATGTATGAAGTAAAAATAAAGGGAATCGCGGCCGTCAGAAAGTTGTCCTGCCACAAGTTCGGTAGACCACTGGTGATAGCGCCCCCAGCATGCAGCACCGTGTGCTTGCCCACGCCATAGTCGAGCGCGAGCCTGGGGCCCCAGCCATTCCAATCCAGGTTGTACGGCGGCTGCGGGTTGATGAGCAAAATCTGCCGCGCCGTGCGGTCGAGGTAGGAGGCCGGCTTGCCATCCGCTCCGAGGAATATAGGAAGCGAGGTCCGCTTCGTCGGCTCGTGAATACGGCTGTTCACTTCGTAGCGCAGGCCATAGCTGACCGTCAGTTGCGGGGTGGCCTTCCAGGCGTCCTCAAAATAGAAGTTGTAAGCCTCGCGCCGCACTCCGGCCTCATCGAATTTGTCGCCGATGGGTGTGATGCTGGCTGCCGCCGTAATGCTGTAGGAATACGGCGTCGCCGTCAGCAGGCCGGTCAGCGAGTCGGGCAGCGGATCTCCCAGGTGGACGTCATGGGTTCCACTGGCCGACGTGATGGTCACCGGCGTCGTGCCGTCGCCGCAGCAGTACGCCGTGCCTCCGCCAAACTGGTACGCCCCGTTCGGATTCACCCCGAAAATAGTGGAGTCGCGGTTCGCGCGCAGCTCAACTCCCCACTTGAACGCGTGCGAGCCGCGGGTGAACGCCATGTCTTGCTTGAACTGATAAAGATTCCCGTAAGCGCCATAAATCGAACCGCCCGCCGTGTTATAGCCCTGAAACAGCCCGTCGGCGAAACCGATCAACGGTTGCGTATGGTTCGAGGTCGGGAAAAACGGAGTGCTGCGAATGTATCCCAGCGAGGTCTCAGAGGTCATATGCGGAGAGATCGTCCGGGTATATTTCACTCCCGCGTTACGCTGGTGATCGAAAAACTGCACGCCGAAACTGGGATTGATCGCCGTCTGATCGGGATTGGTCAGCGGCCCCGTCACCTGATCCAGACTGAACCGCGCCAGCAGGAACGCCTTCGCGGAAATCTGGTGGTCCACGCGCAGGGAGAATTGATCCGTGCTGGTAATGACCTTGGAGGATGCGGCGTAAGTGCGGTCGCCGAAAGGTCCGGTGGGTTCGTTGGGCAGGGGGTAGCCGTTCAGCACGGGCACGACGGCCGGGTTCACCGGAATGGTCAGCGTGTCGCCGGGGAACGTAGTGGTATCAATCCCGGTGCGCTCCGCCGCCGTCGGCACGGGGATGACCTGCGTCGTGCCCAGCACCTGCCTGAAGCCCTGATATTCCCCAAAATAAAAAGTGCGGTTGCGCCCGTCATAGATTCCCGGCACGACGAGCGGTCCGCCGTTGGTGAAGCCAAATTCGTTGCGCACGAATGGCGGAATGCGCCGGCGCCCGGTGGGATCCTTGTAATCGAAATAATTGCGGGCATCGAACGACGCATTGCGCAGAAACTCAAACAGGCTGCCGTGCATCTGGTTGACGCCGGATTTCGACACCACATTCGTATAGCTCGCTGCCCCGTGGCCGATTTCAGCCGGCATCACGCCCGAACTGGCCTCGACTTCCTGGATCGCGTCCACGTTGAAATTGGAAAATGTCGCCCCGCCCATCTCCGGATCGGTGGTGTCGAAGCCATCCAGGGCGAAGACCGTGGACGCCCCACGCTGGCCATTTACCGCAAACTGCTGCGTGAAATTGGCGGCGCCGTTGGCATCGGTCATGGTGCCCGCCGCCAGCAGCAGCAACTTGCTGAAGTCACGCACATTCAGGGGAAGGCTCGAAACCTCCGTGCTGGAAAGATGCTCGCCGCCGCTGGCTTGCGCGGAAGATTCTACGCCTGAGGAAATGATCCGGAGTTCCGGCCCTGGCGCAGTTTGGCCGGCCACGGTCTCTCTGGGTAAAACCAGTTGCAGCGCCACGGTCAGGGTGGCCGCATCTTTGACGACGAACGGGGCGGCTGCCTTCCTCTCCTTGTCGGCAATCCTGACGGAAACTTCGTAGCTGTCGGCGGCGATTCCGGCAAAAGCGAATTTGCCGTCCGTGGCAGTCGCAGCGGTGTAGTCATGTCCTCCAGATATGGAGTGCAATCTGACCACTGCTCCGGCCACTGGCTTTCCGTTGCCGTCCCGCAGCACGCCGTTCCACGATGCCCCCGCCAGAGCGTTGGCAACTGGAACCGCAAAGAGGGCAACAGTCAAACAGAAAGTAAGAATGCGATTTCCCGAGAGCATAAATAAATGTGAACTCGGAATTATAACGGCGGGCGCACGGCAGGTATCAGCACGGACACAAGAAATTTGAAGTCTCTATCCCTCCCTTCGCGCTCTTCGCGAGTCCTTCGCGATCTTTGCGGTAGCGGTTCCGTTGCCCAATCCGGAGCAACAGCGTCGCAGAAAGGGATCGAAGCATCCATCGTGATAGCATTTCCTGGAAGCGCCTCTTCTCGCGGCCAAACATGTCTCGTGCAGGGCCCATTTCGCTGCGATTGGTCTCGGTTCTCTCGTCCGCGATCCTCCTCTGCTCCGCCTCCGCCCCTGCCGCCGAGCCCAACCCGTGGCTTGAAATTCATTCCGCGCATTTCACCGTGATCACCGACGCGGGCGAAAAAAAGGGCCGCGAAGTCGCCCTGCGCTTCGAGCAGATGCGCGCCGTCTTCGCCAATCTGCTGAGCAAGGACCGGCTCAACCAACCCGTTCCCCTCACGATCCTTGCCTTCCGGAACGACGAGTCCTATTACCAGGCGGCGCCTCTCCGCCGGAGCCAAACTGGGGAGGGCCAGCCCATCGACGCCCCGGGCTTTTTTCTTCCCGGCGAAGATCAGGACTTCATCGTGCTCAACCTTCTCGCCGACGAATCCTGGCGCGCCGTTGCGCATGACTTCGCCCACATGCTGCTCAATTACAACTACCCTCCGGCCCAGGGATGGTTCGACGAAGGTCTGGCGGAATATCTCGCTTCCATTCACGCCGACAACCAGCAGGTCGAGATCGGCGGCGATCCTGAGGCCAGCGCTTCTGCGACTCCCGGTTTGGCCGGCACTCAGCGTGACTCGCAGCAGTCGCTCACCCAGCTCCTGAGCGCGCAAGAGTGGATTCCCCTGCCCGATCTGTTTTCCACGAAGCATGACCCATCCGGCTACAACGAGGGCACACACCACACGCTGTATTACGCCGAATCATGGATCGTGATGCATTACCTGCTGCATGAGAACAGGCTGCCGGAGACGGGAAGCTACTTCGACCTCGTTCTGAACCAGCACATGCCGGAGGAATATGCCATCCAGAAAGCCTATAACATGACCTCGGCGCAACTGGAGCAGGCGGTGAAGGATTACTTCCACTCGCAGGCGGCGCTGATCGGCGCGCTCAGTTCGGTCCAGAAGAGTTCGGACCATCCCGCGAATTCCGCCAGCATCGAGCCAGCCTACCGCTTCCCCGCCCCGGTAGGGCCAGACGACTCGGCGATCATCGCCAAGCCTTTGCCCGAGGACGACGCGCGTGCCCTCTACGCGGAAGTGCAGACCCGCATTCCCGAACGCCGGGACCTGGGCCTGAAAGAGTTGCAGGCCCTGGCTACGGCGCCCACCTTGGCCGACAAGAAGGCAGCGGCGAGAGCGGAAAGTACACAAAAGAAATCCGACGACGAAAACGCCGACCAACTGCCCACGACCGCCGTTGGGAACGCCCTCGCCCACCGCATCCTGGCGTGGGATCACATTCAGCAGGGCGAGTTCGACGAAGCTCTGACCGAGTTGGGTGACACCGCCGCGCTCAACCGCAACGACGTGTGGGTGTGCTATTACCTGTCGGTGCTGAAATACCGCATGGCACAGGCCCGGCACACCGGCATGCAGGGGCTGGCCAACATGATGCTCGACCTCAGGACCGTGGTGGAGTGGTATCCCGAATTCGCCGCCGCCTACGACCTGCTGGCCCTCGCCCGCAACGAGGGTGGAGGCCCGGCCGCAGCCATGCAGGCCGAGCGTGCCGCCATGTCGCTCAGCCCGCGTGACGAGCGTTATGTCTACCACATGGCACAGATCTACATCGCGAGCAAGCGGTGGGAGTCGGCCGAGACCTTGCTGGAACGGCTGAGGTCGAGCGCTAACCCGGAAATGGTCAGCCTTGCGCGCGAGCGTTTGAGCGAGATCGGAAACGAGCGTAAGTACGGCATGGCGGTTCCCGGTTCGGCTGGCACACAAACTCAACTCACGCCGCAGAAGACGCCCTTTGATGTTCTCGACGAAGACGCTGCCCGGCGCGCCGCCCAGGAAAAAGCCGCGCAGTCCGGCGGAGCGGGAGACCGGCGCCCCACCAAATTCCTCAAGGGCCGCCTGGTCGCGGTGGATTGTTCGACCGCTCCGGCTGCGATCCTGACCGTAACTGCCGAAGGAATCGCGCTAAAACTGCGCGTGGCCGATTACAAGTCGCTGCTCCTGATCGGCGCCGACCAGTTTTCCTGTGCCTGGCAAAACCGCGAGGTCAGCGTGAACTACAAGCCCGGAGGCCTGGCCGACGGCGACCTGGTTTCGCTGGAAGTAAGGTGAAGATTCTTGCGCTTGGCTGGGAAGATGCTTTCCATTTTGCCAGCTAAGCGGGCCTCGGCGGAGGGGTTAGCTTCCGGCGTGTCTGGCATTCGACTTGCACATAATTAGACTGTCACGCCTTCCGGCGCAGTATTTCCACATACCGGAGAACGCGCTCGGCTTGCAGCATTCCCGCGCTAGGCGCACAATAGCACCTTGATGTTGACGTAACTTGGCTGTACGGCTCGACTGGAGCCGCTTTTCTCCCCATCCGGTAAGGAGGTCGAAATGAAGACCCGTATTTTCGTGACCCTGTTCCTGGCTATCGTGCTGGCGCTTCCCGCCTTCGCGCAGCAAACCAATTCCAATTCCGCCGCGCCCCAGGCCGCGCCTGCCGGTCAAGCGGTTCCTGCGGACACTCGCGAACCGCTGCCCCCTCCGACCTCGCGGGACTTCTGGGACGGCGACGATCCCAACCTGGTCAATCTGGTGACGCATCCCTATGCCCGCAAGGCATGGGTGAAGCGGCAGGTCGGCCCGATCCGCGACCGCATCAACGAACTGGATGAGATTACCTCCGAGAACGCCAACAAGATCCGCGACACCGATACTCGTTCCCAGCAAGGCCTCCAGTTAGCTTCCGAGAAAACGAATCTGGCCGACCAGCATGCCAGCGATGCCGCGAATAAGGCACAAACGGCGAAGCTGGCCGCCACCGACGCTTCCACGCACGTTTCTAACGCCGAGGAAATGGTAGGCAACCTCGATCAGTACAAGCCCAGTTCGCAGACCGAGATTCGTTTTCGTCCCGGGCAGACTGTGCTGAGCAAGCAGGCCAAGGACGCGCTCGACCAGATGGCGGCACCGCTGCAAGGGCAGCACAGCTACGTCATCGAAGTCCGTGGATTCTCTCCCGGCCGCGGCCAGGCCGCCATCATCGCGTCCGAGAAGATGGCCGACTCGGTCGTGCGCTACCTGGTGCTCACCCGCAACATCCCGGTCTACCGCATCTACACGGTTGGGATGGGCAACGCACCCGTTACCGGCGAAGCGGAAACCAAGCGCCCCACCGCTGCCCGCGTCGAAGTCAGCCTGCTGAGAAACGACGTGCTTTCGGCCCAACGCTGATCGCCGCGAAAACAGCTTCGGAAAAGGGGTAAGCCTGCCACGGCTTGCCCTTTTTGTTGTTCAGAGGCTGCCCTCTGAAGATTCTCGTCTTGTTTGCCGGCATCTCTATGTGCCCCCGACTTTCCCCGGCGGCGATCATGCACTACGAGTCCGAGCGTGGACTGGTTGCGCTGATGGCAGGGCTGGTGCGCGGAGTCGGAAAATACTATGGGGAACACCTCAACGTAAGTACGGCGGGGAACGCAGTGCACATCCAGTTTCCCTAGAGCAGTTAGCCATGGGTTGGTCGACCGGGCGGGTCTCTCTGTGTCTCCGTGATTCTGTAGTGAAAAAACTGAATTAGGACATTACCGAACAGAGGGGGTTCAGTTCTTTTGGTTTCTCCAAATAAAGAACCCTCCCGCTGGGATCGGGAGGGTTCTGGGGAGGGCTCCGAATGGTTCGCGGTTAGGCGCGGACTACGTTTGCCGCCTGGAAGCCTTTGGGGCCTTTCAGCAGATCAAACTCCACGGTTTCACCCTCATTCAGCGTGCGATACCCGTTCTCCTGGATCGCGGAAAAGTGCACGAATACGTCTTCCCCCGTGGAGCGCTGGATAAATCCATATCCCTTCGCCCCGTTGAACCACTTCACTGTACCTTTCTCTCTCACGGATAAAACTCCTTTCACCAATCACGAATTATGTTTTCCGGCATCCTCGATCGTCGCCCCGGTCGACCGAAGCCCCCCTCAAAGAAGCCGGCAGAACTTCCTGGTTGCGCTCGACGGCAGAAGAAGAAGCCCAACCACCCTTCCCAAAAGGAAAAAGCTCCTCAGTCCTCCACCGCACAGGAACACTGCGGTGTGAACTTCGGGAGCCCGTGAATTTGGCGCTTTTCCACTACTCGACTCAAGGTCAACCGGACCTGGCTGCTCTCAACACCGAACACTCTCCCGGTGTTGAGCAACAGATAATAAGCACTATTAAAACGTTTCGCAAGTGGAATTAGAAAGGAATCGTAATGTGACCAGTGGTCATGTTGGATAACTTTAACAGGGATAAAGAAATAGTCCGGTAACCGCCTGCAGAACTTCGGTTTGGCTCGCCCCCGCAGCCTTCCCGCCACTCTGCTACGATGACATCATCCCGTGTCCAACCCGCCCAGTCCGGTGACTGCAGCCAATCCACCCCGGCCCGTGCGGCCCGCCCCGCGCGCCTCCTCCGGCCTTGTGCTCTCCACCGTGAAGTACCTCATGCGCACGGAGGTGCACACCTTTGCCTTTTCGGTCGCCGCCAACGCCATCCTGTCGTTCTTTCCTTTCGTCGTGCTGATGATGACCCTGATCCGCCGCGTGTTTCACTCCCGGGTGATGAGCGAAGTTGTCATTCAGCTCCTGCGGGACGACCTTCCGGCGGGCCAGGACTTCGTCATCCGTAACCTCAACGCCATGGTGAACTCCCGGCAGCGCGTGCAGTTCGCATCGCTGATTATTCTGCTGGTCACTTCGTCCGGAATATTTCTGCCGCTGGAAGTTGCCTTGAACCGGGTCTGGCATTTCGAGAAAAACCGCTCCTACCTGGGAAATCAGGTGGTCTCGTTCGGATTGGCCTTCGCCTGCGGTGTCCTGGCCCTGTTGTCGATCGCTCTGACCGCCGGTCCGGTGGCGTTTATCGAGTTCCTGCTGCGCGGACACGGCAAGGACTTCGTGAGCGCGGTCGGATTCATCGTCATGAAGCTGTTCGCCATCGCCGCCAGCATTGCCATTTTCTTCCTCATTTACTGGGTGCTGCCCAATGGCAAGGTCCCGGTGCGCGCCGTGCTGCCCACCGCCATCATCATGGGACTACTTTCCGAGGCGCTCAAATACGCCTATATCCTCGCCCTGCCCTGGCTGAATTTTCAGGAAGTCTACGGTCCGTTCGCGCTCTCGGTCAGCCTGATGTTCTGGGCGTTCCTGTCGGGCTTGTTGCTTCTGGCCGGCGCTCACCTTTCTGCAGAAGAACACCTGCGGCTCTCGTTATAATCACAGATTAAGTCCCGCAGCTCTCTTCCGGGCGTCCGGGTCGCCAACAGGCGCGCTTGCTTGGGAGCTTCACACAAGTCTCAGTTAAACGGTTTCAACCAGCGAGGAACGTGAACCTGAACCACCACCGCCCTGCAGTGGGTGAGCCTTATCCAGCCGAGCGCGACAGAGTTTTGCCCGTCCGCCGAACCAGACCGTGCCTGGCCTTGGTCATGCTCGCGGGGCTGGGCGCAGCGGCCTGGGCGGCGCCGTCATCGCCTGGCTCGCACGCTGGCGGACGCCAGACGGGCACGGCTGAGGGTCTACGTACTGCCGAGGCGGTTCGTGTCGATCAGGCCCCGAAGCTCGACGGCACCCTCGACGATCCTCTCTGGCAGCAGGCTTCTCCCCTCGACAACTTCCTGCAACGCGAGCCCTACGAAGGAACACCGCCGACCGAGCGCACCGAAGTCCGCATCCTCTACACCAAGCGCGACGTGTACTTCGGCATCCGCTGTTTCGACTCTGCCCCACAGAGCATCGTGGCCACCGAACTGCGCCGCGACGTCAGCCAGGGACTCGACGACTCCTTCGAAATCATCATTGATTCCGCCCACGACCGCCGCAACGCCTACGTCTTCCAGATCAACCCCCTGGGCACGCAACGCGATGCGTTGATCACCGAGGAGCAGCTCGCCGACTTTGGCGATGGCGATCCCGGCTGGGACGGGGTCTGGACGTCCGAGGCCCGCATCACGCCTGAGGGCTGGACGGCCACGGTCGGGATTCCTTTTTCGACGCTGAACTTCATGCAGTCCGACGACGTGGTCTGGGGAATAAACTTCAAACGCTTTATCCGACGCAAGAATGAAGAAGATCTCTGGTCCGCATGGCGGCGCGTGGACGGTGCCACCCGCATCAGCCGGGCGGGCGAGTTGCACGGTATTTCCGGCATTGACAGCGGACGGCTGTTCATCGTCAAGCCCTACGGACTGACCGGCTTCAGCCACTTCCCCCCCAGCGTGGCCGGCACCGGCTACACTCCCGGAACCAGCGCGCTCTACACCGGCGGCCTCGACGTCAAGCTCGGCCTGCGCTCCAACCTCGTCGCCAACTTCACTGCCAACACCGATTTTGCCGACTCCGACGTGGACATGCAGACCTTCAACCTTACGCCTTACAAACTTTTCTATCCGGAAAAGCGGCAATTCTTTCTGGAGAATGCCGGCGTCTTCAGCTTCCCTTTGGGCGGGGAACAGGACTCATTGTTTTTCAGCCGGGAGATAGGAATTGACCCCAACACGGGCGAGGAGGTCCCAGTCAACGGCGGGGCCAAAGTCACTGGCGCGATCGGTAAGTTCGAACTGGGTGTGATGGACGTGGACACGCGTCATTCTGGACCGAATCCCTTTGCCAACTATGCTGTCCTGCGGGTGAAGCGCGCGCTGTGGGGGGGCTCCTACTTCGGCGTGATGGGCATTGACAAGCGCTCGGGCAACCCCTCTGACCCATTTAACCAGACCGAGGGCGCCGATACCCGGCTGGTCTTCTTCCGCGACTTGACTGTCACCGCGTTTGCCGCCGAGTCCCGCTCGCCGGGCATCTCCTCAGGACAGACCGATTGGGGCGGCAGCTTCCACTATCGCAGCAACTGGCTCGACCTGATGGGAGACCACCGCCGGATCGGGCCGAATTTCAACCCCGAGGTCGGCTTTCTCGAGCGCCAGGACTGCATCTGCGATTTTCTCGACGCCGACTTCAAGGCTCGGCCTTCGATCGAAGGCGTGCGCGAGCTTAACTTCGAGGGCTCCCTGTTCCACGCTCCGGATACGCAACACGTTCTGCAGTCCCAGGAATGGCAGAGCACATTCCGCATGGAGATGAACAACGGTTCCTTCACCGACGACGACATCGTGGACGTCAACGCGCAGCTTCTGACTTCACCGTTCAACCTTTACAAGAATGTCTCGATTCCGGTCGGGGAGTACACCTGGACCCGCCACCAGCTCAGCTATGGCTCCCCCAGGGACCAGCGCCTGACGTTCAGCGCTTTTGAGCGATTCGGCGGCTATTACAACGGGCGCCTGAACGAAGCGCGAGCACGCGCAACTTACCGCGCCAGCGAGAAGTTGTCGTTCAGCCTCGGCCAACAATGGAACCGGTTCCGTTTGGGCGCGACCACTGATCCCACGGGAACCACGATCCTGCCTGCCAGTGCCGGAGACTTCTCGGTCGTCGTCGGCAGTTTCCAGACCAACTATTCGTTTTCGCGCTTCCTAACGCTCTCCGGCCTGGTTCAGATGGATACCGCGAACGATCAGGCCGTCAGCGCCAACATTCGCCTGCGCTGGAACTACCGTCCCGACAGCGATCTCTACGTCATCTACACCGCCGGCCAGCGCTTCGCCAGCCTGACGGCGGCGAACCCTCCCCAGTACTATGAGAACCGCTTCGTGATCAAGTTCACGTATTCCTGGCAACCGTGAAGACCCCGCGACTCGCAGTTTCCCGGCGGATTGAGCTCTGTCGTTTCCATGGAGTTTGTCACTTCGAGCAAAGGAGGATTGCCTCTTTTATGGGCAATCTCGCGAGGTTGAGAAACCTGTTTTGACCCTGGAGCGGTTAAGAAAATTCTCAGTGGCTGTAGAGCAATTCCGCAGTTGCTGTGCCTATGTGGGGACAGCCGCCCTCGGCTGTCCGGCGGAGCGAAGCTCCGCATTGCGGATACAACTTCTCTGAATTCGCCCTGGGTTTTGTCCGGAGCGGAGTTGTTTCCCGGCCTGTCATTCTGGGCGGCATCCTTGCCGCGAGAAGCCTGCCCGGTCCTTCCCCATCAATGGTCGAGACGAGGCAGCGAGCCACGGGGCAGCAGGCCGGGCGTATGTTCGACCGAGTTCCACAATTCATCCACGACACTATGCAGCGACTGAAGCTTGTGGCCCGCGGAGAGGATCTCGCCCAATAACTCGTCCAGCATGTTAGCCGTGCCGTGCCCTTCCCAGACCACACCTTCACCCGGTTCGGAGGTGCCAAACACCTTGCCCCGCACCGAATTGTAGTGTGCCAGCGACGGGGTATTGCACCCCACAAACGTCGGATGGAAGTTGAGGATCTTAAGCCCCGGAGTGAAGAGAGACTTCCGAAACACGTTCACCCTGAACGAAGAGTCTTGCGCGTCAAACGCGCAATCGTCCTCGAAGTAGACGGGCAGCCGCAAAATCCCTGAAACATGAATCATCGGCAACAGGTACCCCTGACACGGAGTCGGATTCTGCGAGTCCGCAACAATACCTGCTCTAGCCAGTGCCCGCATACGGAAGGAATCCTCTGCGAAGCAATGCGCCCGTGTCGTCCGCGCTCCGGGAAACAATCGCTGGCAGTGAAGCACGACTTCGTCAACGGTGGCCCCATGCGTCGAGCCCGGCATGAAATTCGGATGCCAGCCTTGTTCGATCGCTCCATTCTTCACGGCTTCATCCAGCAGAGCTGACGGGCTGGTTCGGAAGATGTGTAAAGGTTGACCCCACTTGCCAACTCTTTCCAGAAGAGCCGCAATCGCCCACTCCGGCGCCCAGTCCTGATCGGCGGTTAGAACGAACACAGGTTCAGTCGCCACCCGGCCCCACAATCGGCTCATTTCAGGCATGCTGAACCTGGCCCTCAGCGTTCAACCTGTAGCCTTTCCCGCATATATCGCAGGCGGCAACCCCATTCTCGAATTGCAGTTTGGCCCGGCAAACGCACACTTGCGCCATAACCTTGGCGGGGGAACCATAGGCCAGCGAGTGGGGCGGAAGGTTGCGCGTGACTACCGCGCCTGTGCCGACGTAGCAGTGATCACCGATGGTCAGGCTTTGGTTCACCGAAACGTTCGGTCCTAACCACACACCGTCGCCCAACACCACCGCCCCAGAAATCTCAGAGCAGGCAACCAGCGAGCAGTTCTTGCCGGTCCGGACTGAATGGGCAAAATGCACCAGATTGTCGATGGTCGTATGTGCTCCGACGAAGGAGAAATTGCCGAACAGTCCCTTGTCGATGCAGGTCGCAGAACCAACTTGCGCTCCTTCGCTGAGCCAGGCGCCGCCCGCATGGGGAACGATCGCGCGGTGGCCGCGGATGATCGCATTCTCAAAGCCGTCTCCAGCTACGGTGGCGTTTGGCTTAATCACCACGTCGACCCCCACGTAGGAGTTAGGCAGGACTACGGCACCTGCACCGATCACGGCGCCAGCTTCAATATGGACATTGTCGGAGATCACCGCCGTGGGATGGATTTCCGCGGCGGGGCTGACAAACGGCTTCAGCTTCTCGAAGTTTCCGCCTCGCACGGCACCCACGAAGGCAGTGTAAAAAACATCATGCGGATCCCCGTTGGCGATCAAGCCGATGTTGCCTGCCTTGAGATGCTGGCGGAGTTCTGGTCGCGTTACCACGGCCACGTCGTCGCCGCTTCGCAGCAGGCCCGCAAATCGAGGTGAGGTGAGATACGTAACGGCGATACCGCCCGACTCAGCCAAGTCCGACAACGTGGTAAATCGTTGAATCTCTCCGTCCTGGCCCTCGAGCACCATCCCATGCCGGCTGGCGATTTGGCCGAGCGTTAAAGTGCGACAACCCAGCCGGCGAGGGAATTCGCCTCCTGAGAGAAGTTCATGGGCCGATATTGTCATGGGGAGTGACGGCATCGCAGTCACATTTGGCCGCGATTATACAGCAGCCTCGAGAACCAGACCGGACCTCGAGCTGTTGGCTCGCTTCACTTGGGGATGGGAACATCCGTAAACGCGATCCCGCGCCTGCGGTTGATGCGGCAAATGATGTTCTCCAGCATTTTGGGCAGCAGGTTCATTCCGGGCAGCGGCATCAGTGTGTTTTTCTCCAGATACTCCTCGGCGCCTTCATCCATCAATTTCTGCCGGTTTTTCTCCGTGAGGCTGCTCAGCACGACGACGGGAATCGCCGCCGTTCCCGGCTCATTCTTCAGATGGCGCAGTACGTCCGGCCCGCTCATCTTGGGTAGAATCATATCCAGCAGAATCAAGTCCGGCTTTTGCTGTTGCGCCACTTGCAGCGCGGTTTCTCCATCCTCGGCGCAGGTCACCTCGTACCCTGCTTTCAGCAGGGCCGACTCGTTCGCCCGCCGGATGGCCAGGCTGTCCTCGACTAAGAGAATTCTCACGCAACGTCCTCCTCGCTACCTTCCCTATCGGCAGCGCTGCGGAGCGCATTAGACGCGGGAAAATTGCGAGAAAAAGCCGCCTGCACTCGCAGGCGGCCGGTTGAAAGCACTCCATTCGGAGCTCTGCCTACTTCTTCTGCTCCCCGATCGACAGCAACTCAACTTCAAAGACCAGCGTGGAGCCCGGAGGAATGCCGGGCCGCCCACTGTCTCCATAGGCTAGATCAGCGGGAATAAACAGCTGCCACTTCGATCCCACGGGCATCAGTTGCAGCGCCTCCGTCCAGCCCTTGATCACACCGCTTACGGGAAACGACGCGGGCTGGCCGCGCTTGTAGGAATTGTCGAACTCTGTGCCGTTGACGAACGCCCCGCGATAGCTGACCGTCACCGTGTCGCTGGCTGCGGGCTTCGGTCCGTTGCCTTGCGTCAGGATCTTGTACTGCAGCCCGCTGGGCAGCGTGACCACGCCTTCCTTGGTCTTGTTGGCCGCAAGAAAGGCTTCGGCCTCCTTGTGGTTGGCCGCCACCATATTCTGGTTGACATCGTTCCGCAACTGCTGGAGCGCGGCTTTCGCTTCGGTTTCGGTCAGCAGCGCCTTGCCTCCGGCGACTGCGTCTTTCATGCCCCGCGCCACCAGGGCGGGATCGAGCGTCAAACCTTGTCTGCGCAGTCCCGTGCCCAGGTCCATTCCCATGGCGTAGCTTTCTTTGTCGCGTTGTGTCTTGAGCACGACTGGCGCCGCGGCCGTGGAGGCCGTCTTCTTCGTTGCCGTACCGGTCTGCGTCTTGGCCGGAGCACCGGCCTGAGTGGAAGGAGATGGGGTGGAAGGAGTTTGGGCTGAAGACGCTGGTTGGGAGTTTGTGGCCGGAGCCTGTTGCGCCAAGGCGGAGCCGGCGAGCATCATCCCAGCCACCAGTAGTCGAATCACAAATGCGGTCAGCGATTTTTGCATATATGTATTGTCCCATTGTGAGGGAGAGATGAGCAAACCAGTTGCACGAGGGCGGGGCGGGAACCTGGGTGCCTTAGTGCGCGTGCGATCGCCGCCGCGTCTTCCACACCGCTCTTGACCCCAGCAAAACGGCAATTGCGCTGCCGGTGGCGATAATGGCCCACCAGAAGTAGACGTGACTGTCTGCGGATATCTCGCTGTGGACGTACCGCGGAACACCGCTCACCAGCAGGACATTCAGAATTGACTCGTGATCCTGTGCCGACGGGTTGGCCAGATAAGACTTGTAGTATGCGGCGTATGGATGGTAAGCGCACAGCAGGCCAGTGCAACTCAGAACCAGCACGAGCGGTGCGTAGGTCAGGCCGAACCGGACAAATTTCGAAGGCGCGCGCTTCACTGCAAAAGTCAACAGAGCAACCGCTATCAGGAGGAGGGAAGCGGCTGACAGGATCGCGCAGAAGTGTACGAGGAGGCCGCTTGCCAGGGAAAATGTCAGAAGCCGTCGCTCCTCTGAGTTGTCGTGCGTGGCCGTTTCCTCGTTTTCCGCATGCTGCAATTGCGCGGCGTAAGCGACGCCTTGGGCCTCCTGCGCGCGTCCCAACTTCAGCAAAACCGGCTGCAGGTGCTTGAAGGACCTTTCCTGCAGGTCCCGGGCAATGACGAGTTCGACGTCGGTGTCCGCTTTATGACCCAGGCACACACGCTGGCCGAACTGGGCGACGGCCCAATACTCGCCGGCGGCGTCTTCCCACTTGCCGGCACGCTCGGCCTCCTCGCCTTGGGCAAGGCGCAGGTCAGCATACTCACGCCAATTCAAGATTGAGGGAAGCACGTCGGCAGAAAAATAGGCTCTGGTGGCGAACTGCGGATCAATCACACCCAGCCGTTGCATAACCTGAAGGTCAAGGTCCAGGCGCCGGGCGAAGTAAGTGTCGTAGACAGGCGCCGCGAACGCCCGACCCATCAGCTCAAGCCATCGGGGATCGCGCCCGCGAATATGGGAGATCTTCTCTTCCTTGGAACCCCGGCCGCGCCACTGCGGATCGTGCTCATGGGTCTGAGCAATCTTATCGGCTTGGGCCAGGTAACCTATTGCGTTCCGTGGATCCCAGTTTTGCAGGCGCTGCGTGATCTCTGGATGCGGCGATCCTTGGAACCTCGAATCAACCCGGCGCAACGCGAGAAAGTAGTAGGTCCAGGTAAGGCTTGGATCTTTGGCGACAGCGTGCTCAGCCAGGCGCACCGCCTCGTCAAACCGGTTACCCTCGGGATCGGGCAGCCGCATGGCGGCGACCGCCATGGCTGCAGCGTCGCCTTTGCTCTCGGCGTCGCGGCCGATCTTCTCCCACAGGGCAGTTTCATCCGTTGGCTTCAATTCATCCCGCCAGCTGGAGAATATGACGCTCAGACCCTGACGCAGGTCCGGGACAAACAGCAGCGCTCCCGAAATCACCAGACACACCAGGACAAGCTTCCACGGCAACGGTGGAGGAATCTGCGCTGGCCCGGTGAGCGCCGGTTCGCTTTTCGCCGCCGGGCGGCGGAATAGACGCGAGAAGAATGCTCGAAATGCAACCATGAGTCCTCCCACTGTCCAGGAGAGCGCCGCGCTGGGCTCGGTCACGGAGTTGGACTCCGCCAGGATGGCCTCGCCCCAGGCGCGTTTCTCGGGAGGATACAGTCGAATCGCGCGGGTCAGAATGCTCTGCATGATCCGGCTTGCCGCAGTGTCGGCCATCAGCGATCTCCGAAGGCTGGATTCAGAGCGCGGCTGGAGTGGGTGCGATGCGCCTCTTCGCGAGCCCAGCGCTGGCCCAGGCCGGTCAAGCGATACATGTGGCGAGGCGGACGGCCCGCCCCGGCCGTTTCTTCCCACCGCGTCTCCAGCAGCGATTTCTCGGCCAGCCGCATGAGAATGGGATACAGCGTTCCCGACTTCAGCCCGGTCTCGCGAGACAGGTCGTAGCCGTAGCGCCACTCGGCAGGACCGGCAAGTAAGGACGCTAGCAGCAATCGGGTCTGCGGGGATGTGCGAACCGGCCTCACCCCCTTAGTCTACATATGTAGACATAATAAAGTCAAGTCTCCTCCCGTGGTGGAGACCTGATACTTCGCTCCGTCCGAGAGAAAGGGTATCACGTAGACTTCGGGCCGGCCGCTTTCGTAGGAGAAGTAAGCGAGCGACCGGCCGTCAGGAGAAAACAAGTGACCAGGAAATCGGTTCCGTCCTGCTGGCCGACGTCAAACAGCTGGCAGATGTGCGGATGATTCAGCGAAGAAACTGTGCGCGCTTCGCGTTCGAAGCGCTGCCGGAACTCAGGATTCTCGGAAAGATGCGCGGGCAGAGTTTTGATCGCAACCGCGCGGTCCAGCCGCGTGTCGCGCGCGCGATACACCTCGCCCACGCCGCCCGCGCCCAGCGGCGATTGAATTTCGTACGGACCTAGTTTCGTGCCGCTTGCCAGCGTCATTTCTTCAGCTCCGCCTGCCAATTCGTGACCAGCGTCAGCGGCGCGTGGATGGCTTCCGGCTTGATGGCGGCCATAATGAAACGCTGGCCGTCGGGGAAAACGTCGTAGGTCGCGGAGTAGAAGGTTTGGAATATGCGCCTCTCCGAAAGCGCCTTGACGGACCCAACCGCGAAGGAATCCTTCTCCGCCGTGACCTCCGCCGACATCAGGATCCCATCCGTCTGGCAGAAGAAGAGTTCGCGCCCGTCGTGCCGCCAGCGCGGCGTATTCGCCCCCGTGGAGGAGACCTGCCACTTCCCTTTGGCCTGGGGGAAGGCAGTCACGTAAACCTCGGGCCGGCCGGACTCGTAGGAAACATAAGCCAGCCAGCGTCCGTCAGGGGAAAGTTGTCCACCGGAGTTCGCGTAGGGCGCGTTCAGGTACGAAAAAGGTTTGCCATCTCCAGCCAGCGGAAGTACGGCGATTTCTGGAGTGCTTTGCCGGGACCGAGGGCGGCTGTCCATCACCAGAAACCGCCCGTCGGCGGACCACGACTGCGGGCGCTCGTCCTCGGGACTTGGGTGCAGCGCCTTTTCTTCGGCGGCGCCGGTGATGGGCTTGACGTACACGTTGAATGCGCCGCCGCGAGTGGATCCCAGGGCGACTTGGGAACCGTCCGGAGACCAGGTGGGACTGCTAGCCAGCCCAGCGCCAAAAGTAAAGCGGGAGCGGACTTTACTGCGCAGATCGTAGATCCAGATCGCACCTCCGGCATTGAGCGCGTCGGTTTCTGAAACCGCCAACTTTCCTCCATCCGGAGAAAGCCGGAGGTTATTAGATTTTTCCGCAGCCTCCATAGCCGAAAGCTCCTTGCCGGAACGGTCGGTCACGATCAGCTCGATATCCGAGGCGCCGCCGGTACTGGAATAGAGAAGCTGGCCCGCTTGGGACACGGCGAAGCCCGTGCGCAGCATATTGATCTGTACATTCACGTCTCCCGCGATGGGTTCCGCTTCCCCCACCACACTCAAGCTGCTTACATCAAACCGCTGGGCAAACAATGCGGTATTCCGCCCAAACACCAGATACCCTGGCGCGGCATACTGCGCCTCGCTGAAAACATCGAGTATCTTCCTGTGCGCAAAGGAATCCAGCGAACCCACGTAAACCGCCGACGGCTGGTTGGGTGAAACTTGCCGGCCCACATACAGGAAATGCACTCCGTCGGGTAGAAAATCAGGCCAGCGATTCGTGGTATCGCCAGCCGAAGCGTCCAGTTGGGTCACGGGCGTGGGAACTCCCCCGTTCGCCGAAACCCGAAACAGAGGGCCGCCAATCGTAGGCGCAAACACGATTACGCCCTGGGCATTCCAAGTGCCGCCCCGGCCCACCGGCGCGTCACAGATCACCTGCGCCGACCCGCCAGCAGCGGGTACCTTCTTCAGTTTCCCGTCGGCAAAAAAACCAACCCACTGGCCGTCTGGGGACCAGAAGGGGAGAGCACCGTTTTCGGTACCACTCAGTTCCTGTGCTGAGAGAGAATTCAGGGGGCGCATCCAAAGTCCGCTCTTGCCCTCAACCGATTGGGCTGAAAACACTAGGTGCGTGCCATCTGGAGAGAACGCATAGCCCGAGGCGGCGACGCCAGCCGCGAACGATGTGTTTTCCGGAGGCAGGATACTGGAGCGCACCGAAGGCGCCTCGCTCACCGGATGGTGGAAGTAGGCAAAGCCGAAAACCAGAGCCGCAACTGCAAACACGAGCGCAGCTGCCGCCAGGGCCCGCTCACGGTTCTTCCGCCTTGCTGCCACCGGCGCCGGAACTCCGCTCTGCGATCCTCCTTCCGCAATCCACTTCAACTGCAGCTTCACATCGTGCACCGTCTGGAAGCGCTCGTCGGGATCCTTGGCCAGACAGGTTTTCACCACGCGGTCCAGCGCCGGTGGCGACATTGGCCGTATCGCGCTGATCGGCGCCGGATCTCGCTCCAGCACCGCCGCAATCACACTCGCCGTCGTCTTTCCTTCGAACGCCCGTTTCCCCGTCGCCATTTCGTACAGCACCGCGCCCAGCGCAAAAATGTCCGATCGCGCGTCCGCTTCCTTCCCTTCGACTTGTTCCGGAGACATGTACTGAAACGTGCCCACGATTGTGCCCCGCGCGGTCAGCGGATTCTGTGAGGCTCGTGCGCCCTCGCCCGCTCCACTCCCCCAGGCTCCGTCCAAGGTTGCGGTCAATCCCGACGACGGCGGCGGGCCCGTTACCGCCTTCGCCAGACCGAAGTCCATAAGTTTCGCCGCCGTTTTGGTCAGCATGACGTTGCCCGGCTTCAGGTCGCGGTGGATGACTCCTGTCTTGTGCGCCTTCTCCAGTCCTTCGCAAATTTCTACTCCGTATTTCGACACCAGCTCCGGAGGCATGGCACCCTTCGCCAGCCGATCCGCCAGCGTCTCGCCCTCCAGAAACTCCATGACCAGAAAATCGGTTCCGTCCTGGTGGCCTATGTCATACAGCGTGCAGATGTTGGGATGATTCAGCGACGAGATGGCACGGGCCTCGCGCTCGAAACGCTGCTTTGCTTCCGGATTGGAAGACAGATGCGCCGGCAAAATCTTGATCGCAACCGCGCGGTCGAGGCGCGTGTCGCGCGCGCGATACACCTCGCCCATGCCGCCCGCGCCCAGCGGCGATTGAATTTCGTAAGGCCCTAGTTTGGTCCCAGACGTAAGCCCCATCGGTGCGGGTCATTATATGCCATAGCCACCGCGGGCAGCCGATCCCGCGATGTGGAGGTAGTGTCTGAAATCCGTGTTGCCAATTTTAAGCGCCGTCTTGCTGCGCTTCCTGACCGACGGATTCCACTCCCGGCCACATTTGGCCAGACTTTTTCATCTGTTTCAGGTCCGCGACGATTTCACGCAAGCGCTTAGCCCTTCTTCTAGCAAACTCTAGTTTGGATTCAGCCTCAGAGATTGCCCGATCCCATGCAACCTCATTTCTGTGTAACCTGGTACGATTTCTCTTGACATTAGTTACACGCATTCGGTATAACCTCCTATATGGAAGATAGCTTCAAGGCCGCTCTGCATCAGGCCCAAGGTGAGTTGGAGACGCTGGAACAGCGCAGAAGCGTGCTTCTCCGCTTGATTCAGAATTTGAAAGAGTTGTCTGAGGATGAAGCTTACGAACTGACGCCCCCGCCTGGTTACGTACCTCAAGGACTGACGGAGGAGATACGAACGATCTTGAGTATCACAACGGTTCATCTCACGCCCATGGAAATTAGGGATTCGCTGATCACGCGCGGTTTTAAGGCATCCTCGCCCAAGAATCTCTTGATCAACGTCCACACTGTTATTAGTCGGTTGCACGATGCCAGAGAATTGAGTGTTGCCCAGAAGGACGGCAAGCCTGCCTATAAGAGAAGCGAGCAAATAACTGCCCTCGCACAGCTTGCAAATATTGATCCTAATCTGCTGCCTGAGGAAGTCCGTGCGATTGTCAAGCCGCCGCTCACTCCGGGTGAAGCGAAGCGACGGATGGAGTCCTTGCGGCCTAAGAAATGACTTTGGCGTTAAATACGAAAGCCCCGCGTAAACGGGGCTTTCAGAAAGGATGGAAACAGCATGATCCGAATCAAGATCACATTCGCTGCCGGTCAAACCGTAGAGATCACGGTCCAGCCACCACCCTAGAACGTAGCTAACATTCAGCGCCCCGCTTCCTGCGCAAACAGGTTGCGGGGCTAATCCAGACGCGGACGAAGCCCGCATCCGAACCTCAATCAGATTTAAGGGCTTTTTCCGCCAGAAGTCAAGCGGAGAAAAGCCATGACGTGCAAAAGATGCCAGCACCAAACCTGCAAGCGATTCGGTTACTTCGGTAAGCGCCGCATTCAACGCTGGCGCTGCCAATCCTGCAAAGCTACATTCTGCGAGCCTCACAGCAAGGTCGGAAACCACTACATCGCGCCTGAGAAGGCCGCGCAGATTCTTTCCATGATGCTCGAAGGAATGTCCATTCGTGCAATCGCCCGACTGACGGACATAGACAAGAACACAATTCTTTCCCTGCTCGAAACAGCGGGCGAAAGGTGCGCTAAGCTGTGGGACACCTACATTCGCGGCATCCACACTCGGCTCGTCCAGGCTGACGAAATCTGGACGTATGTAGGCTGCCATCAAAAGAGACTGCCCCAAGATGCTCCGGCAGAGTGGGGCGATCAATACACATGGTTTGCGCTCGACAGCGAAACCAAGATGGTTCTCTCGTACCACGTTGGCCGCCGTGACCGTGACAGCGCACACAGCTTCATCCGTGATCTGAGTCAGCGAGTGGAAGGACGATTTCAGCTTACGACAGACGCGCTGCGCTGGTACTCGCCCGCCGTGGATGAATACCTTGGAGCGCAGTGCGATTACGCCATGCTGATTAAACTTTTCGGTTCCCGCGATATTACTGGACCCGACTGGTACGGCACGACTAGTCAGGTGATTGGGACGGTCCCAAAAGTCATGAATGGCAGACCCGATCCGCGTTACATCTCGACTTCGCACATCGAGAGAGCCAACTTGAGCTTGCGCGTACATCTCAAGCGGTTTTGCCGTTTGACGAACGCTCACAGTCGAAAATTGGAGAATCTGAAACATGCCGTAACGCTTTTTATGTGCTGGTACAATTTCTGCCGCGTCCATTCCAGCCTCAGAGTTACGCCCGCTATGGAAGCGGATCTGGCCGATCACGTTTGGTCGATTGGTGAGTTGCTGGCGGCAAGCTAGAATTGCCGCCATCGGGGTAAACCCATGAACGATCCTGTAATTCTTGTTGATTTTGTCCGGTGTCAATGCGGCCACCATATTCCCATCCAGCGAACCAAACATGCTCCAGAAGAAGCCAGTCTACGATGGTCAGAAACGGATATAGGTGAGTCATTTTTTGCTGCATGTACCGTATGTAAGCGCGTTTCGAGATTTCGGCCTGCGGAGTTTCGTGCCATAGGTAGCCAAGAGGGAGTGGCCCCTGATATCCCCGATGCTCCCATTCGCGTATTTCGAGTACCCATCGAATGCGATGAATTAGACTGCCGATCTCAGGCAGTAGTACTCGTAGCTTTGAGCGCCACCACCACCCGCGCAGAACTCGAAGAGGAGAAAAACTCTTGGCGCTGGAAGCATGGGGAATTGGTCTGTGAGGCTGGCCATCCTCAGCCTTACCCCCGCTGGCACTAGATTTCCCAGAAACCTGAGTGAAAGTAGCTTGACGCGCCATGCGCACACCTGTAATGTTGGAATTGCAGGCGTTGCGCTCTCCACGCGCACAACAAGATTCGAGTTGTGGAAGGCCCGGACGGGAATCCGGGCTTTTCTATTTGTGATTAAATCACACTCTGTCAAGGTGGCCCTACAATGAAACACTCTCGCGCAGGATTGATAGTGCTCACGGCGATCCTCGGCTGTGCTGCCTATTACCGCTCTTGGTGGCTTGTGATGACCGCTTTCTTTGTTTTCGTTGTGGAATATATGGCTCAGGAGTTCTCTGACATTCAGCGACGGTTCAATCGGGTGGAAGACAAGTTGGACGCGCTTTCACGGCAACACTGATTTCACCCAGCACCCGATGTGGACGAGCGGCCAAACTGCGGACCGCTGCCCGCTCCCCGATTGCTGGCCACCATCCCGCATTGCAAATCACACGCCGAGACGCCAGAATCAAATAAATGCGATCGCTTTACCAGTGTGATCTGGCGTATGTGCACGCCACAGCATTTGAATCGCTTGCCCGGGGCGCGGCAGGCGAGATTGTGCGGCGCCTGCAAGGTTCCAGCGCACCAGTCCGAAGAGTACTGGACGTGGGCTGCGGCGCCGGACCCTTGACGAAAGCGCTCGTCGCCGCCGGGTTTGACGTAACTGCTATAGACACTTCTGCCGACCTGCTGGAACTTGCGCGCGCCCATGTTCCCACGGCGCACTTCGTTCATGCCTCCGTCTACGACGTCTCTATCCGCGGCTTTGACGCGGTTGTTGCTCTGGGTGAACCGCTGGCTTATCACCCCGAGGGCGCCGATGCCGATCAACTCGTCAGCCGCTTCTTTCAACGCGTCGCCGAAGCCCTGCCGCCGGGAGGCATGCTCATCTTCGATGTGATTGGACTGGGAGAGCCGCCTCTGTCCAGCCGGACCTGGAGGTCAGGGGAAGACTGGGCCGTGCTCGTCGAGACCACAGAGAACCAGACTGAGCGAAGCCTGGTGAGGAATATAGAAACCTTCCGCCGCGTCGGCGAAGGTTACCGGCGCAGCCGTGAGGTCCACAGAGTGCGGCTTTTCGACATCCGGTCGCTATGCCATCAGCTTGCTTCTTGCGGGTTTGCGGTCGAGACGGCGCAGGCGTATGGCGCTCAGCAACTTCCGCCTCGCCGTCACGCCTTCTTTGCCACGCGGCAGGCCGCCGGAGGAGGCTCCGCATCACCGTGCTAACCGGGAAAGTCCCGGTCCTTGCCGCTACCACACTCCCGGCAGCAGGCGGAAGCGGGTATGCGCACAGTATTCCGCATAGCCCGGCAAATCGCGGCGGAGAACTTTTTCCTCACACAGCAGCCGCAACGCCAGCACCGGAATGATCAACCCAAACAATGGCAAGGTAATGTACGATCCCAGCGCCAGCGGCGTCGCCAGCACCATCAGAACAATTCCGGAATACATGGGATGCCGCACGGCGGCGTAGGGACCGGCCGAGATGACCTTCTGTCCTGCCTCGACCTCAATCGTGCGCGCCGCGAAGCTGTTCACCTTCATCACCCAGATGATCAGGCTCATGGCGGCCAGAATTGCCGCCTGGCCCACCACCATCACCCAGAGTGGCACCGTCCCCAGCCGCGCCCGGGTCCAGCCCAGGCGGAAGTCCAGGCTGGCCAGTCCGATCGCTGAAAAAATGATCAGGCTGGCCAATACCTTGAAGAGCGTCTGCCTGGGGTCTTTTTCCTTCATCCGCATCCGGCGTTCCAGCAGTTGGGGATCGTGCTTGACCGCATAGAGAGCGAACCAGAAAGGAGGTCCCCACGCGAAGGCCAGAAAGCACCATCCCTGCCAGAAGCGCAGCGAACCTGCGAGCGCAAACAGAATGGGGGCGATCACGAGCACTCCAACCCCGAAGCGCCGGATCACTTGCCCTCTGAGCGTCACGATGCGCGCCCTCTGACCCTCTTTTATCACCGTTATTCCACAGGCCGCTGTGACATCCATCACTGACTTCCTTCTGCCCGCGAGACTAGTCTGTGACGTTTCCCGGCATTTCCCTCCGAGCGGACGTCACACCCTAGAGGTCTCCCTATGCACGGGAGCACTTGTTCGTGGCTGCTCGCCTTGTCGTTCGTGATTCTGCCCTCTGGAATTCTGCCAGCCCAGTCGGATCAGGGTAGTCGCATTTCTGATCTCGTTCCTGATTCCGCGTTCGCCCCACAGCACGTGGTTCAGTTTCCCCGCGCAGGGCCAATCCATCCGTGGCCGATCTCTCCGTGGCCACACGGGCCGGCGGCGGCTCCCGGCACGTTCGATCTGCCTTGGCTGGCGCGTTCCGCAGGGATGATTTTCTCCGCCACGGTCACCGGCATCGCGCGCCGTCCCGCAACCAGCGGGCAGGCCTTCGAAACCGTCGCCATCACGTTTCGCGTGGAGAACTCCATCCGTGGAGCCACGCCCGGCGAGGATTTGACCGTCATGCAATGGATGGGTCTGTGGTCGAGCGGACAGCGCTATCGCATCGGCGAGCGAGCCCTTCTTTTTCTTTATCCGCCGAGCAAGCTTGGGCTGACCAGTTGCGTCGGTGGACCGCTGGGCCGCTTCGCCGTCGATCCTCGAGGCCGCGTCTTGCTCTCCGCGCAACAGCTTTCCGCTTTCCGGCAAGATTCCGTCGTGGGCGGGAAGTCGCGGGTCAGTTTCCGCGACTTCGCCCTGGCGGTTCGGCAGACGGGCAAGCCGTTGAAAACAATGTAGTTATAGGGAATGTGACGGACTGTGCGGGAGTTGAGGGGAAAGGGTTTACCGCGAATCAACAACCTGTCCGTTATACTCCGTGGGATGGGTGTGGGATATGTCTACTGAATTGATGGGGATTATTAACTGAAAGGAGCAAGTATGGAGCCGCACGAAATTGAAGAACTGCGGAAGGACTTACATGTGATCGAAACGCACTGCAACAATGCGAAGGAAGATTTGGGAAAGTTGCAAATGAAATTGTTGGAAATCAGAGCGTACCTAAACATGATGGAGAAGAAATCGAAGTGAGCCGGGGCACCGGGCCTTGGAGTTTGGATTCCGCTGGCCCGGTGGTATCCACGGCAGGCAGTAAGACCCCCATTGGTTGCCGTGCCCGCAGGTTTCCCTGCACTCAAGGGCTGGTGTTGAGGGGAATCAAACCACCAAGCTAACAATTCCTCAAATTGATTTGACCCTGCCAAGTCTTAAGGCAAAATTCAATGTTGTGTTCCTTGGAACCACAATACTGACAATATCGCTTTGCAAGATTGTCCTGCCCTTCCCAAGTCTTAGAACAGAACTCAATATTGTGTTCGTGACTTCCGCAGTAGGCGCACCACTTTTTCATACGGCACCACACGCGGGTGAGGCGCCGGAATTATCGCGGACAAACTTTGTCAAGGCACTGAGCGAAGTGTTTTGTTGCTCTAATTTTTTCAAGAGCGACATCTGCAGTTCAATCATCGTTGCCATTTGGCCGATGAGCTTTTCTAGTTTCTCGTTTGATTCAAACATTGACGCCCTCCACAACAATCTTGATGGGGTTTTCTTCGGGCATGACGCAGATGACGCTGCACCCATTGCAGGTTGCGAGTTGTTTTTCGAGTTCCCGCAGCTTGATGGAATCCCCATCAAGGTATGTGGCCGGAACAGTCAATTCCGCGCTGAAGCTCTCGCCCGGACATTGCAACGATGGGCAGCCGGTGTGAATGTTAATCCTGATTTTTCTCATGTTGTTTCACTCCAATTTTTCAGATTCTTTGCCGCTTCTTGCGGTGACCTGCCAAACACGAAATTCTTGTGGCCACAGAAGCGGGCCTTGTAATGTGACCCGGCTCTTTGAATTTGCACCTTCTTACCGCGCGTGATGAACGGCTCGATACTGCTAAAAAATCGCCGGTTATGATCCATAATTGCCATGCGTTCTATTGACATATGATGACTCCAAAAATTAGCGATGGGGCCAGGCCGGAAGGAGGTGGTCCAACCCCATCGCGATTGCCGAGAATGTTGCTCGGCGCATCGTCATCTTAATCAAGGTGGCGCGACGATAGCCCCGTGACTGATTTCCTCGCCAGAGGTTAGTCACCAGCCTGCCGGATAAGGAAATTGCCCGCGTTAATTTCGCGTCCGGCCCGCCATGAAGAAAGCGTCGGAGATTACTCTCTCGACGACACGGGCAAACTCAAAATATGCCGGTCTTTCGGGGTCTCCGCAGGAAACCGGCAATCCACGTCAATGCGGCTGATAAGGCCCGCCCCTATCCAACCGTGACTGTCAGCACGGTTGGAATCTCGTTTTATTTTTCCGACAGTGGCTGCAAGCCGGTGAAACCCAACCGGCCGCTGGTGGCACCCCCATCGGTTGCTTCACGAACTTTTGCCGTGGCCGCGCTAATTCGCATTTCCCGTTCTCGCAATTCGCGGAGACGCGGACGCAAGCGGTCACGTTCTTTCGAGCTTGTCACGGCACTCCCGGCTTGCCTGATTTTTCGTTGCTTCTCGACTTTGGCTTCCGCCAGATTCCATTCCGCCCGCTCAAGGTTCTTGGCGAGTGCCTGCTTTTCAGCCGGACCTAAGTACGGAGTTGACTGAAGTTCGCGGAGTTCCGCGATTTCCTTTTCTATGCCGCGCACGATTTCATTTTGTGCGCGTTCGGTGGCATCGGAATTTTGTCGCGCCTGTTCTTCCGTCCAAGAATTTCCTACCGTGCGCTCAAGAGTTGCCAGTTCATCGCGCCAACCGGCTTCAGGGCCGCGTTTCTTGCGGTTGGCTTCATTTACGCGGGCGACATCGGCAAGAACTTTCTTCTGTGCCTTCCCCCCATCAAGAGTGATGACTGCCGGGTCGGTGGTTTGCCCAATGAGATTCGCAAAATTGTGGGAATCTTCTTTGGATGGTTGCGATTTTGACCCGGAGACTCCGGGCCGCGACGGTGTTTCGCTGGTGGTGCCTAAGTTTCGTGCTCCCATAAAATTCTCCTACGGTGAAACGATTTTGTTACTGGAAACATTTCCTAGCCGCCAGGTTCCACTGACGTTTCAGGCACTTTTCTTTTTTTAAAAGTTGGCCTGAAATTCAAAGCTAGCCTTGCCTTGCCAAGCCTCGCCACGCCGAGCCGAGCCTCGCCGAGCCGAGCCTCGCCACGCCAAGCCGAGCCGAGCCACGCCCTGTTAAAACTTTTTGAAAATCCTGATGGGGGTTGGTTAGACCCCCATCAGGTTCCCCTGCCGCAGCAACCCCGGCAAGAGTTGCTGGAGGAAACTTGTTTAATCGAGTGCAGCGCACTTGGCCGATGCTTTGGTCGCAGCATCTATGGCGTCCGCTGCCCGGTTGTGTGCTCGGCTTGCAGTGATGTGCGAATCTTTTTCATCGCCACTTACTAACTTGTCGGCCTTCAGATCGTGCTCCCGCGCTTTGGCTCGGTGCTGGTCGCTAGACCAACCGGGGTCAAAAGCTTCGTTGATGTTTTCGAGAGCCTTCGTTTTGATGGCCTTCGATTCGTCTATCAGTTTCGGATCAACTTCTGTGATTTCCATGTGAATCTCCTTTTCTTGGTCGCTCTACAAAAAATCTTCGCCGTCCCACTCATCTTCTTTTTGTTGCCTATCTCGCAGGTAACCCTGCACAAAAAGCATGTAGGTCGGCAAATTCTTTTCCGTCAGAGGCAAGCCGATTTCCTGCCGAATATCATCAAGCAGCAACTCCAAAGCGGCATTGTTTTTCTCTTCCGCTTCCCTGCGCCGCTTGCGCCAAATAGCCGCTTGCCGTTGCATCTCGCGGAATGTCTCGCGGGTTCGTTGAATGCTTTTCTGAACGAAGTTCATAGTCCCTTCTTAGAAATCGAGATGTCCAAATTCGTCCTGCCACATGACTTCTCCCATCACATCGTTGTACTCGGCCAACTGCTCCTGATGGGGGTTGGGATGTTGCAGGGCATATTGCTCCATCATGTGAGGCTCAAAATCCACGGCCTTCCGCAACTCCCAAGACAACCCATGCACAAACGCATCAACCTGATCTTTGTAGGTGGTCAATGGGAAGTTTGATAACTCATCCTCAAATTCCTTTAACCAAGGAGCCTCAACCGGCAGTTGCACCAATCCGCGATTGACCAACCAGCAAGTCGCGCCCGCTCTTTCTTCTTTACTGCCTTTCGGAATCATCGGCACAATCGGCATCGGCAGGTTGAGCAAGCCAAAGCCTGCGGCTGCACGTTCCACGCAAACCGCTTCGGGATAGACACCGTACCGCCGTTGCATGGCGGTGTAGTAATCAATCAGGTTTGCCGAGATAATGTCGGGACGCCAGCGCCCGCGTTTCACGTTGAGCACCTTGAGATGGTTCCCCCCATCGGGGCATTGCGCGAGAGTCACAAACGCGGTATAGGCTCCGTGCTCAGTCTCACCTTGCGCGGCATCCACCGCAATCCACAGTCGCTCAATGGTGCCAAGCATCGAATAACGCGGCATCACCGACACATCGAAGTAACTTAAATCTCCAAGTGATGGGACTTGCTGGAATTGGGCCATCCAGTAATAGCTGGTGATGCGGTCATAGATCGCCTTGAGTTGCTTTGGGCCATAGCGGGACGGCCAGAGCGCATCGTATGCGTCAAAGACAATCTTTTCGCCCGAATACTGATCTTCAAACCAAGCATCCCGACCGCTCTCATTCACGGCGGGTAAGTGGAGCCGCAGGAATTGCCGTTCTTCGCTTGATAGCAGCCATCCAATTGTGTCCGATGGGTGGAGTCTTGCCTGAGTTGCGAGAACAATTCCGTCCGGGGTCAGCCTGTTCATGGCCGCGCTAACCACTCCATCAATGATGGAATTCCGCTTGACTTCGGACTTCGCCTCAAGTCCGCTCTTAAATAGATCGTCAAACGACATTTCCGAATAGCCGAAACCCGCCAGACTCCCATTGATGCCCGTTCCGCGATACGTCCAATCGAGAGATTTATCCGAAGTCAGCTTCCATTCGGAAGTGTGATCCGGGCTTACCGGCAGTTTGCAAAGATTGCGCGATGCGCGGCAAAACTTGTTGGCCAGGTCTTGGCCGTTGCACACAAGACCGAAGTGCGAGTCATGGTGACCTTCCTGCAACCACCAAGCTGGCGCGTAAACATTGATGATTTCCGATTTGCCATGCCGGGGCGGGACTTCCACGATGCCGTGCTTGCGCTCCCGATAGCAGCGCTCCACCACATGACAAATTTGGTGATGATGGAAACTCGTTTCATAGGTGCGCGGCCTATGCTTTTCGTAAAATTGCAGTAACGTCATTCTGATAACCTCTTCTGCGGTCCCCCGCCTTCAATGACCACGCGGCAGGTTCTTTTGCGGGCCTTCACCCGGTCCAACTCTTCATAGCGTTCATCGGGATACAACCCGGCAAAGGCGTTAGCGTACTCAATCTGCTCTTCGATGGGGATGACCTGCACATCGGCATTGACGTTGAGATTTTCGGAGCGAGTAGGCGCGGCAGTGCCTTTGACTTTGACATCTTCCCTGATGATCGCCAAAGCCAACTCAATTCGCCGTTCGGGCGGGATGAGAAAATCTTCCAGTGATTCGCGCAGCTTGTTCAGTTCCGCGATATGCTCATCGCGCCAGATTTCAAACTGGCTTACCGCGTTTTGGTTTGCTTGTTGCATAAGATACTTCCTGTCCCGATGAATGGTGTCCCGGTTCACCTCGAAAACTTTAGCCAGTTCAAGGTCCGTCGCACTTGGAGTCTCCCGCAGAATCTTTGCGACACCCTCTCTGCGGGATGTTTGTTTCTCCAGCCGTTCGCGCATCGGCCCGCGCAGGTTGCGAAGATGATCTTTCATGCCGCTTTTTCCAGTTTCTGCAACCATTCGGTCACTGCTTGTCGTGAAAAACGCAAATTTCCATTGATCCTGAGCACGGGCAACGGGTGATCGCGCATGTTCCCATTGCGTGTGCGTTGCTCCGTCATCGAATAGATTTGTCGCCGTGTCATCTTCAGTAACGCGGCCAACTCATCAACCGTCAAGATTTCACACATGGCCCGTTACTCCGTGGAAAAAGGTTTGCCTGTCACTTCCAGATGTGCACGTTCAAAAGCCGCACCCGGCTTTTCCGCATCCGGCACAGGCTGTGGTGGTTTCGGGTCAAGCCGGTCGTGCAGGAATTGCTCACCTTTTTCTTCAAGATGAATGACCCTGCTTAGACCCTTTTTTGCTGGCTCGGTGCGGACGTAACCAAGCTCAACAAGCTTTGCGATCATCGGTGCCCAATCGGGCAGAAAAACTCTACTTCCCACCCAACAGGCAAGAGCACCTTCGGTCAATGGCTCTTTTCGCAATACCCGCATAACTCGCATCATGCGGGCATCAGTTGTTAGGTCGCCTGTGATCGCCGCAAATTGGTCGTACACCGGAGAGGCAAATTTCTGCTCCACCAGTTCCGGTGATTTTGTATCTTCGGTGTTATTCATGTTCAGTTCTCCTCTGGCATAGTGCCGGTGAAAATTTCTTCTTGATCTTCGTTCAGTTGCTCCTCTAGCTCTTCCTCTTCTTGCTTCCACGCCGTCAATGTTTTTGGCGCGATCTTCAGAGTCTTACAAATCTCACGGCGTCCCTTGCCTTCCGCTATCATTGCCAAGGCTTGATCTTTCTTACTGCCACTCTTGAGCAGTTCCGAAAGATAAGGACTCTCACCGAGATATTCCATCGGGAAGCCGCGAATCTGAAACGGCTTACCAAGGCCCGGATTCTTCAGGCCCTGCACATAGCACCACAAGCCTTCATTGGAATCTTGGTTCAAGTTTCGCAGTGCAATACATGACCGCAACAATCCGCCAAAGCCCGCCGAACCTAAAATCTGATTCTCTAGTGTCAGGATGTTCCCTGTTTCTTTCCTGTTCTTGGAATACTTCGGCGGGTGATAAAGGCCGCACACTCCCAAGCATCCCTCTTTGATGAGGTGGTTGATCCTCTTGGCAAACTTGATTGCTTCAGCATAGGAGCTGGTGTCATCTGATCCCATAAAGTAGCCGAGAGTATCTAGGAACACATAGAAGCCCCGGCACTTCTCGATCATCTCTTCACTATCGAGAAGCAGCAGGTCACAATCCAAAGGCCGCACGATAAAGCTATCTTCATGTGACTTCCACGTTTCCGGTGTAGCTATGCGGAGCATGAACTTCTTGAACCGACCCGCGCTGAGTTCAGGCACGAAATAACGGACCTTCACCGGCTCCGGGACTTTGAACTTGCCAAGCCAATCTTTCCCCGTGACCAACGACAACCCCATCGAAATCGCAGTATGGGTTTTGCCGGTGTACGATGGGGCGGGCATCATGGTTAAGGCATACTTCGCCAGCAGATGCTCCAGCACGTCTTCGTCTTCATCTTCCGGCAGTGTCGAAAAGGTGTAATCTTCCTTGCGCCCGCCTTCCCGCACAACTCCGTACCTATCCACGTAATAGTCATGGAAAATGTAGATTGGCAGTTCAGGACATTGCTTCACCACCATCGGAAGGTGCTTGAGATAGTCGCCACTACTACTGGCCTTCCCGATTTCCGGTTGCCACAGGGCCAAAGCTGTAATGGGGGTGTCAGTCTTGTTGTTGTAAGAATCAATGATCCATCTGGCACAAACCTTCACACCGAGATTGAAGGGAAACTCTTTTTCGATACGGCGAGACTTACCGTCTTTCGTGACTACATGCGGAATACTCATGTTAGGAGCAAACTGCACCCGGCTCATCTGCACATCATCTTTTTGTAGCTTCGTGCGAAACCCATCAATGGTGTCTTGCCACCCATCATGCGTCACCACATAGAGAAATCCCGGTTCGTCGCTGAAGGTAGACTCGCGCAACTCATCCCACACTTCCCACAAAGGCACCTCGGAGATTCGCTTTTGGGGCGGATCATCAGGGTCAATCCGGCAGGGCATCTTCGGATAAATATGTGTGACGTTGCTCATGCCGCACACTCCGCGATACAAACGTGGTGCTGCGTGACGTACAGGCCCTTGATTCCAAACTCATCAACGCAGTTCGGACAATAGTTCGTGAGCACCCGGCAAGGGGGTTGCGAGTGATCTAAAATCGGAATCACCGTGAAGGATGGTGCGACCCAATCCGGTTTACTCGGCTTACGTTTCCACGGTCCACATTGCCATGACTCGCGCCACCACGACTCGCGCCACTCCGCTGGAACTTCATCCGTTGTGGGCCGCCCCCATCGCGTTTCCTTCGCAACCACAGGAGTGCAATCTGTCTCGATATCCTCTAGTGATCTAAGCACCTTGGTTCCGAGAATTGCTAAGTGCTCTGGCGGTGCCTTGCGATCTTTCAGGTCTCTTACATCCTCATCAAGGAAACTGAGTACCGGCCAGACATCAGGGCGGAAATCTCTTTGGGAGATGAACCGCTCCACTCCAAACGGAGCGGTCAGTGACTTCACACCTTGCGGATTGTGTTCAGTGATCCCCGTGCGCCGTTCGAGAATCGGCCACTCCCGATACATCAAGCTGTCGGTGCGCCGTCGTTCGTGGTGATCCCAATGGCAGACGATGCAATACTCACGGCCATTCAGATCGTGAGCACCAAGAGGTAGACCGTGAGCACACTTCAGGATTGATGGGGGTTCGCCTACGGTGCGGAAGCAGAGTTCAAGCCCGGTGACCCGGCAATTGTGTTTGAGTGGTGAAGCGGACACGTAGCTCACCCTTGGGTGGAGTGAGCTTGTTAAGCCCCTGTTGACGGTCCGCGCTTTCGGTTGGCCCTAGTGTTCCGCGATGGATGCGGAAGGTAGCCTTCGTGCCCTTTTGCGGGGGATGGTCTTACGCCCGTTGGGTGCCATCCCGTGCGAGTCCGGCTCATTGAGTCCGGTCGCCACGTCACTTTGATTAGATGCAAGTGGATTACCATATGGTTATAAACAACTTAAAGCCGGATGGACTAGGAAAGACAGCAAGATTTTGCACATCTGTGGAAGAGTGCCGGAGTGGTTCCCGTGGTTCCCATGAAAACCACTTGGGAACCAGTTGGCCTCAGACCGATGGGGGGTGAGTTCGCCGTCCAGGGCGACTCACCCATCGGAGAGGTGGTTCCCGGTTCCCTACTTAGGGGTGGGAACCGGAACCGGCCCTGCACTTGGGTATACGAATCGTCAGGTCCCTTCGCCCCTTTCGCCCCTAACTTCAGGATAGTCTTCGGCGGTTTATGTAACCGTATCAGGATTGAAGCTCACGTTGATTGAATGACTTGCAGGCACTATCCCACGGCTATCCCACACTGAAGCACGGTGCCACAAATAAGAATCCCCATCGTCAGGCGGCCCGTTGCCTAGCGATGGGGTGACCGGCCAAGATCGCCTCAGCCCGGTCAAGGAAAGTGGGTAGGCGGGCCGGTCTACGTCCACTCCGGGGTGACATCTATGGACAAGCCTTCCGGCCTTAGATCGCAAGTTTCAGGTTTTCGCATGTTGTCGGGAAACAACTCTACTGTGCGGCCAAGCTTTGCAAGCCCGGTCTTTCTGACATCTTCATCAATGGGGTGACCTTTGCTAAGTTGAGCGCAGTACGCAAGTCGCGGCAACCTTTGTCATAGCTCAGGATCACTCGTAATGCGTTGCGTTGATTTCCGTCCAAGCTTTCCACGAACGATGTAGCATGTTTGTCAGCCATTGTTGAGCATCCTTGGTGCTCGACTTTCGGTTAGGGCTTGCAACGTGATTGCGTCACGTTGCAGGCTCGTTTATTGCTTGAGGGAACTATCCAAAAGCTTCAATGCGGCAATCCGTGATCGTTGCTTATCTTCGTAATGATCCCGCGTGACATCTGATGTTGAGTGCCCAAGCACATCGCGTCCGGCATCAGATGAGCCTGTGAGTTGCTTGAGCGCATCGCCAAGGCCACGCCGTCCGGCATGATAACCGCGCCAAGCAAGACCGGCTTTCTTCAGGCATGGAACGATGACATCCCGCGCCAGTTGTTCCATGTCACGAACGTTGCCTTCGGAGTTGATGAACATCCAAACCCCATCGTGAGGCACCAACCCCAACAGTAGTTTTACCGGCCCGATGATGGGAACACTTCTAATCGAGTCCAATGATTTTGGAGTGCTCACCACTCCGCGACTGAAGGCGCGGCGAACGTGGATAAAGCCCGCGTCAACGTCACCCCATTGCAAGCCTTGAATCTCACCTTTCCGCAGGCCCGCAAAGAACGATAGAGCCATGACCAACTGCGCGTCAGGATGGTCTACAAGAGCGGAGATGATGTTCTCGATTTCCTCAAGCGAATAGAAGCCGGTGACGCCATTGGGCAGAGTCTTGCCAAGCACCTTGGCATCGCGGATAGGATTCGATTCACAGTGGCCGGTTGCAACCGCGTGAGCGAAGATCGCAGATGCAAGCCATTTGATGCGGTCAAGTGTGCGCGGCCTGAGCGTCTTTGCCAGCCCGGTGAGGAAATTGGTCATCGTGGCCGTCTTGTAATCCGACAGCATGGTGCTGCCGAAATGAGGGGCTAGATGTTGATTCCAGATCTGCCGGTAGCCGTGAATCGTGCTCGGCTTCAGGTTGCCGTCTTGGATGAAGTCCCAATAGATTTCCCAAAACTCCACCACCCCCATTGGGCCTTCGTTCGACACGCCAATGTTGACCTGCTCTCGCATGAAATCGTCGCGGAGTTTCTTGGCTTGAGATGCGGTTTCCGAGTCCGCGCACAAGCGATGCGACTTCAGCTTGCGCTGGCCATCGGCGGTGACGTAGTACGAGACGTGCCATGCGCCGAACCGCTTGCGAAGGTAGCCTTGCTGGTAGCGCCCCATTGACCGCTCCTTTCTCAGTACAAAGTCAGTATGCCATAAATGGGATGTTGTTGGATAGATAACGATTGTAACTGGTTTGTTTTCAATGTGAAGCGATTTTGGCTGGCGGTTCGGCAGGCCGCCGGAGAGGAATGGACGAGCACCATAAGGAGGTGACCATGACCAGCATGGCATTTACCGCTCGCGCATTCCTCTTCCGGCTGGCCGTAGCCGTGGCCGTTGTTTTCCTCTTTGCCATGCTTTCCCGCGCCGGCGGTCCCGAATCCATCGCGGGCACCAGCTACTTCGATGCCTCAGCCACCGGCCAGCCGCTCGTCTGGCCTCAGGGACAGATCACCTATTACACCGATCAGGGCGATCTCAGCCCCGTCCTGCCTAACGCGTCGGCCAACTCTTTCGTTGCCGGCGCCTTCAGTCAGTGGACCGCTGTCCCGACCGCGGCCCTCGCCGCGACCAGCGGTGGCCAGCTCGCCGAGGACGTAACCGGCTCGAATATCACGGTTTCCAACGGCGTCATCACCGGACCGGCCGACATCACGCCTTCGGCTACCGGCACTCCAATCGGCGTCGTTTACGACTACGACGGCTCAGTCACCGACGCCTTGCTCGGCAGCGGCGCGGGCGACTCCAGCCAGTGCTTTTTCAATGCCGCTTACGGCGGCAACGACAATTTCGGATCAGCCGCCACTTACCAGCACGCCCTCATCGTGATTAACGGCCAGTGCGCCCTCGAATCTCCTCAACTCGTGGATGTCGAATACCGCCTGGTCCGCGTCATTGGCAATGTGCTGGGCCTGGGCTGGTCGCAGGTGAATCTCAACGTGATCACCGGCAACCCGCACCCCACAGCCGCCGATTATGCGGGATTTCCCGTGATGCACTACACCGACCCGGTGAGCTGCGTGCCCATCACAACCTGTTATCCCAATCCTTACCAGCTGGCGATGGATGACATCGCGGCCATCTCCCGCCTATATCCCGTAACCACGCAGAATCAGTCAAACTTCCCCGGCAAACAGGTTTTCTCTTCGGCCATGGCGCGCATCTATGGCTCGGTCTGGTTCACCGGTCCATCGGGAAACTCTACGCAGCCCATGCAGGGAGTGAACGTCGTCGCGCGCTGGATCGATCCCTCGACCGGCCTTCCCCCGCGCCAGTACGCGGCGTCTTCCGTCTCTGGGTTTCTGTTTACCGGCAACGCCGGTAATCCCATCACTGGCTTCGACGATGCTCTGGGAAATCCTTTCAGCCAATGGGGATCGGACAGCACGACGGTGGAAGGCTTCTTCGATCTTGCCGGACTCCAACTGCCCAAAGGGGGCAGCGGGCAATACCAGTTGGCCGTGGAAGCGCTCGACGGGACCTGGTCGGTCGGGGTGGGACCTTATGCTCCGTTGCTGGTTGCACCCTCCGGCTCTTCTGCGCCGATCACGGTGACGGTCACCGCCGGCCAGGAGGTTGAGCAGGACATTCTTATGGCGGGCAGCGCTCAGCCCGTGCCGTCGTGGGCTGCTTCGGAAACTTGGACCGCTCCCGCTCCGATTCCCTCCGCCGGCAATTGGAGGGGATCGCTCAGCGGCTATGGCGACGTGCCATACTTCCTGCTCCCGGCTCAAGCTAACCGTACGTTGTCCGTGGCCGTGACGGCGCTGGACCAGACCGGCCGGGCCAGCGAATCAAAGGCTCAGCCCGTAATCGGCATGTGGGCCGCTTCCGATCCGCAAGGCACGGCGCCTCCTGCCTTCACCTCATCTTCCTTCAACACGGTCACCTTTGGCATGACTCGCCTCGACGCGCAGGTGGCCACGTCGGGCAACTTCCTGATCGGCATTTCCGATCTGCGCGGCGACGGCCGGCCCGACTACCATTACCAGGCGCAGGTGCTCTATGCCGATTCGGTCTCTCCAGCACGCATCGGCGTGAGCGGCGGCCCAGTCACCGTGTCGGGCACAGGCCTCGCCCCGGGACAGACTGCGAGCGTCGGCACGAGCGCCGCGCCTGTCCTCGCGGTCAATGCCGGACAAATGATCCTCGACGCGCCTCCAAACTCCGGCGGCCCTGAGAGCATCACCATCACCGATCCCACCACCGGCGGCTCGACAACCATGACCAACGCACTGACTTACGGAGCCGCCGCCAGCGACAAGATCGTCCTTCTCAACGGACACAATCCGCCCACGCCGGTGGGCACCCAGGCGCCTTATGCCGTGATCGTCGAGGTGCTGGCTTCCGACGGCGTCACTCCGGTCGCGGGCGCCACCATCGGCTGGAGTGCCACCAACGGCGTGCAGCTTTCCGCTTGCAGCTCCAGTTCGTCCTGCACGGTGACGACCGATGCCGGCGGAGGCGCCACCACCTGGCTCACGCCCACGATGGTCGGCACGGCAACCATCACGGCGACGCTCGCCCCCGGTGTCTACAGCCCGGCCGAGTCGGTCAATGCCACGCTCAGTGCCACTGAGTCGTCCTCTGATATCGGGGTCTCGACCACCTACTTGTGGATCTCGCAAGGAGCTACGGTCAGCGCTCCGCTGACGGCGCGCGTTCTCTCGAACGGCGTGGCGCAGCCGAGCGTGACGGTGAACTTCAAGGTGGTGCAGGGAACGGGCACGCTGAGCGCGGCCAGCGCAACCACCAACTCCACCGGCTACGCTACGGTAACGCTCTCGGTCACCGGGATCGCCGCGCTGGTGCAGGTGAGCGCCTGCGTGGCTCCGGCCAATGCTCCCTGCCAGACCATCTACGCCAACCCCGTGCCCCTGTCGCAACAGCAGCTCGAGCCCGTCGCCGGAGCCGGGCAAGTCTCCACCGGGCAGGCGTTTCAGCCCGTGGTCGTGCGCGTGACCGATTCCTCTTCGCCGCCGAATCCCGTGCTCGCGGCGCCAGTCCTGTTCCAGACCACCGTCCTGCGGCCCGGAGGATCGCCTCCCGCCGGCGGCAACGGCGAAACCAATCCCATCAACCCCGCTATGCCGGTAATCCTGAGCGTGACGCAAACCAACGCCACAACCGACATCAACGGATTGGCCAGCGTCACCCCCTCCAGCGGCAGCTTCAGCCCGCCCCTGGAAGTGAACGTCGCCGTGACTGCGGGAACGACGGCGCAACTCGATGATTCGCTCGAAGTATTACCCGCTCCCGCCGACGGGAGGTTAGAGTAACGCTATTTCAGGCCGTGTCTCGGTCTCGCCAACGGCCGCCCCATGCCATGTGGGGACAGCCGCCCTCGGCTGTCCGGCGGAGCGAAGCTCCGCTATGGAAGAGGGCACCTTCTCAGAAGCCGGCAAGTTGCGTCGATTGCCAACGCGGCGCTGAGTGCCGCGTCGGGACGATCTCACGCTTCCCGTCTTTAGCCGCCGACGGCCGCGTCCCGCAGGGACGATCGAAAATAGCCCGGCGTTTCAACGCCGGGTCAGGGCCGACAAAACTCAACCGCGTCCCGAAGGGACGCCCGAGAATAGCCCGGCGTTTCAACGCCGGGTCAGCGCCGACAAAACCCAACCGCGTCCCGAAGGGATGCCCGAGAATAGCCCGGCGTTTCAACGCCGGGTCAGGGCCGACAAAACCCAACCGCGCCCCGTAGGGACGCCTGAACCCTATGCCGAGCTCCGCTCGCCCGGACGGGCGAGGGCGCCCGTCCCCACACGACCCGCTACTTCGTCCACTGATCCACCCAATCATTCACCGTCTTGTACCACAGCCGCGCATTCTGCGGCTTGAGCACCCAGTGGCCTTCGTCGGGGAAGTACAGCATCTTCGAGGGCACGCCCATCATCTGCAGCGTGTCGAACATCTGGAAGCCTTCGCTCACGTCGAGCCTGTAATCGAGCTGCCCGTGGATGACCAGCGTCGGCGTCTTGAAATTCCTGGCGTACATGTGCGGCGACCACTTCAGGTAGAGATCGCGGTTGGTGTACGGCGTGCCGTGAAACTCCCAGTCGTTGAACCAGAGTTCATCGGTCGTGGCCCAGTCGGATTCGTTATTGAACGAGCCGTCGTGCGACACCAGGCATTTGAAGCGGTCGGTGTGGCCCGCGATCCAGTTGACCATGTATCCGCCGAAGCTCGCGCCCAGGGCGCACTCGCGGTTCTTGTCAATGAACGGATAATGCTCTTCGGCGTAGTCGAGCCCCTTCATCAGGTCTTCGAACGGCCCGCCGCCCCAGTCGCCGTTGATCGAGTCAATGAACTTCTGTCCGTATCCGGTCGAGCCGTGGAAGTTGATCATGACGACGACGTATCCGTTCGCGGCGAACAGTTCGGGATTCCAGCGGTACGACCAGTCGTCTCCCCATGCTCCCTGCGGCCCGCCGTGGACGAGGAACTTCACGGGATATTTCTTCGAGGCATCGAAGTTCGGCGGTTTGACAAGGAAGCCTTCGACTCTGTCGTTGTTGGCTCCCTTGAACAGGAAAAAATTCAGCTCTGACATAGCCACGTGTGAAAGCAGATCATCATTCACGTGCGTAAGTTGATGCGCTGAAGGAGGCCATTTCTCCTCCGCTATGACGCGCGCATAGATTTCCGTCGGAGCATAGATTGACATTCGCGTAAACACAACCTGCGCGCCGTCCGGCGTGACCTCAAGGTCGTCGTCGTAGCCTCCCTGATCGGGACGTATCGGATAGAGGGTGCTCTGCGGCCTTGTTATGATTCCGCCGATTACGGCGGGAACACCAAGTTCGTGCGGACCTTGCGCGAGTGGTAGGGCTATAGCATTCGCTGGAACGGACTCGGGCACTTCAGCATCCACCTGCCAGATAGATGCTTTCCCGCCTTCTTCAACTGTGAAGAGAATTGACCGGGAGTTCGGCGTCCAAGTGAACGTTCCGACCCATGGGTCTGGCACTTGCCCGAACATTCCGGGCGATGGCCGGAAAGTTTCCGTCAAACTTATCTTCTCTCCCGTCTTGCGGTCATAAAGCATCAACCGGAAGCGGTCGCTCTCGTATCCCGGACGCTGCTGGGCGCGGTAGGCGATGTAGCGGCCATCGGGCGAATAGAGCGGCGTCGAGTCGCTGGCGGGGTTATCGGCGGTGATGTTCTTCGTCTCAGCTAGAATCTCGGCGGACGAGGCGTCCGCCGCTCCATTCACCGGGACGATCCACAGATCGTTGTTCGTCGAAGTGGCTTCGACCTTGTCGTGGTTCGAGGTGTAGCAAATCTCCTGCCCATCGGGCGAGAAGGCATAGTCATCCTGCCCGCCAAGCGAGAACTCGGGCGCATCGTAGTCCCCCGGCGTGAGGTCGCGGGGAATGTTCATGGAGGGGCGGGTGCCCCCACCCGCCCGGCTTGGCCTTTGTCGAGACTCGCTCGATTCGGCGGACGAGGCGTCCGCCGCTCCACAATTATCTGCACAAACCACAAAGATGTGGCTGCGCTTCCCCTCCTTGTACGCATTCCAGTGGCGATAGAGCAGCCGATCGAAGATGAGCGCTTTAACCTTCGACTGCTCATGCTCCTTCACCTTCTTTGCATTGCAATCTGCTTCGGCGTCGGGCGCGCCATCGCATTCGGGATAAACATCCGACGTAAAAAGAATGTGCTTGCCGTCCGGCGACCACAACTCCCCACCCGCTTCAGTCGCGATCGAAGTCAGCTTGTGCACGCCGGTCACGGTTCCCGCCGCGCCGTCGAAATCCGCAATCCAGACCTGCGATCCGCCCTCTTTATTCGACAGGAACACGAACCGCTTCCCATCCGGCGCCCAGCGCGGACGGTCGGCATCCTGATCGGCGATGAGGATGCGCTCTGCAGACGAAGAGCCTGCCGAGCTTTGCTCGGCCGGACGGCCGGGGGCGGTCGTCCCTACATGGTCCAATGGCACGATCCATACATGCGGCGTCTTGGTGTTGGCGTCGAGATCAACGTCGACCACGCTGAAGATCACCCACTTGCCGTCGGGCGAAACCTCGGGCTCGCCCACGCGCTTCAGCTTCATCATGTCTTCGAAAGTAAAGGGATGCTTGGCCTGGGCGAGAGCGGAAAATGTGAACCCAAACACAAGAAGGGAAAGAAAAAGACGGCGCATGACGAGCCTCCTGCGGCAAACGGATGAGTGTAACAAAAGCCAAGGTTTCAATGTTTCAAGGTTTCAAGGTATGGCGGCCCTCGCCCGACAAAACAACTTTGAAACTCTGAAACCTTGAAACTTTGAAACCTTGCCACCCGGCAACCTCTTCTTCCCTCCCGCATCCAACTAAATGGCAGAACTGTAGCAGTCCTACCCTTCGGCCTCGCTGAGCGGAGAGGGGCCGGAGGGAGGGCCGCCGCAGTTGCCATCTTCATTTTGCGGGGAATTCGCTCGGTGCGTCCCGGCGGGGGGAATGACCAGCATTCGCGAGACGTTTCCAGGCTGAAATCGTCCTGATTCGATAAACTAGACAGCATGAAACTGTTGCCCCGTCGTTTGCTGTTTTCTCTGGTCCTGCTGGCCTGCGGGCTGGCTGCCACGCTTCTGAACGCACAAGAAGGTCCGCTCGACACCACTCTGCCGCAAGGCACCACACCGGAAGAAATCATCAAGCATTTCGCGGCCAAGGAGACCGAGTTCGCCAAGGCGCGCGAGCAGTACACGTACCGCCAGGATGTGAAGGTCGAAACGGTCGACGGCGATACGGTGGACGGCCAGTACCACGAAGTCTTCGACGTTCTATTTGACGACAAGGGCAAGCGCATCGAGAACGTCGTGTTCGCACCGCAATCCAGCCTGCAGAAGATTTACATGTCTGAGGAAGACATGCAGGACATCCGCCACCGGCTGCCCTTTGTGCTGACCGAGCAGGACCTGCCCGAATACAACATTCTCTATGTCGGCCAGCAGCAGGAGGATGAACTCCACTGCTATGTTTTTGACATCGCCCCGAAGAAGATCGAAGGCAAGAAGCGCTACTTTCAGGGACGCGTCTGGGTCGACAGCCACGATTTCCAGATCGTGAAGACCTACGGCAAGACGGTTCCCGACCTGTGCAACGGGCATCCGTGCAATGAGGCCAAGAAGCACGGCGATCAGGAGAACCTGTTCCCCAAATTCACCACCTGGCGGCAGCAGATTGACGGCCAGTACTGGTTTCCGGTCTACACCCGGGCGGACGACGAACTGCACTTCAAAATGGAAGACGTGCACATCCGCGAAATCGTGAAGTACGAGGACTACAAGCGCTTCGGCACCAACGTGAAGATTCTGTACGAGGGCAAGGAAATCCCGTCCGGGGAAAAGAAGCCGGATCAGAATAAACCAGATCAGAACCCGCCGGGTCAGACGAAGCCGCAGTAGGCCAGGTTTCAAAGTTTCAGGGTTTCAAAGTTTCAGAGAAAAATTCCAAGTCCTGTCATCCTGAGCGAAGCGAAGGACCTGTGCACTCCCCGGCCAGTTGCAGAGGTCCTTCGCGGCAGAGAACGCCGCTCAGGATGACAAGCATTGGTTCTCTGGAATCAGAAACCCTGAAACCTTGAAACCTTAGTAGAAGAGATACTTTCTCCACTTATCATCCGACCGTCCCATCAAACGCATGATGTGGCGGCTGGTGTGGAGGTTGAAAGCGCGGGGTTCGCGCATCAGCCGCATACCGGCTTCGGCGGGCGACTGGTTGCCCTTGCGGCGATTGCAGGGATGGCAGCAGGCCACCAGGTTCTCCCAGGTGGACGAGCCTCCGCGGGAGCGCGGCAGAACGTGGTCGAGCGTCAGATCGCTCGAGGGAAGCACCGCGCCGCAGTACTGGCACGTATTGCGGTCGCGCAGCAGGATGTTCTTGCGCGACAGCGCCCGGCTCTGGTGGGGAATGCGGCGGTACTCGAGCAGGCGGATCACGGAAGGCACGCGCATGGCCAGGCGGGCCGAGTGCAGGAAGTGTCCGTTTTCCTCTTCAGTCATGGCCACGCCCTTGAGCACGAGTACCAGCGCACGGCGTGCGGCGCAGACGTTGATGGGCTCATAGGACGCGTTCAGCACGAGGACCGGCGTAAGGAGGGCATGACCGTCGCCCGTGCGGTGCGGAGCCACCGGCGCGAACAGGCCGGCGTGCCGGGCTGCTGCTATTGCCTCGTGTTCCATCCGGTAAGACATAAGATCAAAGTTTCAATGCTTCAAAGTTTCAGAGTTTCAAGGTTTTCAATGTTTCATGGTTGTTTCAAGGTCTTCTGCTTCCGCAGACTCTGCGGGCTCTGTTCCTTCTTTGAAACTCTGAAACCTTGAAACCTTGAAACCTGCATTTTTCAGCGTTCTCGCCACCGTCGCCACCCACACCTGAGCCGCCCCGGCACGGCGCAGCACGCCGGCACACTCCGCCGCCGTCGTCCCGGTGGTATAGACATCATCCACAAGCAGCACTTCACGGCCAGTGACTTCTGCGGCACGGGCCACAGCAAAGGCTCCGCGGAGGTTTTCGCGGCGCTGGTGGCTGGTCAGGCCAATCTGCGAGTGCGTGTCGCGGGTACGCTCGAGAATGCCGGTGACCAGATCGAGCCGCCCGGCTTGATACTTCAGGGCCGCCCGGGCAATCAGTTCCGCCTGGTTAAACCCGCGCTGGCGGCGCTTGCCTCGGTACAGCGGCACCGGAATAACCAGAATCTTGCCTTGCTCGAATTCGGGCGGCAGCCCGGCGATCGCCTCTGCCAGCATGCGCCCTAAAACGTTGCCCGCGGGGCGCACGCCATTGTATTTCAGCAGGTGGATCAGCTCGCGCAGCCCGCCGTCATAGCTGCCATAAGCCACCGCCCGGCCGAAGGGCCGTTCGACGCGACGGCAAACCGGGCAGCGCCGCAGGCCGTCGGCTTCCTGATCGGCGTAGCAGGAAAGCACGCGTTCCCCGCAAATGGAGCAGACCTCGTCCGCGATGGGGCGCATCCCGGCCAGGCAGCCCGGACACACGGGAAGCCGGGAAATGTTCAGCAGAGGCTCGCAGCAGATGCGGCAATCGGATGGGAATAAGACGGAAAAGACACTGGCCGCGGCCCGGCTCAGCCAAGGAAGGTTAACCGACGAAGAGGAGTGCGGGAGAACACTAGAATGCCCCGCCAATCCAACCCTGGCTTCACTTGCCCGGATTCGGTCCTCAGTACTGCTGAAGACGGCCTCCTCTGCCGGCGTGCCGACCGGACCCCGCAGCTCTTCCTTGCCACCTAAGCCCGCTACCTTGCAGTATAGCGGCGACGACGACCGCTAGGCAACGTTGCGTTTGGACGTGTCCGCCGGTTTGCCGGGTGAGATTTTGGAGATATCCGACAGCCGCTCACGCACCTTGGTGAAAATCGAACGGTAGTCCCGCCGGAAGCATTCGCCGCAGCGCACCGGCTGAAGCAGAAACAACGGCAGCAGAAAGCGTTCCATGAACGTACGGCGGCGTGATCGGAAACCCACCTCACTTCCACAGTCGCGACAACGATACGGCGGGATCAAAACCTCGTCGGGGGAGTTACTGCTCATACTGCACCTCGGATTTCAGACTACGAAGGGGCGGAGAACCTGTGGGTCTTATTTTACACCCATGCCGGTGGGCCGTGAGTCCCTGCCACCTGGGACTGACAGCGGAGGTATTTCGGGGCTCACTCTGGATGCAGTGCGGGCGCGCTCTGGTGCCTGCCGCACTTGTCACCGAGGCTTGCAGCGTGCTAACGTGCGCCGTTCCACTGTTTTGAATGACTCTGGCGACAAGGCACACGAACTTGCTTCCATCCCACGCCCTAAAAGGATTCCGCCTATGAGCACCCCGGCAACTGGTCTTCCCCCCAAGAAATACGCGCCGTACGTTCCCGAAACCATGCAGATGAAGGAGTTCACCCTCCGCGCATTGCTGATCGGCCTGGTGATGACGGCGATCCTCGGTGCCGCCAACGCCTATCTCGGGCTGAAGGCCGGCATGACGATCGCCGCGACTTATCCGGCGGCGGTAATCGGCATGGCGCTGCTGCGGCTGATGAAAGGCTCGCTGCTGGAAGAAAACATCGCCCGAACCGTGGGCTCGATCGGCGAGTCGGTGGCCGCGGGAGCCGTATTTACAATCCCGGCATTTGTGATGGCGGGCCTCTGGCCCGGGCTCACGCGGGACAAATACTGGAATTCCGTCGCCCTTATGGTGATCGGCGGTACCCTCGGCATTCTCTTCGTCACGCTGCTAAGGCGCGTCATGGTCGAGGACCCGGACCTTCCCTATCCAGAATCAGTCGCGGCTTCCGAGATTCACAAAGCCGGCCAGCAGGGCGCGAAGGCAGCCAAGATTCTGTTCGCTAACATGGGCTTCGGTGGATTCATGTACCTGCTCGGGGCGGTCAACGTGTTCAGCCCAAGTAATACCTTGCACGTGAAGATCAGCGAACTGGGGAAGAGCTTGCTGCTCCGCACCGGCACCAATCCGAACGTCACGACCACCGTCACCGGCGGCGCGACGCTGTTCAACGGGCCCGACGTCAGCCCGGCTTACCTTGGCGTCGGCTACATCATCGGTCCGCGGCTGGGCGCGCTGAACTTCGCCGGAGGCGTGCTGGCCTGGGGACTGCTGGTTCCGCTTCTTACCTTCACCATCGGCCCCTATATTCAGGCGGCGCAGCCGGGCGGCAAGCCGCTCTCGTGGGATCTGCTGGCCGGAGCCATCTACTACTCGATCGTGCGCCCGATCGCCGTAGGAGGCATGCTGGTGGGCGCGACCTACACGTTGTTCCGCATGCGGAAGCAGCTCGGCGTCGGCCTGGGCCGGGCCATTTCTGACTTGAAGAAGTCCACCGCGGCGCACGCGGCCACCAGCCGCACCGACCGCGACCTGCCCGCCAAGTCCATTTTTGCGGGAATCGCCTTCGTCTTCGTAGCCATGATTCTGCTCTATTACCACTTCCTCAGCGGCGCGGGAAATCTCACCAGTTCAAAGATCCTGTCGGGATCGCTGGTTTCGGCTGGCGTGATGATCATCGTGGGCTTCTTCTTCGCGGCGGTTTCCGGCAACCTCGTGGGAATGATCGGATCGTCGAACAATCCAGTCTCGGGTCTGACTTTGTGTACGCTGGTCATAGCAGCCCTGCTCATGGTCGCGCTGGGAGTCTCCGGAACGGGCGGCGTCGCGGCGGTACTGGGAGTGGCCGCTGTGGTCTGTGTTTCCTCGGCGGTCGCGGGCGAGATGTTGCAGGACTTGAAGGTCGGTTACATTCTCGGCGGCACTCCCGCGAAGATGCAGATCGGCGATCTGTTCGGCATCGTTGTCGCATCGTTGGTTTTGTTCGTTCCGCTGGCCGTGCTCGACAAGGCCTATCACTTTGGCAGCAACGCGCTGCCCGCGCCGCAGGCCGGCCTGATGGCGATGCTTTCCAAGGGCATTGTGGGCGGAGAGATGGCGTGGCCGCTGGTGGTGGTCGGCATCCTGCTGGGCATCGCGATGATCATGATCGAAGTCAAGAGCGTGATGCTCTTCTCTGTCGGCATGTATCTGCCGCTGGGGACGACGTTCGCGATTTTCGTCGGCGGCCTGATCCGCTGGGCCACGGACAAACTGCGCGACCGCCGCGGCTACAACGATGCCCAGAAGGCGCGCGTCGACAATGCCGGCATCCTCACGGCTTCAGGACTGATCGCGGGCGAGGCGCTTTGCGGACTGGTCATCGCGGGCCTGGTCGGATCGGGCAGAGACGTAACCCTGGTTCACTGGACGCCTTCCATCGGGGCGGCGCTGGCTGCTCTGGCGGTGTTGCTGATTGTAATGATCCGCGTACCGCTGGCCAACGCGGGCCGGCCCGAAGACCCAGCGCCCCCGACCGCGATCATGTGACGGCGTTCAGCGGGCCGTCCGAGGCCCGCTGCCGTCATCCCGAACGTAGTGAGGGATCCGGGTTGTGTGGCGCGGGCACTCCTGCCCGCGCTCTTGTCTGGGTGGCATATTGTTCTGAGTTAGTCTTCCATGTCGATTGCTGACAACATCGCCGCAGTGCGAGCACGCATCGAAGCCGCGGCGCGGCGCGCAGGACGCTCGGCCGCCGACGTCGCGCTGATGGGCGTAACCAAGACCCACGGCCCCGAGCGTATTCGGAAGGCCCACGCTGCCGGGCTGCGGCTGTTCGGCGAAAACCGGGTGCAGGAATTTGCCGCGAAGGCGGGTGCGCTGGCCGACTTGGCCGCTGCCGAGTGGCACATGGTCGGTCATTTGCAGACGAACAAGGCGGCGAAAGCGGTGGAACTGTTCAGCGCGGTCGACTCGCTCGACTCGCTGAAGCTGGCGGAAAAACTCGATGCGGCAGCGCGGGCTCTGGGCAAGAAGTTGCCGGTGCTGATCGAAATCAACCTCGGCGGGGAAGAGGCCAAGAGCGGACTGGCACTGGATTCGCGGGAACTGGAAGAAATTCTGCTAGCTGCTCCGCGGTTCGAAGCCCTGGAATTTCGCGGCCTGATGACGGTGCCTCCGTTTACCGACAATCCTGAAGACGCGCGACTCTACTTTCGCAAGTTGCGTCAGTTGCGCCATGCCATCGCCGCCCGCCAACTTCCGGCAATTCGTATGGACGCGCTTTCCATGGGCATGTCGCACGATTTCGAGGTGGCCATCGAGGAAGGCTCAACCTGCGTGCGTGTGGGCACGGCGATCTTCGGGGAGCGGCCCAGAGTTTAACCACGGAGACACGGAGGCACAGAGAAACCACAAGGGAAGTCCACATGCGATTCAACATCAGCTGCTCGATTCCTCCGTGTCTCTGTGACTCCGTGGTGAGTTCATGGCTTTAATTCGAGAAACGGCCGAAGGCGTCACCTTTCCGGTCCGGGTTCATCCCCGCGCCAGGAAAAATGCCGTCACCGGCGCGCTTGGCGATGCGCTGAAAGTCTCGCTGACCGCGCCTCCGCTTGAAGGCCGGGCCAACCAAGCCTGCATTGAATTCTTCGCCCAGCTTTTGCGGGTGCCGCGATCTTCCGTTACCATTGCCTCCGGCCAGACGAGCCGGAATAAAGTCCTCTGCGTGGCGGGGGTGACGGCGCAGTATGTTCGAGACCGATTGCAGGCATGAGGAAGTCAGAAGTTAGAAGTCGGAAGTTAGAAGTCAGATTGCAGATTGCAGATTTTACGTTTCAGACTGTGCGGTGGGACGATTGCGCCCATGAGGGTGCTGGGGCTTTCAATCTGCAATCTGAAATCTGATTTCTGCAATCGCTTCAGGAGCCACTTTGACCTTTTCCGAACGTTTCGACGAGATTCGCACCGGATTTGAGCGGCCATTTTGGGTTGCCAATATCAGCGAGCTTTTCGAGCGGCTTTCCTACTATGCCGTGTTTGCGGTGCTGGCTCGCTATCTGCACGAAGGTCTGCACTTCGACGTTGAGCGCGCCAGCAGCCTGACCGGGATGTTTGGCGGCTGGGTGTGGTTTCTGGCGGTGATCGGCGGGGCTGTAGCCGACCGGCTCGGTTTCCGGCGCGCTCTCTCGCTCGCTTATTTGTTTCTCAGCATCGCCTACTTCACGCTGGGCTCGATCGGGGCCGAGTGGTTCGCTCCTTTGCGCAACGCCATGCCGCTGTCAACTTTGGTGGCGTTTGTGCTCATTCTGCCGGCGCTGGGCGTGGCCCTGGTGAAGCCGAGCGTGGTCGGGACCACGGCTCGAGCTTCCAAGGAAAATGTACGCTCGATCGGGTACTCGATCTATTACACCCTGGTCAACGTGGGCAGCACGCTGGGACCGTTGCTCGCTGGCTGGGAGGAGGATCATGGCAGCGCCCCAGCTTTGTTTCGCATCGCGGCGTTAAGCGTCTTCCTGATGCTGTTCGTGGTGCTGCTGCTGTTCAGGGAGCCGCGCCGCGCCGCTGACGCGCCGGCCGCAAGTCTCAGCCAGGTCGGGAAGAATTTTCTGACCGTGCTCTCGAATCCGAGATTCATGTTGTTTCTGCTGATCTTCACCGGATACTGGATCGTCTTCTGGCAGGAATTCATCGCGCTGCCGCTGTATATTTCCACCTACGTCGATCCCAAAGCCAACACGGCGAGGATTATCGCGGTTGATCCCATTGTGGTGATCTGTTTCACGATGGTCATCGGATTTCTCACCAAGCGTCTGCACGCGTTTCACGCCATTGTGCTGGGGACTCTGATCTCCAGCCTCTCATGGATTCTGCTGATCGTGCATCCCTCGGTGTGGATGGCGGTGGCCTCGCTGGTTGTGCTGGCCATCGGCGAAATCATCCAGCAGCCGCGCTATTACGACTACGTCTCGCGCCTCGCGCCAGCCGATCAACAGGGAACCTACATGGGATTTGCGTTTCTTCCCCTGGGCATCGGATCGTTTATTGCCGGCAAATTCAGCGGCTGGCTGATGCATCACTTCGGCGAAGAACTGCACCGGCCGGTGATGGTTTGGTGGTGCGTGGTTGGGGTGGGCCTCGCAACCACGCTGCTGCTGTGGATCTATGACCGGTTCGTGCGCCAGGAGAAGAGCCCCACCGCTTGACTTCCGGTCCCGGGTCTGGGATCATTCGCCCCCAGTTAGCAAACTGACTAGAGGAGGCGCTATGCCACATTATCTGCAACAAGTTGCGTATTCTCAGGAAGGCTGGGAAGCCATCGTGACCGACCCGCAAAACCGCATCGAAGCGGTGCGGCCCGTCATCGAGAAGCTGGGAGGCAGGATCGAAGCTGCCTGGTTTTCGTTTGGAGACTACGACATCGTCGTGATTACCGACATGCCCGACAACGTCAGTGCCGCGGCCATCGCCATGGCGTTTGCGGCGGGCGGGGCTTGCAAGTCGGTGCAGACGACTCCGCTGATTTCCCCGGATGAAGCCGTACAGGCTTTGCGAAAAGCTCACGAGTGCGGCTACCGGCCGGCAATCGCCACCCGCCGCGCCGCATAGACAGCGTCAATAGCTCGACGGAGAGAATCGGAGGCGGCCTCATCAGGCCGCCTTTCTTGTTCGCTGGATTTTCTTGTTGGGGAGAGAATTCGCTCGATGCCTTCACAGGCTAACAACCCGGCCGGCGTCGCGGCGCAGATTCGGCGCGCATTGCAGGACGGCGGTTCGGCTGAGCATGCCGCCGGAGTGCAGTGGTTCTTCAAGGACGAGATCAAATCCCATGGATGGTATACCGCCGACCTGCGGCGGGCGGTGCGGCGCTGCCGGCGGGAGATTTTACGGGAGCACGATTTTTCTTTTCTGGTAAGGGTTGCCGACCATCTTTTCTCTGGCGCAGTGCTGGAAGAGAAAGTCGCCGCCGTGTTCCTGCTGGAGAAGCTGGACGCTCAGTTTGGCGATCGCGAGTTCAAGCGATTCGAGTTGTGGCTGGATCGCATCAGCAGTTGGGCCGATCACGACGGGCTGGTGCATTACCTCATCGCGCCCATGGTGGCTGCCCAGCCAGCCCGAACCAGGGCCGTGTTTCGCTGGGCCAAGTCGCCGGATCGCTGGCACCGTCGGGCGGCGTGCGTCGCGCTGATTCAGGGGACGAGATGCAGGATGTTCTTCCCACAGATCACCAAGCTTTCCAACTCGCTTCTCGCCGATGAAGACGATATGGTGCAAAAGGGCCTGGGCTGGCTGCTCCGCGAAACGGCCAAGTTCGATCCCCGGCGTGCGGTGCCCTACCTGATGAAAATTCGCAGCCGCGCGCCACGGCTGGTGCTGCGGACCGCCTGCGAGACGCTGCCGAGTTCAGCGAAGCGGAGGATTCTGGCCGCCGAAAAAACGTAAGCTCTCGGACTCTTTCTGCCGTCCTGCGAGACTTGGGAAACATCGATGTGGGGACAGCCGCCCTCGGCTGTCCGGTCGAGCGAAGCTCGACGGTCCTTCGCCAGCACCAGCAAGCTGCTACCTGCAATTCGCCCAAATCCTTCCTCTTGTTTACAATAGAAGTTTGCCTATGAACCTCGCTGCCATACAGTCTGCGCTGCGCGAACGCAACATTGACGCGTGGCTGTTCTACGACCATCACCATCGCGATCCCATTGCTTATCGCGTGCTCGGCTTGCCGGCCGGCCTGATGGTGACTCGGCGCTGGTTTTATCTCATCCCGGCAGAAGGCGAACCGGTCAAGCTGGTGCACAAGATCGAAGCCGGCCATCTCGATTCGCTGCCCGGCAAGAAACATCAGTATTCGGGCTGGCAGGAACTGTTCGACAAGCTGAAGGCTATTCTCGCCAACTACCTCGATCTCGCCATGCAGTACTCGCCCAACAATATTGTTTTCACGATCTCATTGGTGGATGGCGGCACGATTGATCTGCTGCGCGGTTTGGGCAAGAACATTGTCAGTTCCGCCGATCTGGTGGCGCAGTTCGAATCCACCTGGAGCGAAGAACAGATCAAGTCCCACTTCGCCGCCCGCGACAGCATTGATGCCATCGTGGCGGCGGCGTTCAAGGAAATTGGCCGTCGCGTGCGCAACGGCGGCACCACGGAACACGGAATCCAGCAGTGGTTCATGGAAGCGTTTCGCCGGGAGAATCTCTTGGACGACGATCCGCCGATTGTGGCCGTCAATGCCAACGCCGGCAATCCGCATTACGCGCCCAGCGCTGACCATCCCACGGCCGTTCGAGAAGGCGACCTGGTGCTGCTCGATGTCTGGGGCAAAAAAAACACGCCCAACGCGGTCTATTACGACATCACCTGGATGGGCTTCGTGGGCGGGACGCTGCCCGATCGCATGCGCGAAGTTTTCGAGATCGTACGCGACGCGCGCGACGCGGGCGTAAAGACGGTCGTGGACGCCATCGGCGCCGGACGCACCATTCGCGGCTGGGAAGTCGATCGTGCCACTCGCGGGCACATTCAGAAGGCGGGCTACGGTGATTATTTCATTCACCGCACCGGACATTCCATCGGCACCGACGTCCATTCCAACGGGGCCAATATGGACGACCTTGAAATCCATGATGAGCGCCAGATTCTCCCCAACTCCTGCTTCTCCATCGAGCCCGGCATCTACCTGCCCGAATTCGGCGTGCGCAGCGAGGTCAATGTGCTGGTGCATGCCAAGTCGGCGGAAGTAACCGGGAAAATTCAACGCGAGATTGTGACCATCTGATGGCAGATTCCACGACAGAAAAAACGAAGGCGGACGAGGCAGCACCCTTGACTGTGATGGCCGTGGTCGCGCCCGCCATCGGATGGCTGGTTCCCGGCGCGGGGCACATGATCCAGAAGCGCTGGATTCGCGGCGGCCTGCTGTTCGTTTCGATTGTGACCCTGTTCCTGCTGGGCCTGGCAATGCAGGGCCACATCTACAAGGCGAACGGCGGCGACATTTTAGACATTCTCGGCTTCATCGGAAACCTGGGCGCGGGTGGGCTTTACATTGTGACCCTGGCCATGGACTGGGGCCAGGGGGCGATCGCCTTCGCCACCGCGGACTATGGAACGAAATTCATGATCGTGGCCGGATTGTTGAATTTTATTTCCATCGCCGATGCCTATCACATCGCGATCGGGAAGAAGCAGTGATCAGGGGCAAAGTTTCAAGGTTTCCAGGCTTCAAGGTTTTGCTGACAGTTGTCTTTGAAACCTTGAAACTATGAAACTATGAAACTCTGAGGGGAATATTGACCATCACACTCAATCACTTCAGCGCGGCGACGGTGTTTGCCCTCTCTGCCTCCATCGTCTTCGGCATTACCCACCGCGAGACCACGCGCGAGATGGTGCGCTACGGCCTTTATTGTTTTGCCATGTTTCTGGGCGGAGCCCTGGTCGCAGGCTGGGTGATGTGGCTGCTCAGAAGATAGCGGTCAGACCTCAGCCCTCGGACCTCTGCCGCCAGGTCTCAGACAACTCTGAAACCATCGGAGCTTTCGCTGAGGTCTGACGCCCGACGTCCGGGGTCAGCTTCACCCTTCCCACACCAACGCGTCGAAAATCCTCTTCGTATCGAAATTCAGGCGGCGATAGAGCGCGACCGCTCGCGCGTTCGCTTCGGTAACCGTGAGCGACAACATGGTGAACTTTCTTTTCTGCAGATTTCCCATGGTCATCGCCATCAGCGACTCGCCGATCCGCCGCGTGCGGTATTCCGGCAGCACGCAGACCTGCGTGATGTGGCCAACGTCGTGGCGGACGCGCGAACACAGGATCAGCCCGATCAGGGTCTTCGCCCTGCGGTCGAGCGCCACGAACGACGAATCGGCATCGAACACGCCGCATCCCGGGAAGCGCACAATATTGTTGAGGAAGCGCAGCGATCCGGCGAGCGTGTGGTACTGATCGTTGATCAGCGCGTCCACGTGGCCGCGATAAGCCGCGGTGATCACCGCCGCGGAAGGCTGGTACTGAGCTTCGCTCCAGGGACGAATCTCGACTTCGGGATGCACCGGAATTTCCTCGTGCCCTGACTTGCCCAGCGTCAGCACCATGAACAGCCGGGGATGGCGCTGGAATCCGGTCTCCAGAAACGGTCGCGAAAGCGCGTTGGCATCGTGGGCCAGCAGTTGTGCCTCCACCCGGTGAATTCCCGGAGACTGCTGCAGCGTCTCGATCACGTGGGTCAGCAGGCGCAATTCGACCGCGCGCGCGTCCGGCAGCCGGTTGCCGTTGGCCACGTAGAGGTCGCCAATGACTCCCTTGCTGCCTTCATACACAAAGAATGAATAGCCGAACACGCGACCGCGATCCACGGCGGCGTAGCCGGGCAGGATTTTCGCGTCGACGTAGCGCAGGATCATCTCCGCCGAGCCGGAGTAGTCCCAGGAGAGCAGGCGCGCCCACAGTTGCGTCTCGTCGGCCAGCAGCGGACGCAGGTCGGCGGAAGAAAAGTGCCTGAGGTCAAGAATTTCCAAGAACGATCTCCAAACCGCTTTTCACCGTGACCGCGTGATCTGTACGTTTCGCCACTGAGAGTAGCGCCGCCGTCCCGGCGGCAGGCTCTCGGGACAGCCGGCAAGATGCCGACGCTACGCCTGCGGGAGCAGCGGCGAATGTCACGGCAAAAATCCGAGTGTAGTGGGTTCGCCCGGCAGAGGCAAACCGGACGAATACCGGGTGGCAACAGGCGGCGAACCCCGCATGTCGCCGGGCCGCCAGCCAGGCGATTTCCAGTTCATGCTTTGTGTCCGGCCTCACGCTTATTCGTGATTCGGCTCACCGGAGACTTTTGCCAGCGGCGTAATCGACAGCACGCGAAGTTCTTCCACGACGTCTAACTCATTCATAAAAAGCAACTTGCAACAGTTTGCCGGCGGAGCCACCTCGTGCTTTTCCTCACTGCGATCTGTGATGGCGGTCACACCAACCTGGCCCCATTCCGCCGCATAATCGCACCTTACCTCGGAGTAATCGTTACTCTTTTCGCTGGGGGTTCTCGTGGCAAAAGGACGCGTTTCGATCGTCGTGGAGCGCTGTAAGGCCTGCGGCTTCTGCGTGGAGTTCTGTCCCACGCACGTGCTGGCGCTTTCATCTGCCTTCAATTCCAAGGGCTACCATCCGCCGCATGTGGTGCATCCGGAAAAGTGCAGTGGTTGCGATCTGTGCGGCATGTACTGCCCGGACTTCGCCATCTACGGAACTAAAGCTCAGGAAGCCAAGATTGAAGAAACGAAGCTGCAGAAGCCCGCTGGAGGTGAGAAATGAGAGCGGATCCTCACGGTGTTTTGACCGGCACTCATTTTATGGACGGCGACCACGCCTGCTGCGAAGGCGCGCTGGCCGCAGGCGCGAGGTTTGCCGCGGGATATCCCATCACGCCCTCGACCGAAGTCGTCGAGCGTTTCGCCTCGCGCGTGCCCACGGTGGGAGGAAGCTTCATTCAAATGGAAGATGAACTCGCCGCCTCCATCACGTTGCAGGGCGCCGTGTGGGGCGGGGCGAAGGCGTTCACCGTAACTTCCGGCCCGGGCTTCTCGCTGATGATGGAGCACATCGGCTACGCCGCCATGACCGAGACTCCTTGCGTCTTCGTAGACGTGCAGCGCGGCGGGCCCTCCACCGGTCTGCCCACGCTCCCCGCGCAGGCTGACATGATGCAGGCGCGCTGGGGATCTCACGGCGACTACGAGATCATCGCGCTCTGTCCCAACTCTCCTCAGGAATGTTTCGACCTGACCATCAAGGCTTTCAACCTGTCCGAAGAATTCCGCGTGCCGGTGATGTTCATGATGGACGAGGTGGTCGGTCACATGACCGAGAAGGTTGTGATCCCCCCCGCCGATCAGATCGAAGTCGTGCCCCGCAAGCACACCCACAAATCGGTGGACGAATACCTGCCCTACGGCACCAATGGCGACATGGTGCCCGAGATGGCGCACGCCGGCGAGGGCTACAAATTCCACGTCACCGGCCTGACTCACGACGAGCGCGGCTATCCCAACATGACGCCGCAGACGCAGGACAAGCTGGTGCGGCGCCTGCAGAACAAGATTCGCGTCGCCGCCGACCGCATCTGCATGTTTGAGCAAGACCGGTTGGACGATGCCGACGTGGTCGTCGTTTCCTACGGCATCACCTCGCGTGTGGCCCAGCGTGCCATTGACCTGGCGCGCGAGCGTGGTCTGCGCGTCGGCAAATTGCGGCTCATCACCGCCTGGCCCTTCCTCGACAAGAAGATTGTCGAACTGGCCGCGCACGTCAAAGCGTTCGTTGTGCCGGAACTCAATCTGGGGCAGATGGTGCGCGAGGTCGAGCGCGCCGCTGCCGGCCAAGCCAGGACGTTCGCCGTGCCGCACGCCGGTGGCGGAGTCCACAACCCTGACGACATCCTGAACGCCATCGTGGAGGCAACCCGATGCTGAATGTACTGGACGACACCATCAATCCCGTTGAACCGTTCCTGCGCAGCGACCGCATGCCCCACATCTGGTGCCCGGGATGCGGCATCGGCACCACGGTCAACTCGTTTGCCCGCGCCCTGATCGAATCGAAAATTGACTTGCAGTCGCTCGCCCTGGTCTCGGGCATCGGCTGCACCGGCCGCGTCGCAGGATATGTGAAGCTCGATTCGTTCCATACCACGCACGGTCGCGCCATCCCCTTCGCCACCGGCCTGAAGCTGGCGAATCCCAAGCTGAATGTAGTCGTCTACTCCGGCGACGGCGACTTGTCGGCAATCGGCGGCAATCACCTGATCCACGCCGCCCGGCGCAACATTGATCTCAAGGTGATCTGCGTCAACAATCTGATCTACGCCATGACTGGCGGTCAGACGGCGCCCACTACGCCCGGCCACGCTACGACTTCGACCAATCCCTACGGCACGTTCGAGCCGGCCTTCAATTTGCCTCATCTGGTCGACGCTGCCGGCGCCGTCTACGTGGCTCGCTGGACGACTTTCCACGTGCGGCAGCTTTCGCGCGCCATCAGCGAGGCCTTCGCCAAGAAGGGATTCTCTTTCATCGAAGTCATCTCGCCCTGCCCCACGCTTTACCAGCGCCGCAACAAGATGGGCGACGGCCTCGACACCATGAAGTACTACAAGGAAAAGAGCAAGGTAAAGAACGGCGCACCCACCGGCGAAGTCGGGCTCACCCTGAACGGCGAAATTGCCGTCGGCAAGTTCGTCGACCGCGAACGTCCCGACTATCAAACCCTGATGAGGGCGCAATATGTGGAAGCGCTGGGCGATCGCTACGTGGAAGAAGCAGTGGAATGTTGCTGCAGCGAAGGTTGATTTTCAATTTGCGATTTTCGATTGCTGATTGTCGATTGTTGATTGAAAAACCGGAGGGCATGTCGGAAGCCGGGCATTTCATTCAACATTCAACAATCATCAATCAACAATTGCTTTGGAGCGTTTATGCGACTGACCGAGATTCGAATCGCAGGCTTCGGCGGCCAGGGGGTCATCCTCTCGGCCGTGGTGCTGGGCAAGGCGGCGTCGATTTACGAAAACGGGTTCGCCACCATGACGCAGAACTTTGGTCCCGAGGCGCGCGGCGGCGCCTGCAGCGCCCAGCTCGTGGTTTCCGATTCGCCCGTGCTCTATCCCTATACCATCCAGCCTGACATCATGGTGATCATGTCGCAGGAAGCGTACAACCGCTTCGCTCATGAACTCAAGCCGGGCGGCACGTTGATCATTGAAGAGGACCTGGTGCGCGTCTCCAATCTCAACCGGGACAAAAAAGTCTACGCCGTCCCGGCCACACGTCTCGCCGAGGAACTGGGCAAGCGCATGGTGCTGAATTCGGTGATGGTGGGATTCTTCACCGCGGTCACTAAGCTCCTCAGCGCCGATGCCGTTCGCAAGGCCGTGGCCGACTCAGTGCCGCCGAGCTTCCGTGAACTGAATATCAAGGCCTTCGACAAGGGATTCGAATACGGCCAGACCGCCAAAGCCGGCGCTCCGCCGGAACTCGAAGAAGTGGCGTACGAGAAGGAGTAGCCTCAACACTCGCTTCTTTAGTGAGCAAGCGCACCAAGCATGTCCTGCAGCTTTTCCGCGGGCAGCCACTGTCCGCGAACCATTACGCCCACGGGGTTTTGCAAAGCATGAATGTCCACTAGCGGATTAGCAGAAACCAACAGCAAATCCGCTCGCTTGCCAACCGTGATCGTCCCGAATTCGTCTTCCTTCCCGAGAAATTTTGCCGGATTGACGGTCGCCGTTCTAAGTGCCTCATACGGGGTCAAGCCGCTCTCTACCAGCAGCTGCAACTCCTGATGTGCGGAAGCGCCCGGAATCGCCAGCGGAGCCCCTAGCGCATCCGTTCCCAGCAACAGCGGCACTCCAGCCTTATGCAACGCAGTTGTTAGTCTTCGAGTGAAATTGGGGTAGTTTCGGAACACGATCATCTGCCATCGTGGCAATAAGTCTTGCCCCGCAGCGGCCGCCCAGTCCTCACGAATGTCTGGTGATAGGGCCTTGTATGCGGGGTCCTGCAATAGCTTCACCCGCTGCTGCCGGCTCATACCGTCATACAGGTTCAGCGTGGTCTCAACCCAGATTCCTGCGCCGCGAGCAGAACCAGCAACTCTGGCAACTTGAGCATCGCTGCTGCGCCAGAGAATCGGAAGCCAATAAGCAGTCGCAGAAAGGAATGCGGCAACCGCAATAGTCAACGACACGAAGTGGAGTTTCGTCCCTGCCGAAGGAGCACATTTTCGCCAACAAGTTGCAACTGCGATGACCATCCCAATCGCAAGTACCGCCATGACCAACAATATGGCCGTCGCCATGATCAGCAGAGGCAAGTTTCCGCTCAGGATTAGAAGGATGGACAACACCATAGAGGCCATCGCGAATACCGTGAATGCGAACACTATTTTGCGGGTGCGGGAAACGTGTGCTGGGCATACTGCTGAGCTAAGGTTGCGGGCGCGACGGACTATGCCGAACGCCGCCCATGTGGCGCAGCGAATCAGTAGCAGCAGGAGAGCCACCGAACTGACAAGCAAGAAAAGATTCATATCCTTCGGCTCAGGCGGCAGAAAATATAGCGGAATGAGTTCACCAACGTGTGCCAGCGATTGGTGTGCTTCCAGCAGGGCATTCAGTCCCAGATGTATTGGTGCGTGCCCGAGAAGGGGAATTCCGAGACGCCGCGCTACCTCGTTCATCCGCATGTATGCTGCGCGCGATAGGCCGGATGTGGTTAGATAGCGACCCTCAGCATCCACAATTTGGTGATACTTAATCACGTCATAGCCGGCGCGGAATTGGCTGATAACTTCGCCCTCCACTTCCTCGGGAGTCCGTTCGCGTGGCTCGTTTATGAACTCGCCAGACGAGTAGAGGTTTGGGGCAAGCAACTCTCCATTGCCTATGCGTTGCCGCCACGCCAGATGCTCGGGTTCGCCACGTAAATTGAGAACGGTGGTTATCCCGTAGGCCAGGAACAGCGGAGCGTCACCAAAATTCGGCCTGGCCTGTACGAACGAATCAAGGTGGACGTGCATGTCTGCCAAGCCCGGCGTCAGGTATCGCCCTGTCCCGTCGACCACGATCGCGCTTGGGGGGAGAGTCATTGTGCTCGCGGGCCCAATTTCGGCGATCCGACCTCCGCGAACGATCACCGTCTGTCCCGGTAACAGGCCTTCGCGGTCCATCGGCACCAACGTGACGTTCACCACTGCAGTGACCGGGGGAGCGTTAGGGCCGGAAGGGGTGGAAGTCGCGACTACTGATGTTCGAACCGCCGCGAGCAGCAGCAAGAGCGCCGCACAGCGGCGGGCCGCCCTGGCAAGTGACTCTCGCATGTCTTCATATACGCACGCAGTCCGTTGAAAGTTCACGACGAGCAGTATCCGCCGAAGTTGGGCTTGTCCCACCGAAGCCGCAGTGGTTCCACTTTCGGTGGCATGGAAACGAGTCTGCGGCTGGTATTTCGTCCTGGAGATTGCGGGCCCGAATCTCCACGACGTGGGCGGCGGACCGCAGTCAGCTATGACCTTGCGCTCGCCGCCACCCAGTAATAATCCACATCCTGCGGAGCGTAGTGCCCGAGGAACATCACGCGCCGGCCAGGAGCCTTCTCCGCAATGTTGTACCTAAACATCGGCGGAGCCACCAGCAGATGCTCTTCCGTCGGGATCGGCCCGAACTCGCAGCGCGCGATCGTCTGGTTGCGATAGAAGGCCAGCCCATATTCCAGCTCGCGTGAAGTTCCACAAACCGCGACGGGCAATTCACGCGTCTCGACGGTGGCCAGTTCCGCAGCCAGCGGCCGCGCCGAGAGCGTCTGATCGATCGCCGTTGTCCCCAGCTTCAGCACGGCCGCTACCGCCAGCACCACCGGAATCAACGTCACGAAGCGCAGCATGCGCAATTGCAAACGGCTGGCCAGCGTCAGCGCGATCGCGGCGCACAGCACAAATGCAATCGCCAGCGCAATCAGCATCGGCCGGCCTGCGGGAAGCCGGTGCTCCGCTACGGCATACCCGACGAGCAATGCCGGAACAATCGGCGCGGACGCTACCAGCGCGTGCAGCACGGCCATCCACTTCGGGACCGGTTCCTCCCGTTCCAGATGCCGCCGCAAATAATCCGCCAGCAGCACGGCGCCGGCAGGGACCGCCGGAAGAATGTAGCCGGGAAGCTTCGACCGCGAGATAGAAAAGAAAACCACCGGCACGACCAGCCAGACGCAGGCGAACAGATTGAACTGCAATTCGAAATCCGGCTCGGCGGAAACCGATTTCCGTTGCGTCCACCAGGCTCGCACGGAAGCAGCGAAGGCCGCGATCACAAAGACCGTCCACGGAACTAGCGCGAGCAGTGTGACCGGCAGGTAATACCAGAACGGCTGCCGGTGATGATAAACATCGGTCGAGAAGCGGGCCAGGTTGTGCTCGAGAATAAATTCGCGGAAAAATTGCGGATTCCTCATTTCAACCGCGACGTACCAGGGCAGGGCAATTGCGCAAAACAGTAGGATGCCCGGCAGCCATAGCGTTCTCACGATCAGCCGCCACTCCTGCGCGGCAATCGCGAAAAGCACAATGATCGCCGCCGCAAGAACCGGCGCCACCGGCCCCTTAGCCAGCATGCCCAGCGCCATGCAGACGTAAAAGGCCGCCAGGTAGATTCGCCTTCCACTTTCGCGCCACGCCCACCACGCGAGCATTCCCACGCTGAAACTCGCGGCCAGAGCCATATCCATCGAGGCGGCCCGGGCATAGCCGATCACGCCCGCACCCGAGGCGGTGATCAGCGCAGCGTCCACTTCGACGCCGCGCCGGAAGCGGCGGAAGAAAAGATACACGGCGATTACCAGCAGCGTCGCGTCAATCGCCGAGGGCAGACGCGCCGCCACGTCGCTCACGCCGAGCGCGGAGTAAGCCAGCATCGCCTGCCAGTAGTAAAGCGGCGGCTTCTCCAGCCACGCCTGCCCGTTCAGAACGGGCGTGATCCAGTCGCGGCGGTCCAGCATCTCGCGCGCGACCTGCGCGTAGCGCGGCTCGTCGGCGCCGATCAGCCCGAACTGCCCTGCGCCGTAGAAAAACAGAAACGCGCAGAACCCGAAGATCAGCAACGCGTCGGTGCGGGTGCGGAGGGTCATGAGGGAAGATTGTTGAATGATGATTGTTGATTGTTGAATGGAAACCGTTTCCGCGGCCGGCTCCGTGGGATCTTCATTCAACAATCAACAATCACAAATTCAAAAATTGTTCTTATTGTACGGAAGGTCCGCGGCCAATCTGCAGAAGCACCTGGCGCACCGCATCGGCGAGCGGGCCGTCGAGCGAGCAACCGCCGGCGCACTCGTGGCCTCCGCCGCCGAAACTTTCGGCGACGCGGGCTACGTCAATTTTGCCCTTGCTGCGCAAGCTGGCGCGAAACCGCCCGTCGGGCAACTCGCGGAAGAACGCCGCCACCTCGACTCCGCCGATGGAAAGCACGTAGTTCACCAGCCCTTCGCAATCTTCTTCGATGGCGCCGCAGCGCTCCATCTGCTTCTGCGTGACCCAGCAGTAGCCGACGTGGCCTTCCACATTCAGATTGCGCAGAGCTTCGCCCAGCAGGCGAATCTTGGCCAGCGAGTGCGCGAAATAAATGCCGCGGGCGCAGTGCGCCGGATCGGCGCCCGCCACCACCAGTTCGCGCGCCAGGGCAAACGTATCTTCATTCGTCCCCTGAAACATGAACGAGCCGGTGTCGGTCATCAGCGCGGTGTAGAGGCACGTCGCAATCTCCGGCGAAAACTTCACACCCGCTTCCCGCGCCAGCCGGAACACCATTTCCGCCGTGGCCACGGCGTGCGGATCAATCCAGTTGACGTGGGCGAAAGGCCGCCCGCTGACGTGATGATCAATGCTGATCAAAAACTGGTCTTCCAGACCTTCCAGCCGCGTGCGATGGATGCTGTCGCATTCTAGAATGATGGCCGCTTCATAACCCTCCGTAACCCGGTTCGACTGCACCACCTGATCAGCGAAGGGAAGAGAACGATAGATGCGGGGAACGCCATCGTGCAGCACAACATCGGCCTGCTTGCCCATCGCTCGCAGCACCTGGCAACACGCCAGCGCCGATCCGACGGCGTCGCCATCGGGCCGGGCGTGCGAGGTCAGCACGAAGCGCTCGCGCTGTCCGATCTGCCGGAGCACATCCTCGAGCATGTTATGCGTTCTCTCCACCGGGTCCCCTGCGGGTCTTGCTCCTTCTTTTCGCCCGCGCTAACAATTCCTCGACTCGAGCCTTCTCCCGCTCCGCGCGGTCGAGCCGGAAGAACAATTCCGGAGCGCGCCGCAAGCGCAACCGGTCTGCCACCTCGCGCCGGATATAAGCCTTGGCGGCGTCCAGGCCTTCGAGACTGCGCTCGGCCTCCTCGTCGTCACCCTCCACATCCACCAGCACCTGCGCCGAACGGCCGTCCTCGGCCACTTCCACGCCACTCACGCTGACCAGCCCAATCCGCGGATCGGCCAGTTCGCCTTCGACGAGTGTTTCGATCTCCTCGCGCAGGGCCTCTCCGACCCGGCCGCGATGGTACTTCACCCCGCGCTTCTCCACGGCCTCACCCCCGCAGTAAAACGCAAGAGAATATCAGAAAATCGGGGGGAAGTGTTGCACATCGGTTCGCGCCTGCACGTGCTGCGCTATTGTCGCGTGCTTTTGCTCGGCAGGGATAAGTACGGAGGTAACAATGTGTTAGGGGATTAGGGTCTTGGTCGTTCGTCGTTGGTCGCTCGCCCAGCCGCCGACTGCGGACGGTCTTGCCAACGACTAACGACGAACGACCAACGACGATTTACAGGAATTCCACAAACGAATCGGCAATCTCCGCCCCGTGATTGTTGGCGATGCGCGTGGCCGCGCGCTCCACTTTTTTCATCAGACCGTCGAGGTAGTCGCGCGAATCAGACACGCTGACCACGCCGATCGTGGCTCGGTTCCACAAGCCGCTGGCGTCGAGTTCTGCGACCGAGACATTGAAACCCGCGCGCAGCCTGTCTTTCAGGCTGCGCACGACCTGGCGCCGGTCCTTGAGCGACTGCGCCGCTTCGATGTGGAGTTCGAGGGTGAGGAAAGCGATGGGCATTCAGTCGTTGGTCGTTGGTCGTTCGTCGTTGGCAAAACCACTTATTCTAGGTTTTTGCGAACGACCAAGGACAAACGACCAACGACGGGTTCTACGCGATTACTTCCGCCGCAATCCGCTCCGTGGCGAAGGCCTCGATCACGTCGCCGATCTTGATGTCGCCGTAGTTCGAGATCGAGATGCCGCACTCCATGCCGTTGTGAACTTCCTTGGCATCGTCTTTGAAGCGGCGCAGCGAGCCTATCTTGCCTTTGAATACGACCACATTGTCGCGCAGCAGGCGAACTTCCGAGTCGCGCTTGATCAGCCCGTCGCTTACGCGGCAGCCCGCGACCATTCCCACCTTCGGGATGCGGAAGGTTTCGAGCACTTCGGCGCGCCCCTGGTAAGTTTCCTTGATCGTCGGTTCGAGCAGGCCGCTCATGGCGCGCTTGATCTCGTCCTGCAGTTCGTAAATGATCGAGTGCAGGCGGATATCCACTTCTTCCTGCTCGGCCAGTTCCTGCGCCTTGCGCTCCGGCCGCACGTTGAACCCGATGATGATCGCATTTGACGCCGAGGCCAGCAGCACGTCGGTTTCGGTGATGGCGCCCACGCCCGAACGCAGCAGCTTCAACCGCACCTTGTCGTTCGAAAGTTTCGCCAGCAGATCGCTCAGGACTTCCACCGAACCGTGCACGTCGCCCTTGAGAATGATGTTCAGTTCCTTGGTGCCGGCGGTCTGGATCTGTTCGGCCAGTCCTTCGAGCGACACGCGGGAACTCTTGGCCAGCGTTGCTTCCCGGGCCTTCTGTTCCCGGTATTCGGAAATGCCGCGGGCTTTGTCGCGATCGGCAACCACCACGAACTGATCGCCCGCCTGCGGCAGTCCTTCCATGCCGAGGATTTCGACCGGAGTTGACGGGGGCGCTGATTCCAGGGCAGCTCCGCGATCATCAAACATGGCGCGCACTTTGCCGTAGACGTTACCCACCACGAAATTGTCGCTGGCGTTGAGGGTTCCGTCCTGCACCAGCACCGTGGCCACCGGTCCGCGTCCGCGGTCCAGCTTGGATTCAAGCACTACGCCCGTGGCTGCGCGCTCCGGAGTCGCTTTCAACTCTGCCAGGTCGGCGACCAGGCAAATCATTTCCAGCAGCAGGTTCAGATTGGTTTTCTTCTTGGCTGAAACATCCACGAAAACCGTCTTGCCTCCCCAATCCTCCGGCATCAGGCCGCGATCCGCCAACTGCTTCTTCACGCGGTCCGGCATGGCCTCTGGTTTGTCAATCTTGTTGACGGCAACGATGATCGGCACTTCCGCGGCGTGCGCGTGATCAATGGCTTCGAGCGTCTGCGGCATGACGCCATCGTCGGCTGCGACCACGAGCACGACGATGTCCGTTGCCTTGGCGCCGCGCGCACGCATGCGCGTAAAGGCCTCGTGACCGGGTGTGTCCAAAAAGACGATTTCGCGCCCGAGCGCGGGAGACTCCGGGTCGGTGATGCGGACCTTGTAGGCGCCGATGTGCTGCGTAATGCCGCCGGCTTCGCCCCCGGCCACGTTGGTCAAGCGGATCGCGTCGAGCAACGTCGTCTTGCCGTGGTCCACGTGGCCCATGATCGTGACCACGGGCGGACGGGCCACGGCCCCGGCTGCAGTTTCCTCGCCGCCCACGGCGGCATCAATATCTTTTGCCGCCTGCTCCTCGAACGTGATCACGTTCGTGTCGGCGCCGAAGAAGCGCGCCATTTCGCTGGCCAGTTCAGCATCCAGTGTCTGGTTGATGGTGGCGAAGACGCCCCGCGCCAGCAGGCGCGAGATCAGATCCTTGGCGCGAATGCTGAGCTTCTCCGCCAAATCCTTAACGCTGATGCCTTCGGTGATCGTAATGTTGCGCGTGATCGGCAGCGGCTCGTTCGACACCACCATGCGTGGCGGCGGAACGTAGCCCTTCATCGGCCCTTCTTTTACGCCCCGCGGAATGTAGCGCTGGCCGGGCCGGCGCGCCGGCGCACCCGGACGGCTGCCGGGACGGCTCGGTCCCGGAGGCGGCAATCCCGGACCCACGCCAATGGGCCGACTACCCGCCGGCGCCGTGCGCGTGGGATGCATGGGACGACGTTCGCCGGGGCGCAGCGGCCGGCCCGCACCTGCTCCCGGCGCCTGCGGACGCGGACGCTGAAAAATTGGCTGCCCGGGCACGGGACGCCCGGGCGCGGGACGCGCGCTTCCCGCCGCAGCGCCAGCTTGCGCGGCAGGCGCAACCGGGCGCGGCGGAGCTTTGTAGACCGGGCGCGGTCCGGTCTGCGGCATGATCATGCGCGGTAGGGGTGTTGGGGGCGCTGCCGGCACAACCGGACTCGGCGTTACAGCCGGAGGAGGAGGCGCGGCCGATGCCGTAACCGGCGGCGCGGGCGCGGTGGACGCAACCACTGCCGCGGGAGGTGGTGCGGCCGGACGCGGCGGCATTACCACCGGCGCAGTCACGGGCGGCGCAACCGGAATTGCGGGAGCTGCGGGTTTCTCCACCGCCGGTGCCGCAGCCGCTGGTTTCGCTGGAGGCGGAGGCAAGGGCGGTGTCGGCTTCGCTACGGGCGGCGCAACCGCAGGCTTGGCTGCGATTGGCGGACGCGCAACCGGCGGGCGCGCGGGCGCGGGATGCGGCGCTGCCCCTTCTTTCTGTTGGGTAATGGCTCGCAGCACGTCTCCCGGACGGGAGATGTGCGACAGGTCGATCTTGGTCTTGATTTCTTCTTCGCCGCGCAGCGGGCGGCTGGATTTGGCTGCGTGTGCCGGCCCTTCGGATAAGCTGCGGAAATGGGCCCGTACTTTTTCCGCTTCATGCTCCTCGAGTGAACTGGAGTGCGTCTTTTTCTCAGTCACTCCGACGAGCGTCAGCACGTCGAGAATGGCCTTGCTCTTGACTTCCAGCTCTCGGGCGAGATCGTTGATTCGAACCTTGCTCATCCGGCCTTTCTTGTACCCCGCGTTGTGCTTAAGTCTTCATCGCAGCCTCACGGAGTCAGCTTTCTGCACTCGCACATCGGAAAATACCCCTGCGCGGGCCATGACTATTCGGTTGTTTTGGGAGCGGAGCCGTCTTCCGGCCCGTGCTCTTCGCTTGTTTCCGCAGCAGCGGATTCTGTCGTTGCTTCAGCAGCCGCCGGTTCACCCTCGACAGCAGCCTCGCTCGCCGCCTCGGCGGCTTCCGGCGCGGCTTCTGCCTCGGCACTCACGCCTTCCGCCGGAACCTCGCCCTCGCTGGCAACCGCTTCTCCCGCGGCTTCTCCGGGTTCCAGGCTGGCGAAGTAATTATTCACGGCCAGGCTGATCTTTTCCACCGTCTTCGGCCCGATGCCCTCGATCGCCTCCAGTTGTTCCGGCGTCATATCGGCGAGGGATTCCACCGTGGCCACGCCCGCGGCCTTGAGCTTTTCCACCAAGCCTTCGCCCAGGCCGGGCACGTCCTCCAGCGGAGTCGTGGCCGGCGGAGCCATCGCCGCCATCTGCAGCTCGACTTCCTGGCGCTTCTCTTCTTCGCTCTTGATGTCAATCTTCCAGCCCAGCAGCTTGGCCGCCAGCCGGACGTTCTGCCCCTTCTTGCCGATCGCGAGCGAAAGCTGGCTGTCGTCCACCACCACTTCCAGATGCTTGTCCGTGGCATCGATTACCGTCACCCGGCTGACTTTCGCCGGCTGCAGCGCCTTCTCCGCGAAGGTCACCGGATCTTCGTGAAACTCGATGATGTCAATCTTCTCCCCGCGCAGCTCGCGGATGATCGACTGCACCCGCATGCCCTTCATTCCGACGCATGCGCCCACCGCGTCCACGTCTTTGTCTTTCGACAGGACCGCGATCTTGGTGCGCTCGCCGGCCTCGCGCGCGATGGCGCGGATCACCACCGTTCCGTCATAGATTTCCGGAACTTCCGTCTGGAACAGATGCTGCACCAGCTCCGGCGCGGCCCGCGATGCCACCACGCCCGGACCCTTGGCCGCTTTCTCCACCCGCGCAATCACCACCCGCAGCCGCTCGCCCACGGCAAACGACTCCAGCCGCGACTGCTCTTTGCGCGGCATGCGCGCTTCCGCCTTGCCGATGTCGAAAATCACATCCGGCCCTTCCACCCGCTTCACCGTCGCGTTGACGATTTCCCCCACCCGCCCGATGTATTCGTTGTAGACCGTGTCGCGTTCGGCCTCGCGCACCTTCTGGAAAATCACCTGCTTGGCCAGTTGCGCCGAAATGCGGCCCAGGATGCCTTCGGTCGGCCGCGGAATCAGCAGTTCGCCGCCGATTTCCAGATTCGGATCTGACTTGCGCGCCTCTTCCAGCGTGATCTGCAGGTTAGCGTCTTCCACCTGCTCCGGCGTCTCCACCACGGTCTTCACCGCGAAGGCGCTGATCTTGCCGGTTTCCTTGTCCAGCTTGGCGCGGAGATTTTCCTGCGACTTGTAGTACTTGCGCGTAGCCATAACAATGGCGTCTTCCACCGCGCTGACTACAATCTGCGGATCAATCCCTTTTTCCCGGCTCACGCCTTCGATGATGTTGTAGAGCTCGCTTGCCATAAGAAATCGGACCTCAGACTTCGGACCGCGGACCTCAGGATCTCAGTAATTGCTGAGGTCCGAGGTCTGATGTCCGACGCCCGCCTTATATTTCAGGCACCAGATTCGCCTTCTCCACGTTGGCGAATTCAATCTCCAGCTTCTGTCCCGCCGCCGCGCCCATTTTCTTCTGCGACTTCTTGCTGGCCACGCTCAAATCCAGCGTCAATCGGCCGTTCTCAAAGCTCTCCAGCCGTCCTTCAAAATGACGGTTGTTGTTCACCAGTTGCCGCGTCATCAACTTTACCCGGCTCCCGACAAAGCGGGTGAAGTCGGCCGCCTTGATCAACTTCCGATCCAGCCCCGGCGACGAAACTTCCAGCGTGTACGAGCCCGGCATGACGTCTTCGACGTCGAGAATCGTGCCAAACTCGCGGCTGAAGTTGGCGCAATCTCCATGCGTCACTCCGCCCAGCATCGGGGCCCCCGGAAAACCCGGTTTTGGTTTTCCGGGGTGAAGGGGATCAGCGCCCGCCGCGGGCTTGTCGAGAAACACCCGCAGCATGCGCGCCTTGCCGCCGCCCAGAAACTCGATTTCGACCACTTCGAGCCCGCTCGAGGCCGCTACCCGCTCCGCAACCTCGCGCACTCGATCAATGTCAAGCGCCATGAATCCAATAGCTTACGCGTGATGCCCGCATCCGGCGCCGGCCCCAACGAAAAAGTGGGCTTGCGCCCACTGGTGTGTTTCGCCAAACGCCGGTATTACACAACAGTTCTCAGGTACCTACTATACGCCCGCGAGTGCCAAAAGACAAACCGCCGGCGGCCGCACCTTCTGGCGTGCTAGACGGATCGGCGAGGGATGACACTGAGCGTCAAAGGGTGAGAACGCCTGATTTCAACAGTCCCGGCTTTCGTCCATAACCGAGGCGCATTCTGGATGTTGACGACCTCGCTGCAGCGTGCGTTCGTTTGGGCAGGATGACGCTCATCCGTCAACTCCTCCCGCTATTGCGAAACCTCCTGCGTCGCTGAAGCCGAACTGTCGGCGATGTTCGCGCATCCGCCATAGGTTGCCGTGACTGTGGTCGAACCGATCGCCAACGTAGAGGTCGTGAACTGCGCCTCGCCGCCCTTGAGATGCCTCTTTCCCAGCACCGTCTGCCCGGCCATGAAGGTCACCGGACCGGTTGGTTCGACCGTGGGCGAGGTGACCTTGGCGGTGAACGTCACCGCCTGGCCTTCTGTCGCCGGGTTCAACGAAGACGCAAGCGTAGTGGTGGAGTTCGCCTTCTTCACAGTCTGCGTCAATCTCGCGGACGTGCTGGCCCGGTAGTGGACGCCTCCGCCGTAGCTGGCAGTGATCAAATGGCGCCGTGCGCTCAGCGTGCTGGTGCTGAACGTGGCTACGCCGCTGGCATCCAGAATCCCTGTGCCCAGCGTGGCTGTGCCGTCTTTGAACGTCACGGTGCCTGTCGGCTTAGGCGCAGCCACAGCGGTGACCGTCGCCTCCAGCACGACCGCTTGTCCAAAGGTCGAAGCATTGGGGCTGGACACCAGCGCCGTCGTCGTGTTGGCCTGCACAATCTGCGTGAGCATGCCCGAACTTGGCGCGAACGTGGCATCCCCGACGTAGGCTGCTTTGATGCTGTGCGTCCCCACGCCCAGCAGGGAAGTCGTGAATGTTGCCACACCCCCCGACGTAGTGCCCGTGCCGATCACCGTCCCGCAGGCGTAGAACGTCACCTGCTCGCCGTCCGGAATCTCGCCATCGATGGACGCCACCGTTGCGGTAAAGGTCACCGCCTGTCCGCGGAGAGATGGATTCAGTGACGACACCACCATGGTCGAAGTCGGGGCCTTGCTCTCGCCGGTTTGCAGGTAAATCGATATGGAGTCCGTGAACTGATTGCCCACGGCCAAGTCGAGCCTGCCGTCCCCGTTGAAATCCCCCACCGCGATCCCACGTGCGCCATAACCTGCAGCGTAGTTGAAAGGGGCTTGGAATGTGCCATCGCCGTTACCCAGCAGGAGGGAGAGGCTGGAGGAATAATAGTTGGCGGCGATCAAGTCGAGGATGCCGTCCCCCTTTAAATCTGCACCGGCCAATCCAGCTGTCAGACCGCCCGTGTCGTAGTTGCCTCCCGTTCGAAAAGTCCCGTCGCCATTGCCCAATAGAACCGAAACCCAGCCCTCGTTATCCGACACGGCCAGGTCAAGCTTGCCGTCCTGGTTCAGGTCAGCCAGGACGATTCCTCCATGGTTGGTGCCCTTAACTTGATACTGAGCCTGGGGCTGGAACGTGCCGTCACCGTTGCCCAGCATAACCGACACGGCGCTATCGCTTCCGGAGCCCACCGCGAAGTCGAGGTGGCCATCTCCGTTAAAGTCTCCAACCACCACTAGCCCGCCAGCGACCGTGGGGTAGTTGACAGGGGCCTGGAATGTTCCGTCTCCATTCCCGAGCAGGACAGCGGCCGTATAGCCCTCGCTGACCAGATCGAGCTTTCCATCCCCGTTGAAGTCCCCCACCTCTACCTCGCCTCCATTGCCACCCGTCTCGAAGGTTCCTCCGGCCCTGAATGTTCCATCACCGTTGCCTAGCAAAATGGTAATTTGACCGCATCCTGAGTTGCCGACTGCCAGGTCCGTAATGCCATCGCCGTTGAAATCGCCAGTGGCCAACCCATGAGCGTGGCAGACCGAATAGGTTTGGCCGGGCGTGAACGTGCCATCCCCGTTCCCTAGGAAGATGCGAACCGTGCTGTCGTAGTACGTGGTTGCGGCGAGGTCAAGCTTGCCATCCCCGTTGAGGTCCAACGCGACAACTGTGATGTTGCCCCCTGCCGAAGAAATGTCGGTCCGACTGAAAGAAACCGACGCCTCGGGCACAGCGATAGGGAAAAATATGGTGTTGGAGGCGCCACCGCCCGGGCTAGGGCTGACGACCGTCACCGCCGCGCTTGACGCCGTGGCAATGTCCGATGCCAGGATCGTCGCAGTCAGCTTGGAACCGCTTATAAATGTCGTGGCTCGCGGGCTGCCGTTCCAGTGCACCGTCGAGGCCGCCACAAATCCCGTCCCGTTCACCGTCAGGGTGAATGCCGCGCCGCCCGGCGCAATCGTGTCGGGAACCAGCGGGTTGTTAATCAGCGGAACAGCGTTTTGCGCCCAGGCCATCGTACACAATGCCGCGAGGCTCAGGACAACAAACAGCGTCTTCGCTGCAACCAGAATTCCTCGATGTGCGGAAGGGAACTGCCTCTTGAAAGAGAGGGTGGCGAACGGAAGGGTGCGCTTGCTGGTCATGGGAGACTCCTTCACAGAGAGAGATTCGGGCGCGAATCGATCGCCACTTCCTGGGGGCGCCGAGGTCTCGACGCTCTACCTTGGGAAAGCTCGGTGAAGTGTTTGGCCCTGGCTGATGAAGTCGTCAGGCCAACCCTATGCTGGAAACCTGCACTCGTCAGTGATCCCGGTCACATGCGGCGCGGGCGGACACTCCGGTCGGCCAGGCGCGGGGTCGACGAGTGACGTTAAATCCCGTTTACACTCATCGTCTTTCCCCATCCCATTTGCCTCAATCCTCCGTCTCTCTCTAAAATGAAGGCTTACCCCCACGCGGCTGGGAGATTCCAGAGAAAAGCTATGATTCACTTTCCCGTTCCCGAAGCTCTTACTTTCGATGACGTCCTTTTGCTGCCCGCTCGCTCGGACGTGATCCCGGCGAGCGCCAGCACGCAGACGCAGCTCACGCGCACCATCCGCCTGAACATCCCGATCGTGAGCGCCGCCATGGACACCGTCACGGAATCGCATATGGCGATCGCGCTGGCGCAGCAGGGCGGCCTGGGCATTATTCATCGCAACCTGCCGATCGAGCAGCAGGCCAACGAAGTGGACAAGGTGAAGCGCTCGGAAAGCGGCATGATCGTCGACCCGGTGACCATGCATGCCTCCGACCGGGTCTCGGACGCGCTCGAAGTCATGCGCAAGTACAAAATCTCCGGCGTGCCCATCACCGAGAACGGAAAGCTGGTCGGCATTCTCACCAACCGCGACCTGCGCTTTGAAACCCGCTTCGATATCCCTATCGACAAGGTGATGACCAAGAAGAACCTCATCACCGTGCCCGTGGGCACCACGCTCGAAGAGGCGGAAAAGATTCTTCACCAGCACCGCGTGGAAAAACTGCTGGTCGTGGACGACAAGTACAACCTGAAGGGCCTGATTACGGTCAAGGACATCCAGAAGAAACTAAAATATCCCGGCGCGGCCAAGGACTCTCAGGGCCGTTTACGCGTGGGCGCGGCCATCGGCGCTACCGGCGATTTCCTCGAGCGCGCGCAGGAACTGGCCGCAACCAAAGTCGACGTGCTCGCCATTGATAGCGCCCACGGGCACTCGACCAAGGTGCTCGATGCCGTGAAGGCAGTGAAAGCGAAGCTGCCCGATGTGGATCTGCTGGCCGGCAATGTGGCCACTTTCGACGGAGCCTGCGAACTGGCCCGCGCCGGCGCCGACGGTATCAAGGTCGGCATCGGGCCGGGTTCGATCTGTACCACTCGGGTTGTAACCGGCGCGGGCGTGCCGCAGATCACCGCCATCGCCGAGGCTTACCGCGCCACCAAGGATTCCGGCGTGCCCATCATCGCCGATGGCGGCATCAAGTATTCCGGCGACATTACCAAGGCGCTGGCCGCAGGCGCCAGCGCGGTCATGATCGGATCGCTGTTTGCCGGCACCGACGAGAGCCCGGGCGAGCTGTTTCTGTATCAAGGCCGCTCCTTCAAATCGTATCGCGGCATGGGCTCGCTGGGCGCGATGGCCCAGGGATCGAGCGAGCGCTACTTCCAGAACGCCGGGTCCGATTCTTCGGCTGCCGCCTCGGCGAACGATGGCGAATCCAACCGGTTGGACAAACTGGTTCCCGAGGGCATTGAAGGCCGCGTGCCCTACCGCGGCTCCGTCGCCATGATCGTCTATCAGATGGTGGGCGGCTTGAAATCGGGCATGGGCTATTGCGGCTGCTCCACGATTCCGGAACTGCTGCAGAAGACGCGCTTCGTACGCATCAGCGGCGCCGGCCTGCGTGAGAGCCACGTGCACGATGTCATGATCACCCGCGAGGCTCCGAACTATGCCATCGAATGAGGCGGGCCTGCAGCGGTCTCCAATTCACGTGGGTGCCCCATCCTTCGCGTTTTGTGCGAAGGGTGGGACCATTCTGTCCGAGTCCGGTACGTCCGCTTGAGCTCTGATCCTCACCATCTTCTGAAGGCGTGGCTCGCCCTGATCCTGTGGCTGATCGTCATCGCCATTGAATCGAGCGCTTATTTTTCCGCCCACAACACCGGACGATTTCTGTATCCCTTGCTGCATTTTCTGTTTGGCCTTGATCCTTCCCGCTTCGACTTTTGGCATTTCGTCATTCGCAAAAGTGGCCACGTTTTCGGCTACGGCCTGCTGAGCATCCTGCTGTTTCGCGCCTGGCGCGAGACTCTGCCTGCGTTTGGGAATCCGAAATGGACGTTCCGCTGGGCAAACATTTCGGTTCTCGGAACCGCGCTGGTGGCCAGCCTGGACGAGTGGCACCAGAGTTATATTCCGTCGCGCACGGGCAGCGTGCGGGACGTGATTCTCGACACCTGTGCGGGAATCGGAGCGCAGATTCTGCTCTTCCTGTGGGTCAAACTGTGGACATCGCGGGAGTTACACCGGACCTAACCGGCGCACGGCAAGTAGACGGTTAGGGACCCGCTCTGGGGCCTCCACCTAACCGGCAAAACTGGATTTGCCGGTTAGGCGGCGCCCTGGAAGCATGAACAGCGCCGCCGACCCAACCGCCAGCGCTGCCGAGACATAGAAAGCCATTCCAGGGCCATACTGTCTCCACAACCCTCCTGTAATCAGGCTGGCGGCCAGCGTGGCCACGCTGGTCACGAAAAAATAGACGCCAAGGGCGCGGCCGCGAACGTCCTCTGCGACCGTTTCCACCATCAGAGCTTTCAGTACCGGTTGCGTGAGGGCGTAATACAGGCCATAGACCGCCATGGCAGCCCAAATGGCGAGCCTGGAAGGCGCACGACCGAAAACAAAATAGACGGCGGCAAAGATGAGATACCCGGCCGCGGCCATCCATCTGCGTGAAAAGCCGCGGCGCGAACATTGGTCGCTGAACCATCCTGCGGGCCAGGAGCCAAGCGTGTACGTGAGGTTGAATACCAGCCCCAGCAGCGGCGCCAGCGCCACGGGAATGCCGACGTTTTGTGCCCGCATCACCAGGAACATGTCGCTCGAGTTGCCGAGAGAGAACAGGGTGACCGCGAAGAGGACAAAGTAGAACGAGCGGGGCAGCCCAGCGCGGAGCTTCGCTCCGCCGGACGGCCGGGGGCGGCCGTCCCCACACGAGGACCAATCGCTTCCGGGCCTTCTGGTCTCGCGGATGCCGAGCAGCGCCACCAGCACGCAGAGCGCGCCCGGAACCGCAGCGGCCCAGAAAACGCTCCGAATTCCGAAGCGCGCGAGCAGGGCGAGAGCAACGAGTGGCCCGGCAATGGCTCCAGCGGAGTCGAGAGACTGGATCAGTCCGTAGGCTGCGCCGAGCCGATCCTTCCCGACCGATTCGGCGACCATTACGTCGCGCGGCGCCCCGCGCACGCCTTTGGCGGAACGGTCAATGAAGCGAATCAGCAGAACGTGCCACCACGCGGTCGCGATCGCAAGCAGCGGCTTCACGGCGTTCGCCGCAAAGTATCCGGCCACGACCAGCGGTTTGCGGCGGTCGAGGCGGTCGGTGAGATATCCGGAGAAGAGCTTGGCAAACGACGCAACGCTCTCGGCGATGCCCTCAATCAGTCCCAACTGCGCCGGCCCCGCTCCGAGCGAAACCAGAAATGCGGGCAGCACCCAGTAGGCCATCTCGGTTGCCGTATCGTTCAGGAACGACGTGATGCCGAAGGCGTAGATGTTGCGGGCGGCGGAGGGCTGGGGCTGTGGACTTGCAGGCATAGGAAGGTTTTACCACGGAGGCACAGAGACACGGAGTGCAGCTTGTGGAGCCCCGGACGCCCTCGTCCGGGGAACACGGGGGCGAGCACGATCCCGCAAGGCATCGTGCTCCTCCGCAGGCGGACGAGGGCGTCCGCCTCTCCACCCAAATGAGATTTCGCTGGAAGCTGACTGCTGGAACACGGGGGCGAGCACGATCCCGCAAGGCATCGTGCTCCTCCGCAGGCGGACGAGGGCGTCCGCCTCTCCATTCAAATGAGATTTCGCTGGAAGCTGACTACTGGCTACTGGTTTTAGTACATGGCGTCGTACTTGGTCACGTCCCACTCGGCGCCTTTGTTTTCCATGGTGAGGGTGAAAAGATCCTGATCCACTCCGGGCTGGTCCGGGCCGGCATTGCTCAGCCGCTTGCCGCGATAGTGCAGGATGATGAACGGCGGAGCGTCTTCCCAGTCGACTAGTTGCCAGGAGAGTAGCGGGTGCTGGGTCTCAGACTTGCAGATGAAGCGGGCGTACTTCTTGTGGTAGTCGTGCTCCCACTTGGCGAGCAGTTCGTCGCAGTGGCCGTCGCGTAACTCGCGGAGGAAGTTGTTGGCGGCGTGCTCGGTGGCGCGGTCGCGGAGCGGATTCAACTTGATGCTGACGTGCAGCCCGGTCAGCGGATCGTGTTCCTCAGAGCGGGCAAGCACCGGCCCCTGATTGCTCAGCCACCATAGGTAACCGACAAAGACCAGCACGAGCAGCGATGCGGTGCCGACAGCGATGCCGATCTGGGACTTGGTGAACGAGGCCATTAGAAGAAGTTTAGAGAGTTGAGAAAAGGCACCGCAAGATTACCCTGAGACGCGGACGTACATGTACGAGTGGGGGAAGACTCACTGGTTTAGTGGCTAGCGGTCAGTGGGATAGGAAAACAAAAAAAGGCACGGCAGAATGCCGTGCCCTTGAGTCGCGGAAAATCGGGACTACTCTTTCTTTTCGTCTCCGCCCTCGGCGGGTGCGGATTCTTTTTCGGCCTGGGCCTGCGCTTCGGCTTCTTCCATGGCCTTCTTGGCCTCGGCGGCTTTCTTGGCGCGAGCTTCGGAGCGCTTCTCGCGTTTCTCGTCGAGAATCTTCTCGCTGCCGAGCAGTTCGAGGAAAGCGCGGTCGGCGCCGTCGCCCTTGTTCCACTGGGTGCGGATGATACGGGTGTATCCGCCGTTGCGGTCGCCGAAGCGCGGTCCGATGGTGTCGAACAACTTGACCACGGCTTCGTCGGTCATGAGATAACCGGCGGCCAGGCGGCGGGCGGCGAGATCGCCGCGCTTGCCGAGGGTGATCATCTTCTCGACGATGGGCTTCGCGGCTTTGGCCTTGGGAACGGTGGTCTCGATGCGCTCTTCCACGATCACCGAAGTGACCAGGTTGCGCAGCAGCGAGCGCCGGTGCGCGGTGTTTCGTCCGAGTTTGTAGCCTGCAACTTTGTGACGCATGGGAAACCTCAGCTTCTAGCTCTTAGCTGCTAGCTCAAAATCAAACCTCAGCGGCTAAAGCCGCCTTCACGGGTCAACCTTGGGCGGCACGGCTGAAGCCGTGCCCTTCCCAGTCCTTGCTAACTCATGGCGCGACTAAAAGCCGCGCCCTTTCAAAGCGCTTTGCAACCTTGAAACTCTGAAACTTTGAAACCTGCCTTTTTACAGCTGGTCGTCCGGTCCGTAAGCGGACGCGGGCAACGGGACGTTCGACGTCGGTCCCGGCACAGCGTTGCCGTGTTCGTCGATCTTCATGCCCAGGCTCAGGCCCATCGAGGAGAGAATCTCCTTGATCTCGTTGAGCGACTTGCGGCCGAAGTTCTTGGTCTTGAGCATTTCGGCCTCGGTCTTCTGCACCAGCTCGCCGATGGTCTGGATGTTCGCGTTCTTCAGGCAGTTGTAGCTACGCACGGAGAGCTCTAGCTCTTCGACCGACCGGTTCAGGTTCTCGTTGCGAATCTCGGGCTTGTGTTCGTCCGCGGCCGAGGCGCCGGTTTCGATCTCTTCCTCGAAGTTGATGAAGATGTTCATGTGGTCCTTCAGCAGCTTCGCGGCCAGGCCGATGGAGTCGGCCGGCGTGATGGAGCCGTTGGTCCACACTTCGAGGGTGAGCTTGTCATAGTCGGTGATCTGGCCGAGTCGCGCCGCTTCGACGGTGTAGTTGCACTTGCGCACGGGCGAGTGCACGGAGTCGATGGGAATGAAGCCGATGCCGAGATCCTCATCGAAGTTCTTGTCGGCGGAAACGTAGCCGCGGCCGCGCTTGAGGCGCATTTCCATGTCGAGCTTGCCGCCTTCGCTGACGGTCGCGATGTAGACCTCTTTATCCAGAACCTCGACATCACCATCCGCTTCGATCATGCCGCTGGTGACGACTCCGGGCTGATCGGAACGCAGGTAGATGGCCTTGGGCGCGTCGCCCGAGAGCTTGAACGGAATCTGCTTGAGGTTGAGGATGATGTCGGTTGCGTCCTCGACCACCCCGGGGATCGACTGAAACTCGTGCAGCACACCTTCGATCTTCACCGCGGTGACGGCCGCGCCTTCAATCGAACTGAGCAGCACGCGCCGCAGGGCGTTGCCGACGGTGGTGCCGAAGCCGCGTTCGAACGGCTGCGCCCAGAAGATGCCGTACTTGTCGGTGAGGGTGGAATTATCAACTGCGAGACGTTTCGGTTTCTGAAAACCTTTCCAAAGCATGCGTTTCTCCTTCGGCCGTTTGGCTCGGTGCAGGCTCCCTGAATCGGCCCGGATTCAGGTCAAATGTCGGCACAGGCTGATCTGGCACGAATATATGGACCCAAGTTTCAACGTTTCAAGGTTGCAAAGTTTCAAAGTCTTTGAAACCTCTGAAACTTTGAAACCTGCCCAACAAAATTGTTACTTACTATAGAGTTCAACAATCAGCTGCTCGTTGACCGGCAACTGGATGTCTTCGCGCTTGGGCAGCGACAGCACGCGGCCCTTGTAATTGTCGCGGTCGACTTCCAGCCAGGCGGGCATGGTGCCGTGGCTGGCAAATTCCTTGGCCAGCTCCAGCACGGCCAGCTTCTTGCTGCGCTCGCGGATCGAGATTTCCTCGCCGGCATCCACTTCATACGAAGGAATGTTGACCTTGCGATTGTCCACGGCTACGTGCCCGTGGCGCACGAGTTGTCGCGCCTGGCGCCGCGACTGGGCGAATCCCAGGCGGAAGACGACGTTGTCAAGACGCCGCTCGAGCTGCTGCAGGAGCTTTTCGCCGGTCACGCCGCGGGAGCGCGCCGCTTTCTCGAAATAGTTGCGGAACTGCGCTTCCTGCGTGAAATAAATGCGCTTGGCTTTCTGCTTTTCGCGCAACTGCAGACCGTAGCCCACGACCTTGGCCTTGCGGTCTTTGCCGTGTTGTCCGGGAGCGAAATTGCGCTTCTCGATGGGGCATTTATCGCCGAAACACTTGGCGCCTTTGAGGAACAGCTTCATGCCCTCGCGGCGGCAGAGACGGCAGACTGCATCGGTATATCGTGCCAAGTTCTTTCTCCTTTAGATGACCGGTTTACAGGTTTGGCTGCACCCTTCGTCCCGGACAAGAATCAATGTTTCAAAGTTTCGAAGGTTTCAGAGTTTCAAGGTTCCTGGCTTTGAAACCTTGAAACTTTGCCACCTTGAAACCTTACACTCTGCGGCGTTTCGGCGGCCGGCATCCGTTGTGCGGAATCGGCGTGGCATCGCGAATGGAGCGCACTTCGATTCCGGCGGCAGCCAGCGCGCGTACGGCGGACTCGCGTCCGGAACCGGGGCCGCTGACCCGCACATCCACGCTGCGGACGCCATGATCGCGCGCCATGTTGGCCGCGTTCATGGCCGCCTGCTGCGCGGCGAACGGCGTGCCTTTGCGCGATCCGCGGAAGCCGAGCGATCCGGAACTCTTCCACGACAGAACGTTGCCGTTCATGTCGCAGATGGTCACGATCGTGTTATTGAAGGAGGCTTGCACGTGCGCGATGCCATGCGGGACGTGCTTGCGCTCCTTCTTCTTGAAGGTTTTCTTCTTGCCTTTTTTCTCTGGCGCGGCTGGTGTGCCGGCCGCTGCTGCTGCTGTTGGTTTTGCCATAAAAGTCAGTTCCCAGTTGCCAGTTGTCAGTTGCCAGTTCTGCCGCACCCGTTCCAGATTTTACTGGCAACTGGCCACTGGCAGCTGGCGACTGGTTTACGTCTTCGCCGTCGCTTTCTTCTTCTGCGCGACCGTTCCCTTGCGCGGACCCTTGCGGGTGCGGGCGTTGGTATGGGTGCGCTGGCCGCGGACCGGCAGGTTGCGGCGGTGACGGAATCCGCGATAGGAGCCGATTTCGATGAGCCGCTTGATGTTCATCGAAACATCCTTGCGCAGATCGCCTTCCACCATGCCTTCGGACTCGATGACGGTACGGATCCGATTGACCTCTTCTTCGCTCAGGTCCTGGACCTTCTTCATCGGTTCCACTTTAGCCTCATCGAGGATGCGGCTGGCGCGCGGATGGCCGATGCCATAGATGTAGGTCAGCGCGATGTGAATGTGTTTCTGGCGTGGAAGATCCACGCCGGCAATACGTGCCATGTTTCTAACCCCCGGCTCCTAGCTTCTAGCTCCTAGCTTCTAGCCAACCCGATCTAGCTAGGAGCTAGCAGCTTTTCAGCCCTGGCGTTGTTTGTGTTTGGTGTTGACGCAGATCACCCGCACCACACCTTTGCGGTGGATGATCTTGCACTTGTCGCAAATTTTCTTTACCGACGCTCGTACTTTCATAAGACCCAGCCCTCAGCCCTCAGCCGCCAGCCGTCAGTAAATCCGACAGCCGGGAGGAACGACGTTACTTATACCGATACACAATTCTTCCGCGATTCAGGTCGTAGGGGGAAAGCTCCACTGCGACTTTGTCGCCGGGCAGAATGCGGATGAAATTCTTGCGCATCTTTCCGGAAACGTGCGCCAGCACCTGGTGCTTATTCTCCAGTTCCACCCGGAACATGGCGTTGGGCAGCGGTTCCAGAACCGTGGCCATGACTTCAATCGCGTCTTCTTTGCTCATGCACTCCTTGCTTACTGAACTTTAGAGATCCCTCGCAAAAAGCGCTCGGGATTTCGGCAGCGGGCTCAGACGCCCGCTAGACGCCTCAACTTCAATCGCGTCTTCTTTGCTCATTAGCTCCTAGCTTCTAGCTCCTAGCTTCTAGCTAACCACGGTAGCCCGACTAGCTAGAAGCTAGGAGCTAGCAGCTAGAAGCTTTTACTGCGTCAAAATCACCGGGCCATCCCTGGTCACCGCCACGCAATGCTCGAAGTGGGCGCTGAAACTGCCATCCACCGTGACCGCCGTCCACTTGTCACCGAGCACCTTGGCTTCCGGGCCGCCCGAATTGACCATGGGCTCGATGGCGAGCACCATGCCTTCGCGCAACTTGGCGCCGTGTCCGCGATTGCCGAAGTTCGGAACCTGCGGCTCCTCGTGCAGGCGCGTTCCGATGCCGTGCCCAACAAACTCGCGCACTACGCTGAACCCGGCCGCTTCCACATGTTCCTGCACCGCCGCTCCCACATCGCCCACCGAGTTGCCGATGCGCGCTTGTTCGATGCCGCGGTAGAGCGACGCTTCGGTGACGTCCAGCAACTTCTGCACATCCGGCTTCACCGCTTTGCCCACGGGGACGGTGACGGCGGCGTCGCCATAATAACCGTCGAGCACGACACCGCAGTCAATCGAAACGATGTCACCTTCGTTGAGCACCCGTTTTTCCGACGGGATGCCGTGAACAATCTCCTCGTTCACCGACGTGCACAACACGCAGGGATAATCGTAATAGCCCTTGAACGCCGGCTTGGCCCCGAGTTCCTTGATCGTTTTCTCGGCGGCGCGCTCCAGGTCCATGGTCGTGGCACCCGGCACCGCCAGCACGCGGACATGATCGAGCACCTGGCGGACGATGCGACCGCTGCGCCGCATCTTCTCAATCTCACTCGCCGATTTGCAGACAATCGCCATGCTTCATGGTCACGCGTGGTGATCTTCCAATATCCGGTAGACCTCCGCCGTAATCTCGTCCATCGGCCGGTCGCCGTTGACCGTGATCAAACGCCCGGTTCGCTGGTAATACTCAGCCACGGGACGGGTCTGCTCCTGATACGCCGTGAGTCGTGGCTGAATGACTTCCAACCGGTCATCATTGCGGGTCACCAGCTTCGTCCCGTCAAGGTCGCAGAGTTCATCCACGCGGGGCGGCTGGAAGTGGACGTTGTAGATCCGTCCACAGGTGGGACAAGAACGGCGTCCAGTGAGCCGGAGCAATAGCTGATTATAGTCCACGTCCAGGCAGATCACAATTGGCCAGGCCCGGGTGGGACGCGAATTGTCAAAGAGCTTGTCGTCGAGCAGCGCATCGAGCCACCCGGCCTGCGCCGCAGTCCGGGGAAACCCGTCCAGAATGTAGCCGCGTTTACAGTCGGGCCGCGACAGCCGCTCCCGGACCATACCGCAAACCACATCGTCGGGGACCAACTCTCCTCGGGCCATGATTGCCTTGGCAGCCAGGCCGAGGTTGGTACCCTGCGCCGCGTTTTCCCGCAGCAGGTCTCCGGTTGACACCTGGGGAATGTCATAGCGTTCCATGATGCGCTTGGCCTGGGTGCCTTTTCCGGCGCCCGGCGGCCCAAGCAGCACCACGGGACCAACATCACGCGAGGTTTCCTGCGCCATCGGCTGGCCAAAGCCTCCCGATCAAGTGTCCCCGGCGCCCCAGAAAATCAGCCGAGGTGCAGCACCCCCCACAAACCTTCCTGCGCGTGCTTCAGGAGCGGCTTCCGCGCGCCGTTGCGGCTTCCCTCAGCGGCTAAAGCCGCCCCAAAGGCGGGCGCCGGTCGGCACGGCTAAAGCCGTGCCCTTCCCAAAAACCATTCTCGAAACACGATCCGCCAATCACCAGGCGCGCCGGCCGCGAATGCGGCCGCTGCGCGGCGTAAACCCGTCATAGTGACGCATGATCAGTTGCGCTTCGATTTGCGTCACCGTATCCATAGCTACGCCCACGACGATCAGCAGCGAAGTCCCGCCAAAATAGAAGTTCACGCCCAGGCCGCTGGTCACCCAGACCGGCAGCCGCTCGAAGATCGATCCTCCCATCCACCACGGCAGGTGGTTCAGGTGAATGCCGGTGATCATCCATTCCGGAATAAACGAGATCACGATCAGGTACAGCGCGCCCACCAGGGTAATGCGGGTCAAGACTTCGTTGATGAAGTCGGCGGTGCGGCGCCCGGGCCGAATTCCAGGCACGAAGCCACCGTATTTCCGCATGTTGTCGGCAACTTCACTGGGATTGAACACGATGGACACGTAAAAATAGGCGAAGAAAATGATGCCCAGGGCATAGAGCAAGGTATAGAGCGGCTCGCCCCATGCCAGCATGCGAATCACATCCCCGATGTAACGGTGCTCGCGCCAGGTGTAAAAGACGGTCTGCGGCAAAGTCAGAATTGAAGATGCGAAGATGACGGGCATGACGCCGCCGGCGTTGACGCGCAGAGGCAGATGGGTGGATTGTCCGCCCATCACCTTGCGCCCGACGACACGCTTGGCGTATTGCACCGGGATTCGCCGCTCGCTGCGTTCGACATACACGATGAACGCGACGACGGCAATCATGAAAACGAACAGGAAGGCCATCAGCACCGGAGTCAGGGCACCCCAGGCGGCGTTTCTCGCCTTGTCGACCAGATCGACCACGCCCCGCGGCAAGCCGACCACGATGCCCGAGAAGATCAACAGTGACATGCCGTTGCCGATGCCGCGCTCGGTAATCTGCTCGCCCAGCCACATGATGAAAGCGCTGCCCGTGGTCAGGGTCAGCATGGTCATCAGGCGAAATCCCCAGCCGGGGTTGAGGACGAAGTCGCCGGTCTTCTCGAGGCCGACGGCGATGCCGAACGATTGCACCGCGCTCAGGATGACGGTGATGTAGCGCGTCCACTGGGTGATTTTCTTACGCCCGAGCTCGCCCTCTTTCTGCAATTTGGCCAGCGGCTCGTAGACCACCGTCAGCAACTGCAGAATGATGGACGCGGTAATGTAGGGCATGATGCCCAGGGCGAAAATCGTGAGACGGCGCAACTGCCCGCCGGAAAACAAGTCCACAAACCCGAGGAAGCTGCCGCGGTTCTGCTCGAAAAACTGCGCCAGCTTGTCGGCATTCACGCCGGGCGTGGGAATGTGCCCGCCAATGCGGTAAACAAACAGCAGTCCCAGGGTGAACAGGACGCGCCTGCGCAGGTCCGGAATGCGGAAAATGTTCGCCAGTTTTTCAAACATTACTGCAAGACCTCAACCTTGCCGCCCGCCTTGGTGATTTTTTCCTGCGCCGACTTGGAGAACTTGTGCGCGCTCACGGTGAGCGCCGCGGTCAGTTCGCCATCGCCGAGAATCTTGACCGGGAGCTTGGCTTTGATCACGCCGGCCTTGCGCAGCACCTCGGGCGTGATGGTCGTCTCGCCCAAAGCAGCCAGGCGTTCCAGGCTGACGATGTTGTATTCCTTGCGGAAAATGTTGGTGAAGCCGCGCTTGGGCATGCGGCGGTGCAGCGGCATCTGGCCGCCTTCAAAGCCGCGGATCATGCGCGAACCGCTGCGCGAGCGCTGGCCCTTGTGCCCGCGGGTGGACGTCTTGCCCATGCCAGAGCCCATGCCACGGCCCACACGCTTGCGGTTTTCGGTCGCCTTCTTCGGGGCGCGAATGTTGGATAAATTCATAAAATTGCTCCGAGCTGTGAGCTATGAGCTATGAGCTATAAGCAAAGCTGCTATGTGACCGCTCGCAGCTCGTGGCTCGTAGCTCGCAGCTCTATTGCACGATCTCCACCAGGTGCGGGACCTTGGCCACCATGCCGCGGATGGCCGCCGTATCTGGCCGCTCGATGACCTGGTTCAGCCGGGTGAATCCCAGCCCCTTAATCACCAGCTTCTGTTTCGAGGGGGCGCAAATGGCGGAGCGAACCCACTTCAGGTGGATCTTTCCGGCGCCCGAATCTGTCTTCTTTGTCATTGCTTCAAAACCTCAGTGTTCAGTGGCCAGTGATCAGTGGCCAGTACCCGAAATTGTCTTGTCACTCATGCTGGCCACTGACAACTGACCACTGGCCACTGTCTTTACAGTTCTTCCACCGTCTTGCCGCGCAGCGTCGCCACACTCTGCCGGTTCTTCAAGTGCTTTAACGCGTCAAAGGTCGCCTTGATCACGTTGTGCGGGTTGGTGGTGCCGATCGACTTGGTCAGCACGTTCTGCACGCCTACCGAAGTCATGACCGCACGCACCGCTCCGCCCGCGATGACGCCCGTGCCTTCCGGGGCGGGTTTGAGCAGCACGCGGCCCGAGCCGTAGCGTCCCAGCACGAGGTGCGGAATCGTGGTCTGGGTCAAGTTGACCTTCACTAAGTTCTTCTTGGCGGCCTCAATCCCCTTGCGGATGGCCTGGGGAACTTCTTTCGCCTTGCCGGAACCGTAGCCGACCACGGCCGCCGAAGGATCGCCCACCACCACCAGCGCGGCGAAGGAAAGATTCTTGCCGCCCTTGACGACTTTGGTGACGCGATTGATGGCGACCACCTGATCTTTCAGTTGGAACGCGCCTGCATCGAGTTTCTTAATCACTGTTGGCATTCTTAAATTCCTGGCTTCTAGCTCCTAGCCGCTAGCTTCTAGCTAACCCGGGTGGGTAGTAGCTAGCAGCTAGTAGCTAGCAGCTGTCTTTAGAATTGCAATCCCGCTTCCCGGGCGGCGTCGGCCAGAGCTTTCACCCGCCCGTGATAAATGTAGCCGCCGCGGTCGAATACGACCTTGGTCACACCCTTGGCCTTGGCGCGCTCGGCGATCGTCTTGCCGACCGATTTTGCTGCGGCGACGTTGCCGCCGGTGCGACGGTCTTCTATCTTGCCCTCGGCCGTGCTGGCCGAAACCAGCGTCTGGCCGGACATGTCGTCGATCACCTGCGCGTAAATGTGATTCAGCGAGCGGTACACGTTGAGCCGCGGACGCTGCGCCGTTCCCTGCAGCTTCTTGCGGATGCGCTCGTGCACGTGACCGCGCTTCTGGTTCTTGGTAATCTTCGTCAGCATTTGCTTCGCTTCCTTCTTGACCGCCGGGCTTCGCCCGAGATCCCTCGCTTCGCTCGGGATGATCGCCGCGGGCTCTGACGCCCGCCAAACGCGATCATTTCGCTCCCGTCTTTCCAACTTTCTTCTTCAGGCGTTCGCCGGCATAGCGCACGCCCTTGTTCTTGTACGGATCGGGCGGACGCAGGGCGCGCATTTCTGCCGCCACCTGCCCGACCTTCTGCCGGTCAATTCCGGTCAGCGTGATGCGGGTCTGCTTGGGATCGACGACCGCATCCACGCCGCTGGGCAACGGATATTCGATGGGATGCGAGTAGCCCAGGCTGAACACAAGCGTCGTCTTGCCCTTCAGCTCGGCGCGATAGCCGATGCCGACGATCTCCAGTTCGCGCACCCAGCCCTTGGTCACGCCTTCAACAGCGTTGTTGACCAGGGCGCGTGCCAGCCCGTGAAGCGCCGACTGCGAATCGTTCTCGCGGATGGCGACGATGTGGCCGTCCCTCTGCTCGACCTTGATGCCCGCCGGCAGAGCTGTGTCCAGCTTGCCTTTCGGCCCCTGCACCGCGACCGTGTTGCCTTCAATTCTGACCGTGACCCCCTTGGGAATCGCGATCGGCTTTTTTCCAATTCGTGACATAAGAGCTTCTAGCTTCCAGCTCCTAGCTCTTAGCTAGGCCGCTTTGATTTTGTAGTTCCGACCCGGCCGGAACTGTTCCAAGTCAAACCGAAATCTCGATTGCCGCCTTAGCTAGTAGCTAGAAGCTAATAGCTAGAAGCTGCCTTTAGTAGATCTGGCACAGCAACTCGCCGCCCACGCCTTCCTTTTTCGCCTGGCGGCCGGTCATCACCCCGCGCGGGGTGGTGAGGATGTTGATCCCCAAGCCGCCCAGCACACGCGGAATCTCGCTGCGGCGCACGTAGACGCGGCAGCCGGGGCGCGACACGCGCTCGACCTTCGAGATGGCCGCCTCGTTGTTGGCGCCATACTTGAGGTAAATCCGGATAACTTTATGCCCCTCTTCCTCGGTGGCCTTGTAGTTGGAGATGTAGCCCTCTTCTTTCAGGATGCGGGCGATCTCCAGTTTGAGCCGCGAAGCCGGGATATCCACTTTCTGGTGCCGCGCCTGGAGCGCATTGCGCACCCGCGTCAGCATGTCTGCGACCGGATCGGTCAACGTCATTGTTTTGCTTCTCCTTGAGCCGCCCGTTCGCTCCGCGTCCGGCGGAGAACCTGCGACGGCTTGAACTTCAGTCGTTCGTCGTTGGCCAGTTTTGTTATAGCCGCTGGCTTTTGCCAACGACGAACGACCAACGGCCAACGACGCCGTTACCAGGACGACTTCGAAACCCCGGGGATCTCCCCGCGCAGCGCCAGCTGGCGGAAGCACAGCCGGCATATGCCGAACTTGCGCAGGAAACCGCGCGGGCGTCCGCACAGGTTGCAGCGGTGATGCCGGCGCGTGGTAAAGATCCTCCCGTTCTTGCAAGTGCACGCCTTGCCGTCGACCGTACCCTTGCCTCGACAGACAGGACACGCCTTATCCGGTTTCTTTATATCTTCCGTGCGTTGATGCAACCCAACGCCGTCTTTGACTCGTTTTGCGGTAGTTGCCAAACTAGCTCCTAGCTTTTAGCTCTTAGCCAAACCTTGAAACTTTGAGACTCTGAAACCTTGAAACCTATGCTCTAAACGGCATGCCCAGGTGTTTCAGCAGCGTGCGCGCCTGATTATCGTTCGCGGCTGTGGTCACGATAGTGACGTTCATGCCCTTCAGCTTGTCAACTTTCTCGTAGGAGATCTCCGGGAAAATCAACTGGTCGTGCAGGCCGAGGGTGTAATTGCCGCGGCCATCGAACGACTTGGTGGAAACTCCGCGGAAGTCGCGCACGCGCGGCAGCACGATGTTCACCAGCCGGTCGAAGAACTCGTACATGCGGTCGCCGCGCAAGGTCACCATGGCGCCGATGGACTGCCCGGCGCGGACTTTGAAGGCGGCGATCGATTTCTTGGCGCGCGTGACGATCGGTTTCTGCCCCGTGATCTGGCTCAACTCGTTCACCGCCGGATCGAGGACTTTCGCGTTCTGCGTGGCTTCGCCCACGCCCACGTTCACGACGATCTTGTGCAGGCGCGGAACCGCCATCACGTTTTTCAGTTCCAGTTCCTTCAGCAGCGCCGGAGCCACTTCCTTTTCGAATCTCGCGCGCAGCCGCGGACGCTCTTTCGCGCTGTGCCGCGCCTGCTCGGGAGCCTTCTGCTCCTGCGCCGCTTCTTTTTGTCCTTTTTTGTCTTTTGCCATTTTCGTTTCGACTTCCTCTCACGGTTTCGGGACGCAAGCTGCTAGCTTCTAGCTCCTAGCCTCTAGCTCGACGTGTGCCGGTTCGTGAGACTCGAATTTCACCTGGCCGCTTGCACTGCCACCACAAAGCTAGAAGCTAGTGGCTAGGAGCTAGCAGCTACTTATCCAGCGTCGTTCCGCACTTCTTGCAGACGCGCACCTTGCGGTCTCCGTGCATCTCGTGCCCGATGCGGACCGGGCCGCAAGCCGGGCAGACCAGTTGCACATTGGAGATCGCGATGCGGCTTTCCTGCTCCGCGATCCCACCCTTGATGTTGCGCTGCGGATTCGGGCGCACGTGCTTCTTCACCATCATCACGTGCTCGACCAGAATCTTGGCGTCGTTGGGAAACACGCGCAGCACGCGTCCTTCCTTGCCTTTATCCCGGCCGGTGATCACTTTCACGGTGTCGTTCCGCCGGATATCCACTCGTTTATGTGCAGTGCTTACGGTTTGCATAAGTCAAAGTTTCAAGGTTTCAAAGTTTCAACGTTTAATCCAAGATTCCCGCGTCTCAAGGCACCTTGAAACCTTGAAACTATGAAACCTTGAAACCTGCTTCTAAATCACTTCCGGCGCCAGCGAAACAATCTTCAGGAATTTCTTCTCGCGCAGTTCACGCGCCACTGGGCCGAACACGCGCGTTCCCACTGGCTCGCCCGCATCGTTGATCAGCACCGCCGCGTTCTGGTCGAAGCGGATGTAGGTTCCGTCGCGCCGCCGATGTTCCTTGCGGGTGCGTACGATGACCGCCTTCACGACTTTGCCCTTCTGCACCTGGCCCTCGGGCGCGGACTCCTTCACCGCAGCCGTGATCACGTCGCCCAGCCCGGCATTCAACCCGGTCGAGCCGCCCAGCGGCAGAATCATCTGCAGCTTGCGGGCGCCGGAATTGTCGGCGACCTCCAGCATCGTTCTCATCATCACAGCCATGGCAGTCTCCCTCTGGTCCCGTTGCGCCTAATTGCTCGCCGGTTCGACCGCGGCTTCCGGCAGCAGCGCTGCCTTGCGCACAATATCTTTCAGTTTCCAGCGCTTCAGCTTGGACAGCGGACGGGTCTCCTCGAGCCGCACCACATCGCCCACCCGCGCCTGGTTTTTCTCGTCGTGGGCATAGAACTTTTTCTGCCGCGCAATCACGCGCCCGTAGAAGGGATGCGACTTCTTGCGCGTCACCTGCACCACGATGGTTTTGTGCATGCGGCTGGAGACCACTTCTCCCACCACTTCCTTGCGGCGGCCCTGCACCCGCTCGGCTGCTTTGGTTGATGTTTTGGCGTCCGCCATTCTGGCTTCTCCGTTATTTCTTTTCTATTTCTTTTCGGCCGCGGCTGAGCGCTCACGCTCGCCGAGGATCGTCTTGACGCGGGCGATATCCCTGCGCAGGCCGCGAATCTTCTTCAGGCTCTCGGTCTGCCCCATGTTCAGCTGAAACTTCAGCTTGAAGAGCTGGTCGGCCAAATCGCGCTCCTGGTGCTGCAGTTCCGCGTCGGTCAGGTTTCTGATTTTGTCCACTTTCATAAGTCAGTTTCCAGTTTCCAGTTGCCAGTCAAAGGCAAATTCCTAGTGCGTCATTTCGCGCTTGACCATGGTCGTGCGCAGCGGCAGCTTGTGCGAAGCCAGCCGCAGCGCCTCGGCCGCGTCAACCGGCGTCACGCCTTCCATCTCAAACAAAATCTTTCCCGGACGCACGACTGCAACCCAGTGATCAGGCGCGCCCTTGCCTTTGCCCATACGGGTTTCGGCCGGCTTCTTGGTGACCGGCTTGTCGGGAAACAACCGGATCCAGATCTTGCCGCCGCGTTTGATGAAGCGGGTCATAGCCACACGGCTGGCCTCGATCTGCCGGTCGGTGATCCATCCCGGCTCGAGCACCTTCAGCCCGTAGTCGCCGAAAGCCAGCTCCCCGCCGCGCCAGGCCTTGCCCGTCATGCGGCCGCGCTGCTGCTTGCGGTACTTCACTTTCTTTGGCATCAACATAGAATCTGCTCTTAAGCTTCTAGCTTCTAGCTCCTAGCTAAACCTTTGTCATTCCGAACCGGCGTTCTATGCCGGTGAGGAACCTGCTTTTGGCCCCACCCTAAAATCCGCCCACTGCGGGCTGTGCTTCCCGCTTTTTCTGCTGCAGGATTTCGCCCTTGTACACCCAGCACTTCACGCCGATCACGCCGTAAGTGGTGCGCGCTTCGCTGAAGCCGAAATCAATGTCGGCGCGCAGCGTATGCAACGGCAGCCGTCCCTGCAGATACCACTCGGAGCGCGCGATTTCGTTGCCGTTCAGCCGTCCGCTCACACGGACCTTAATCCCCTTGCAGCCGAAGCGCAGCGCCGAGTCCACCGCCTTACGCATGGCGCGGCGGAAGCCGACTCGCTTCTCCAACTGCAGCGCGATCGATTCCGAAACCAGCTGGGCATCGAGCTCGGGTTTGTGCACTTCCTGGATGTCGACGAACACTTCGCGCGCGGTCCGCTTCTGCAGTTCGCCCTTGAGCTTGTCGATTTCCGCGCCCTTGCGCCCGATGATGATCCCCGGCCGCGCCGTCTTAATGATGATGCGCAGCTTGTTGCCCGGCCGCTCGATTTCGATGGCGCTCACGCCCGCCGACTTGAGCTTGTCCTTCAGCTCATTCTTCAGCTTGACGTCTTCGTGGAGCAGCTTGTCGTAATCGCGCTCGACGAACCAGCGCGACTTCCACGGCTTGGTGTAGCCGAGGCGAAAACCATAAGGATGGACTTTTTGTCCCATTGCTTCTCCTAAAATCTTCGTACTCTCAGATCCTTCGCGAAGAACGCTCAGGATGACCGCTGCGGGCTCCCGCCTTAAGACGCGGTCACTTTGCGGCCGCCTTCTTCTTCCCCGCCTTTACCGCCGGAGCGCGCCGCTTCGCCTTGGCGGGAGCCGGAGCAGCCTCCTCGCCCACGACCGTCGCCACCGATTCGCCGTTCTTTCCGCGCTCGGCCAGCACCAGTTCGATGTGCGAGATGCGCCGCTGATAGTGGTACGCACGTCCCTGCGGCGCCGGGCGGATGCGCTTCATGCGCGGCCCGTCGTTGGCCACGGCGCGTTTCACGTACAGGTTGTCAATCTCGACGTCGAGTCCCTTCTCGGTGGCAAGGAAGTTCGCGTTGTCGAGCGCCGACTGCAGCAGTTTACCCACGTGCGCCGCCACGCGCTTCTTGGTGAACAGGAGGGTGTTGCGGGCATCTTCCACGCGTCGCCCTTTGATCAAGTCCAGCACCAGGCGCGCCTTCTGTGGCGAGACGCGCAGGTAACGGGTTTCAGCTCGAAATTCCATAGTCGCTACTAGCTCCTAGCTGCTAGCTCCTAGCTAAACTAGAAGCTAGAAACTTCATCTTTCGTCAAAACCGGTGAGCCTCAGCTAGTAGCTAGAAGCTAGTAGCCAGAAGCTTCATTTACGCCTTCGGCGCCGCGGGCGCTGCCGGAGCCGCCGCGGGTGCCGACGGCACGATCGCTCCCGGACCACCCGGGATTCCGGCCGGTTTCGCCGCCACTTCCGTCGCCGCCCTCATGGAGTGCCCCTTGAACTGGCGCGTGAAACTGAACTCGCCCAGTTTGTGGCCTACCATGTTTTCGGTGACGTACACCGGGATGAACTTTTTGCCGTTGTGCACCGCGATCGTGTGCCCCACCATCTCGGGCACGACGGTCGAACGCCGCGACCACGTGCGCAGCACTTTCTTCTCGTTGCGCGCATTCATGGCTTCCACCCTCGCCAGAAGGTAAGCATCCACGAACGCGCCTTTCTTGGTTGAACGTGCCATAAAGTCAGCTCTCAGCTTTCAGCCGTCAGCCTTCAGCTAACAGCTATCGTCCCCTCAATCCTTGTCATTCCGAGCGCAGCGAGGAACCTGCTTTCCTCGCGTCAGATCCTTCGCCAAGAACGCTCCGGATGACCGCAGCGGGCTCATCCGCCCGCTAAACGCGGTCACTTCGATCTACGGCTCACGATGAACTTATCCGTGCGCTTGTTGTTGCGCGTCTTGTAGCCGCGCGTCGGCTGGCCCCAGGGCGTCACCGGATGGCGACCTCCCGAGGTCTTGCCTTCGCCGCCGCCGTGCGGATGGTCCACCGGGTTCATCGAAACGCCGCGGTTCACCGGACGCCGTCCCAGCCAGCGCGTTTTTCCGGCTTTGCCGATGGTCACGTTCTCGTGGTCGAGATTGCCGACCTGTCCGATCGTTGCCATGCAATCCTGTGAAATCTTGCGCGTCTCGCCCGAAGGCAGCTTCACCAGCGCGTACTCTTCTTCTTTTGCGACCAGCTGCGCCGCTCCGCCCGCCGACCGCACCATTTGCCCGCCCTTGCCCGGCTTGAGTTCGAGATTGTGGATCATGGTGCCGGGTGGAATGTTGCGCAAGGGCAGGGCGTTGCCCACCAGGATGTCGGCATCCGGGCCGCTCAATATTTTCTGTCCCACCTTCAGCCCCTCGGGCTGCAGGATGTAGCGCTTCTCGCCATCGGCATAGGCTAGGAGCGCAATGCGCGCCGAGCGGTTGGGATCATACTCGATGGTCGCCACGGTCGCGGGAATGCCGGCCTTGTCGCGCTTGAAATCAATGATGCGCAGCTTGCGCTTGTGCCCGCCACCACGGTGCCAGAGGGTGATGTCGCCCGAGTTGCGGCGCCCGCCGGTGCGCTGCTTGGGCTCGAGCAGCGGCTTGTAGGGCTGAGTCGTCGTGATGTCGTCGTTGACCAGCGTCGTGCGAAACCGCAGCGTCTGCGTCGTCGGTCGGTAAGTCTTGATTGCCATAAAAGTCAGCTCTTAGCTACTCGCTTCCAGCTCTTAGCTTTTTCCTGCCGCTGCATCGGTTCGCGCCGGCCAACGACCGACGACGAACGACCAACGACCGTTCTACAAATTCTGCGCGTACTCCGGCATTTTCTCGCCGGATCGCAAACGCACGTACGCCTTCTTCCAATCCGGACGGTAGCCCGCGAACTTTCCCCGCCGCCGCTCTTTTCCCGGATAGGTGGCCGTGCGCACCGAATGCACCTTCACCTTGAAAATCGTCTGCACCGCTTCCTTGATTTCCGTCTTGGTCGCCTTCGGCGCCACCTGGAAGACCAGCGTGTTCTGGTTCTCCTTGATGGCCAGGCCCTTTTCGGTAATCACCGGACGGCGAATGATCTGGTATGCGGATTTCATATTGATTAGGCCCTAGGCCACCTCCGCCGCTTTGTCATGCCGTGGACGGCGACGACGCTCGCTCGTTGCCTTCTTCGCACTCTCGTCTTCTTTCGGCTTGTGCTGCCGCTTCGAGACCGAATTCTGCAGCGACACTTGCAGCTTCTCGATCGCCGGCTGCGAGAAAATCACGCGGTCGTAGCGCAGCAGGTGATAGGGATGCACTTCATTGCCCCGCAGCAGTTCGAGCCCGTCAATGTTGCGCGCGCTCAGCTCGAGGTTGCGGTTCTCGTGCTTCGGTGTTTCGACAACCAGCACAGTCGAGTTCACCTTCAGCGCGTCGAGGGCCTTGCGAAATTCCTTGGTCTTCGGTTCTTTCACGTCGAACGCGTTCACCACGATGATCTTGCCGTCGGCCAGCTTCGCCGCCAGCGCCGAGCGCAGCGCGCCCAGCAGTTTCTTGCGCGGGAAGGTGTAGTCGTAGGAGCGGGGCTGCGGACCGTGCACCGTGCCGCCGTGCCGCCACAAGGGCGACCGGATGGAGCCGATGCGGGCGCGGCCCGTGCCCTTCTGCTTCCACAGCTTCTTGCCCGAGCCGGAAACTTCCCACCGCGCTTTGGTTTTGTGGGTTCCGGCGCGCTGGCTGGCGCGGTAATGCTTCACCGCCTCCCAGAGCAGGTCTTCGTTGACCGCGCCGAAAATTTCGTCGGCCAGATCGAGCGTCCCGACCTTCTCGCCGCTCAAGTTGTGAATGTCAATCGTTGCCATAAATTTCTCATGGAGCGGCGGACGCCCTCGTCCGCCGGCCTTCTTATGCCTTCTTCGCCGCCCTCTTCGCCGCCTTCAGCGGGTCAACCGTCGCCGCGCCGGCGAATCCGCGGCGCTCTCTGGGCGGTTTCTTTGCCTTGGTGATGACGATGTATCCGCCCTGCGGTCCGGGCACGCTGCCCTCGACCACCAGCAGGTTCTCGTCCTTATCGACGCCGAGCACGCGCAGATTGCGCATCGTCACTTGCTGGTTTCCCATGTGACCCGACATGCGCATGCCTTTGAACACGCGGGAAGGGAAGGCCGACGATCCGATCGAACCGGTGATCTGAAACATCGAACCGTGCGACTTGGGGCCGCCGCCGAAATGATGCCGCTTCACCACGCCCTGAAACCCCTTGCCCTTGCTCACTCCCACGATGTCGACGAACTTCTCGCCATCGAAAATCTCGACCAGCACGCGGTCGCCGACTTTCACGGCTCCATCCGCCTCGCCCTCGACTTCGAGCGGAACTTCGCGCAGAAACTTCACCGGCGGAAGATTGTTCTTCGCCAGGTGCCCGCGCTCCGGCTTCGACAGCCGCGACTCCTTCACAAACTCGACCAGGCCAATCTGGGCCGCCGCGTAACCGTCCTTCGCGGCCGACTTGTGTTGCGTCACCACACACGGACCAGCCTGCAGCACGGTGACCGGGCGAACGTCGCCCTTCGAGTCGAACAGTTGCGTCATGCCGACTTTCTTGCCCAGGATGCCTGTTATCTTGGTTGCCATTTCTTCATCTCTCCGCCAGCTTGGCTCGCCGTTGTTCACAGCGGCTATTGGCTGGAAATGTGGCGCGGGCGCCCTCGCCCGCGAACGCTGCGGAGCTTCGCTCCGCCGGACGGCCGAGGGCGGCCGTCCCCACACGAACTATTTATGCTCTTTCCCGAACGCCTTGATCTCCACATCCACGCCGGCGGGCAGGTCGAGCTTCATCAGCGCATCGACTGTCTGCTGCGTCGGCTCGAGAATGTCGAGCAGGCGCTTGTGGGTGCGGATCTCAAACTGCTCCCGCGATTTCTTATCCACGTGCGGCGAACGCAGCACGCAGTATTTGTTCTTCATCGTGGGCAGCGGAATCGGTCCCGCAATCTGCGCGCCGGTGCGCCGCGCGGTCTCCACGATCTCGCCCGTCGACTGATCCAGAATGCGGTAGTCGTAGGCTTTCAACCGGATGCGAATTCTTTCTTTTCCAATCACTGTTTCATCTCTCTAACCCCTTCCCGGCTCTTCCGGAAGGAAAGATCTGGCGGAATGCTGCAATCCGCGTTGTCGTTAGTTTCTGTCGTCCCTACGGGACTCGTTCCTCGTTTTGCCGCCTACCCAGGACTTACGTCCTGGGCTAATATATGCCGCCCCTGCGGGGCTGCCGTCGTTTCGCCTCCGGCCGCATCGCTTTCGCCGCGGCTGGTTTTGTTCACGACTCGCGACTCAGGACTCGCGACTACTACTGAATAATCTCGGCGATGGTGCCGGCGCCGACGGTGTGGCCGCCTTCGCGAATCGCGAAACGCAAACCTTTCTCCATGGCCACCGGCGTGATCAGTTCGATCACCAGGCTTACGTTGTCCCCGGGCATCACCATCTCCGTGCCCGACGGCAACTCCGCCACTCCGGTCACGTCCGTCGTCCGCAAGTAGAACTGCGGCCGGTAGCCCTTGAAAAACGGCGTGTGCCGCCCGCCTTCTTCCTTCGTCAGAATGTAAACTTCGGCCTTGAACTTGGTGTGCGGCGTGATCGATCCCGGCTTGGCCA
>Ga0209517_10000090_pt1:0-147500 | contig 148707 bp, 139 predicted proteins | sample PeaSoiMetSII2010_FD_187695 | JGI IMG/M metagenome (GOLD analysis project Ga0209517, IMG submission 187695) | Peat soil microbial communities from Weissenstadt, Germany - SII-2010 (SPAdes) (version 2) | ecosystem: Environmental > Terrestrial > Soil > Wetlands > Peat | place: Germany...
CCGTTCAACGCTGCTTTATCTTCTGTCTCTACTCGAATGAGATCCAAGCTGCCCCCTGCGCGACCAATCGGCATGATGGCGGACAAAACCATCGCGAATGGCGCTGAATATATGCCATTCAAGCCCGTTCAATCAACAACCTCCGATAGGTCGGATTACCCGACATCTATCCGGCTAGTACCCACTTGTCCGATTACCGCGGCGGTCTCAATGGGTCGACGCAACACCAGCGCGGAGTCTACTTGCGCGAGCCTCAAAGGCTATAGTCGTTCGCGAGCGTCGAATCGAACGGAACACTGCCCTGGCTAGGTTCTGATTGAGTACAGCCCGACAGATCGGTTCTCTAGGGGAAGTACTGTCGGACCAACTGAGTACATAGTGTTGCATCGACCGGTTGAGCTGGCAGCGTAAATCAGGCACTTCGCCCCCAATGCAGTATAATCCGCTCGAAAGAAGCAAACGGAATCCGCAACTGACCCGAGGCCACTGTCGGATTTATGGGCTCCTATTTTTCGAATACCCGGAGATATTCTCCCGAGAAATGCAAGGTAGTCCTCTCCATCCTCGCTAAACGTGAACAGGTCAGGAGGGCTGCTCTCCATTTGACGTCCGGACTGGCGCCGCATTAAGCTGTGCCGGGTAACCGCTAATGCCGAAGAAACTCCCCTCTCAGTGCTTGGAAATCGCACGCCGAATTCCCAGGAATTATTTCTGGGCGATTGTCCAGCAAGTGTCGAAGCTCGATTTCCAAATGTGAGCGGTTGTATTCATGACAACTCCTGCAGACAATACGGGAACCGTGGAGGCCGTTCGCGGCAGCGTTGTCGATGTGTCGTTCCTCGGGCACATCCCCTCTCTCTACCATGTCCTGAAAGCAGGCGCTCAGGGTGAAGTTGTGATCGAGGTCCTATTGCATCTCGATGCTCACACCGTTCGCGGCATTGCCCTCACCTCCACAAGAGGTCTATCGCGCGGTTCCATCGTGATCGATACGCGAGAAACACTGAAGGTTCCGGTTGGGGAGAGGGTGCTTGGGCGCATGTTCGACGTTTTCGGCGAGACGATCGACCGGAAACCACCGATCGAGAGCGGCGAATGGCGCTCCATCCACGGGCCGGTCGTTCCATTAATGCGCCGGTCGAGAACTGCCGAGATTTTCGTGACGGGAATCAAGGCAATCGACGTACTCGCCCCACTCGAACGGGGTGGGAAGAGCGGGTTGTTCGGCGGAGCCGGCGTGGGGAAGACCGTCCTCATCATGGAACTCATCCACAACGTCATCGGCCATCAGCGCGGTGTGAGCGTGTTTTGTGGCATTGGCGAGCGTTGCCGTGAAGGAGAGGAGCTATATCGGGAGATTCAAGCGGCCGGTGTCCTGGACAAGACGGTGCTCGTCTTCGGGCAGATGAATGAACCGCCGGGCTGCCGTTTTCGAGTCGGGCATTCGGCTCTCACAATGGCCGAGTACTTCCGGGACGATGCGCGTCAGGACGTGCTGCTTCTGATCGACAACATCTTCCGTTTCATCCAGGCCGGCTCCGAGGTGTCCGGTTTGATGGGCCAGCTTCCTTCACGGCTTGGATATCAGCCGACTCTCGCCACCGATCTCGCCGATTTGGAGGAGCGTATCTGCAACACGGCTACGGGTGCGATTACTTCGGTGCAGGCCGTCTACGTGCCGGCCGATGATTTCGGCGATCCTTCCACCGTGCATACCTTCAGCCATCTTTCCGCTTCGATTGTGCTGTCACGAAAACGAGCCAGTGAAGGGCTCTATCCCGCGATTGATCCGCTCCAGTCGGGATCGAAAATGGTCACGCCGCAAATCGTCGGAAACCGGCACTGTCGAATCGCCCAGGAGATCCGAAAGACGCTGGCCGGCTACGAAGAGTTGAAGGATATCGTCGCCATGCTCGGTCTGGAGGAGCTTTCCCAGGACGATCGCCGTACCGTGCACCGCGCAAGGCAGCTCGAGCGCTTTCTGACGCAGCCTTTCTTTGTCACGGAACAATTTTCGGGAAAGCCGGGCAAACTCGTGAAGCTGGAGGACACGCTCGACGGATGCGAACGGATATTGAACGATGAGTTCGCGGATAGTCCCGAGCAGGCACTGTATATGATCGGAAGCATCGACGAGGCGAAAGAGAGGATCGGTGGGCGAGGACGATGAGGCTCACCGTGTGGCTGCCGACCGAAATTCTGATGCAGGAGGAGGTCAGCCGCATCAAGGCGGAAGCGCCGAACGGATGGTTCGGCCTTCTGCCGAGGCACATCGATTTCGTCACCGCACTGGTGCCCAGCGTCCTGACCTTCGCTCGCACGAGCGGGACCGAGGAATATCTCGCGATCGATCACGGGATTCTGGTCAAATGCGGGCCGGAGGTTTCGGTTTCGACTCGCGCTGCCGTGCGCAGCGCCAATCTCGCTCAATTGAGAAAAGACGTCGAAGCACGATTTGAGGCGGAAGAGGAACGCGAGAAGAAGACCCTCTCATCCGAAATGAAGCTTGAAGCGGATCTCGTACGGGGTCTCCTGGAGCTGGAAAAAAATGTCTAATCTCGGGTCTCCGCCGCGTCCGAAGCTCCCGCCTTCGGCCGAACGCATGATCCGGCAGGTCGAATCGAGACAGGCGCGCGCCCAGCGCGCGCGGAGCCAGAAGAATGACATTTGGGGATCTCTTTCGATTCTCGGGCTGGTGGGTTGGTCGGTCGCGGTCCCGACGCTGGTCGGCGCGGCAGTGGGGGCATGGGTCGATCATCGCTGGCCGAGCCGCTTTTCGTGGACGTTGATGTTGCTCGTCAGCGGGCTGGTGTTGGGCTGCGCAAATGCATGGGTGCGGATCAGGAGGGATCAACCGTGAGCGCGCTTTCGATCTTATCGCGGCTTCTGGCTGGAGCCGCTCTTGGAATCTTCTTTTACGCCGGGTTGTGGGTCACCGTCCGCGCGCTTTTGACGACGCGCCATCCCACGCTGCTGACACTGGGCAGTTTTTGGATTCGGACGCTAGTAGTGCTCGCGAGTTTCCTATTCCTGATGAAGGGAAGCTGGCAATACGCGCTGATCTGTCTCGCTGGTTTCATTATGGGGCGAGTGGGGGTTTCGAAGTCCTTGCGTATGCGAACGGCGAGGACGACATGCCCATAACGCCAGATCACGCGATCTATTGGCATTGGCGGTTCGTGCATCTCAACGCGACGATCCTGTACACGTGGATCGTCATGCTGCTGCTCACGATCGTGTCCTGGCTCGTCACGCGGCGCCTCGACACGGCGGATCTGCACCGATCTCGATGGCAAAATGCGCTCGAAGTGGTGGTCCAGACAATTCGCGCTCAGATTCGAGAAATCAGCCCCGACCGCGGCGATGTCTATCTGCCTTTCGTGGGCACGATTTTCCTTTTCATCGCGACGTGCAGTCTCCTGGAAGTTGTTCCGGGCTGGCGTGCTCCCACGGGATCGCTATCAACCACCGCGGCACTCGCGATCTGCGTCGGCGCAGCGGTACATGTGTTCGGAGTCTGGCGGCAGGGCGTCGCGGAATACCTCCGGCATTACGTGCGTCCGACCTTCCTCATGCTTCCATTTCATTTCTTGACCGAGACTTCCCGCACGCTGGCGCTGGCGGTTCGGCTGTTCGGAAACATCATGAGCGGGTCCATGATCGTGGGAGTGTTGCTGGCCATCGCGCCGCTGGCTTTCCCGCTCGTCATGCAAGCGTTCGGCCTGCTGACGGGCCTGATTCAGGCCTACCTCTTTGCCATCCTGGCGACGGTTTATATCGCCGCCGCCGTCCAATCGCAGCTCGACCTGGGAGGAGCGAAACATGAATAGCGTGACGATTATCGGCATCACGTCGATTGTGGCGGCGGCTCTGTGCATGGCCATCGGATCGATCGCGCCCGCCCTCGGCGAGGCGAAGGCCATCGTGCAGGCGCTTAGTTCCATCGCCCAACAGCCGGATGAAGCGGGAACCATCAGCCGCACTCTGTTTATCGGGCTGGCGATGATCGAGTCCATCGCCATCTACTGTTTTGTGATTGCCGTCATTTTGATCTTCGCGAACCCGTTCTGGAATTACATCAGTTCGAAAAGCGGAGGCTAGCGCGTGCTGATCGACTGGTTCACCGTGGTCGCCCAGATCGTCAACTTCCTCGTGCTCGTGGCGCTGCTCAAGCATTTTCTGTGGGGCAAGCTCACGCGGGCCATCGATGAACGCGAAGCCCGTGTCGCCGGTGAGCTTGCCAAGGCCGAAGAAAAGAGCACGGAGGCCGAGCGACAAGCGGAACAAGCCCGCCTTCGGCTGCAGGAGCAAGAAAGCAAGCGAGAAGAAATGCTGGCGCAGGCTCGCAAGGAGGCCGAAACGCAGCGCGCCAAGCTGGTGGAGGAGGCGCGGATTTCCGTGCGAGAGCTTGAGAAAAAGTGGCACGAAGATCTGGATCGGGAGCGCGGGGTCTTCTTCGCGGAGCTGAGGACGCGCGCCGCAGCCGAAATCGTCGCGGTCATGCGGCGGGCGCTGGCCGATCTCTCTTCGTCCGAATTGCAGCGCTCCACCATGCAGGTTTTCCTGGAGAAGCTGGGTTCATTCGACGTCGCCACGCTGCGGGAGCTGGGAACGAAGGAACTGGCGGTGCGCAGCGCCGTCGATCTGCCCGAGGAAACACGGAAAAAAATCGGGGCGATTTTGCAGGCTCGCTTGGGCACTTCTCCTCAATTGAGGTTCGAAAAGGACTCCGCAATGGCTTGGGGCATCGAGCTGCGCGGGAACGGACACAAGATCGGTTGGGCTCCGGAAAGCTATCTGGATTCCTTGGAAGAGAATCTGAAGCAGGCCCTAGACCGACAGGCGGAAGCCGTCGATCGCGACGTAGTACAGGTGAAAAGCGAGTGATGGACAAACGCGGCCCCTTATATGGTGTGCTCGATGATGTGCTGACGGCCGTTGACGGAGCGTCACGCCGAAGCGTTGCCGATCTGGCTCTCGAAGAGTTCGGCGTGGTCACCTACATTGGCCAAGGGGTCGCACGCGTTCAGGGCCTGCCCAACGTGAAGTCGGAAGAGCTTGTCCGTTTTGAAGGCGACTTGCTCGGCATGGCCTTCAATCTCGATCCGGATGAAGTCGGTGTGGTTCTGTTGGACGACTGCACGAACATCGAGTCCGGATCGCAAGTGAGGCGGACAAACCGCGTGCTGGATGTCCCCGTCGGAGAAGCCCTGCTGGGACGCGTTGTGGACGCTGTGGGGCGGCCGTTGGACGATGCCGGACCCCTACAGAGCCACCTGCGCGCGCCGATCGAGTGCGCGGCCCCCGCGATCATGGATCGAGCGCCGGTAACGGAGCCGCTCGCCACGGGAACAAAGGCTATCGACGCACTCATCCCCGTGGGCCGCGGACAGCGCGAGTTGATTCTCGGTGACCGCCAGACCGGAAAGACGGGTATCGCCGTCGATTGCATTCTCAACCAGCGAGGAAAAGACGTCATCTGCATTTACTGCGCGATTGGCCAACGCAGCGCTTCAGTGGCCGGCGTAATCGCCGACTTGCGCAACCGCGGCGCGATGGACTATTCGATCGTGATGGTGGCTGCCGGAGACGCTCCCTCCGGATTGCAGTTCGCCGCTCCCTATGCCGCCACCGCCATCGGGGAATACTTTATGCGCCAGGGGCGCGATGCGCTGATCGTGTTCGACGATTTGAGCTGTCACGCGCGGGCCTATCGAGAGATGTCGCTACTATTGCGCCGCCCCCCTGGCCGGGAGAGTTTTCCGGGCGACATCTTCTTTATTCATTCGAGGCTCCTCGAGAGATCGACGCACCTCCGCAAAGAATTGGGTGGCGGATCGCTCACGGCCCTGCCGATTGTCGAGACGGAGGAACAGAACATCTCGGCCTATATTCCGACCAACTTGATCTCGATTACGGACGGGCAAATCTACCTGACGCCAGACTTGTTTCAAAAGGGCGTTCTTCCGGCTATCGATGTCGGAAAGTCCGTGTCTCGTGTGGGAGGCAAAGCGCAACTGCCGGCTTACCGCGCCGTCGCCGGAGACTTGCGGCTCTTCTATTCACAATTCGAAGAATTGGAAGTGTTCTCGCGATTCGGATCGCGGATTGACGAGCGAACAAGGCAGACGCTGGCGCGTGGCCGCGCCGTCCGCGAGGCCCTGAAGCAGCCCCAATACGATCCACTATCTCCGACCGAGCAAATCGCCGTTCTGTTGGCGGCGACCGAGGGCCTGTTCGACAATGTGCCACCCGAAAAGATCGCCGAGTCTTCCGGACGGTTCCGCGTAATCCTGACGGAGAGGCTGCCGCTTCTCCGTGAAGGCGTCGAGGCCGGAAAAAAACTCAGTGATGGCGATCGCCAGGCGATCGTACAACTTGCCAACGAAGTCATCGGATCCGTATGGAAACCGCCGAGTCATTGAGACGGTCCATTGTCATCACCAAGGAACTTCAATCCGTGGTGAAAACAATGAAAGCACTGGCGGGAGTCAACATCCGGCAGTTTGAGAGGGCCGCGCACGCCGTGGCCGAGTATAACCGGACAGTCGAAATGGGTCTGCGGGTTGCTCTCGCGCGACTCGGGCCAAACGTCTTACCGCTGAAGGACGTGCCGGGGCGGAAGCTGGGGGCAATTGTCTTCGGGTCCGACCAAGGGATGTGCGGTTTGCTGAACGACCAAGTCGTTTCTCATGCATCGCGCGCTTTGCAAAAGCTTGTCGTGCGGCGGGAGAACCAGGCGATTCTGGCCGTCGGCGTGCGCGCGGCGGCGCAGCTCGAAAGCCTTGGCCGCAGAGTTGAAGATTCGGTGCGGGTTCCCAGCTCAGCGTCTGCAATCAGCGCGGCGGTGGAAGAAGTGCTGCAAACCGTCGAAGACTGGCACTCGAAACGAGGCATCGACCTCGTGGTTCTGTTCAATGCAAGACCGATATCCGGCGCCTGGTACCGGGTGGTTGGCGTCCAACTCCTGCCGGTCGGCGCCAAGTGGATCAATGGGTTAAAAGCCAAGCGCTGGCCGTCCAAAGTAATACCGATGTTCACGATGGACGAAGCACAGCTCCTCCAGGCGCTGATTCGCGAGTATCTGTTTGTTTCCCTCTTCCGCGCGTTTGCCGAATCGCTAGCGAGCGAGAATGCCAGTCGGTTGGCGTCCATGCAGGTCGCCGAGAGAAACATCGAAGATCGTTTGCGTGCGCTTACATCGGAATCCCGCCAGCTTCGCCAAGATTCGATCACGGCTGAACTACTGGACATAATCGCCTCCTTCGAGGCGTTGCGGGGAAAGGAACGCCGGTGAAGCGGCTGAATTCGCTTGTGATCGAACCGATTGACATACCCGCTGAATTCAACGCTCCTCCCAAACGCTGAAAAAGACACTCATTAGGTCGGTTCCCTACTGAACTACTGATGAGGCTGCCGAAAGGGGACCTATGTCTTGCTTGAGGGAGGAGTTGGTATCCCTACTTACAATGATTGGCGCGAATCCACTTCTTCCGCGCTCTCTCTTGCCGGCTGATTTCTGAACGCGCAGCAGGTAGCATGAAGATCGTTCTGCCCTGCTAGCCGATTCCCGGATCCAGGTACATCCCTGCTGGCTCGATATTTGGCGCGTTGAGCGCCATGACATCGATTGGCTTAAACTTGGTCGCGGTGCGTTAGGCTGATGCGGATCGGCCATTGTCACGCTGGGGTTTCGTTCGGCAGCTTGGCGAGGAATGCATCACGGGAGCCACGCAATGACAAAGAAGACAATTCCCTTGGCGCAGGTCTATCGGCTGCTCGAGCCGGGACCAGTTGTGTTGGTCACCACGGCGCAGAAGGGAAAACCGAACGTCATGACCATGTCGTGGCACATGATGATCGATTTTGAGCCGCCGATCGTGGGATGCGTCATCAGCAATCGAAATTACAGCTTCAACGCAGTGAAGGCGACCCGGGAGTGCGTGATCAACATCCCGACCGTGGAACTCGCGGCTCAGGTGGTGGGCTGCGGAAACACTTCCGGGCGAAGCGTGGATAAGTTCAAGGCGTTCCAACTCACGCCGATGGCGGCGTCGCGGGTGCGGGCGCCGCTCATCCGCGAGTGCTACGCGAACCTCGAATGCAAAGTCATCGATGCAAGGATGGTGACCCGGTACAACATCTTCATTCTTGAGGTTCTTCAGGCGTGGATCGACCCATCGAAGAAACATCCGCGAACGATTCATCACCTTGGAAAAGGCTATTTCATGGTTGCTGGCAGGACGATCAAGTTGCCTTCCAAAATGAAGTGACGGCGAGGCAGCCCAGGCGTCCCGCGCCAGGCTTCGTGATATGATGCCGCGCGCGGAGGGGCGAGGGGGAAGCCGCAAGATCTACCCACCTGCGCGGATCGACGCGCTGCACAATCGCGCCGCTATCGATATGCACAATTTTCCTGGGTGTCCGGAGGCGATGAAGTGAAGAAACTTCTGCTGCTGCTTGCCTGTGCGGCGTGCTTGTCCGCACAGGAACTCGATCAAGGAAAGCTGCTGAAGCCTCCGACGGATACCTGGCCGCAGTACAACGGCGACTATTCCGGGCGGCGCTATAGCACGCTGGCGCAGATCAATAAGGACAACGTCGGCTCGCTCACGCTTGCGTGGGCGTTTCAGACGCACGCACAGGGCGCCCTCTACTCGACTCCGCTCGAAGTAAACGGAATCATGTACTTCACGCTTCCGAACGATATGTTCGCCATCGACGCGCGTACGGGCCGGCAAATCTGGCACATCAACCGCCCCGCGCAGAGCGGATTGGCTGGGGCCGGGCATCGCGGCTTCGCCATGTACAAGGACCGGCTGTATTTCGCGTCGCCCGACGCGCAGCTCCTGTGCCTCGACGCTCGCAACGGAAAAATTCTCTGGCAGATTCAGATGGCCGATCCCGCGCTCAAGGCGTTTGGAAGCTCGCCGCCGCTGGTAGTGCGCGATCACTTGATTCTAGGCATCGCGGGCGACATCGCGGACCTGCCGGGCTACGTGGAGTCGCGCGACCCGATGACGGGAAAACTCCAATGGCACTGGGATAGCGAACCGAAAAAAGACGAACCCGGATGGGACACATGGCCGCACGATACCGACGTGATCCTGCGCGGCGGCGGGATGACATGGCTGACCGGCACGTATGATCCCGAGCTCAACCTCGTGTACTGGGGCACCGGGAATCCGCATCCGGTGGAGGCGGGCGACGCGCGCCCGGGCTCGAATCTCTACACCTGCTCGATCGTTGCGCTCAACGCCGATACGGGGAAACTCGTGTGGTACTACCAGATTTCGCCGCACGATACGCACGACTGGGACGCGATTCAGACGCCGATTTTGTTCGACGCCATGTTTCACGGAAAACCGCGCAAGTTGCTCGCGCAGGTGAGCCGGAACGGAATTTTCGCGGTGCTCGACCGAACCAACGGCAAGGAACTGGTGGCCACGCCTTATCTCAATATCAACTGGATGAAGGGTCTCGATGAGCGCGGCCAGCCGATTCCGAAAAGAGAAACGGAGCCGCAACTCGACGGCGCGCTGGCGCGTCCCGGCGCGGCAGGCGGAACGAACTGGAATCCATCGAGCTACGATCCGACGACCGGGCTTTTTTTCGCCAACGCACGGGACAGCATCGGCGTCTATTACGTGACGATGCCGGGTAAGAACGCTGAAGGATGGGGCGGCAGGGATTTCATCGTTCACTCGAAATCCGTTCTGTACGCGATCGATTATCAGACCGGAAAAGTCCGTTGGACGCGCGACATGAGCGGCAGCCGCGGAGGATTCGCCGGGACGCTGACGACCGCAGGGCACCTGCTGTTCACGGCGGACGACTCGGGAATCCTGCTGGCTCTCGATCCGGCCACCGGCAAGACGCTATGGCATGCGTACGGCGGAGGCGGGAGCACGATCGCGCCGATGACGTATGAATTGGATGGCCGGCAATACGTGATCATGCCGTCGGACGGCGTCGTGTACGCGTGGACGTTGCCGCACGTGGATCACTCGACGCGCTGAGGAGATTGCGAATGGGCAAGGTAACAGGCGGAGAGCTTCTGGTACGGACGCTGATCCAAGCGAACGTGAAGAATATTTTTGGACTGCACGGGGCGCACCTCGAGACGATTTTCCAGTCGTGCCTCGATCATCACATTCCAATTACGGATACACGGCATGAAGTGGCTGCTGGTCACGCGGCCGAGGGTTACGCGCGCGCTACGCGGTCGCTGGGCGTGGCGATGGTGACGGCCGGCCCAGGCTTCACGAACGTGATCACGTCGATTGCGAACGCGTATCTCGACCGCACGCCCGTGCTCTATATCACCGGATCAAGCGGATTGGGCGACGCGGAAACGAATACTCTGCAATCCGGGCTCGATCAAGTCGCCGTGGCAACGCCCATTACGAAGTGGGCGCACCGGATCACCGTGCCGCAGCAAATTCCGCGGCTCGTCGCGCAGGCCGTTCGTCTGGCAACATCGGGGCCGACCGGACCGGTGCTTCTAGACGTGCCCGTGGATGTGCTGGGCGCGCAAATCGAGGAAGACTCAGTTTCCATTCCCGCACGCGTGCTGTTGGATTCGCCAGCGTTGCCACAAGCCCGCGCCGTTGAAGAAGCGATCCAACTGCTGACAGGCGCGGCGCGTCCGGTGATCATGGTTGGCGTTGGGGCCTATATGTCCGGCGCGGGCGACGAGCTGCGAGCGTTTGCTGAGACCACGGGCATTCCCGTTTTTTCGGATTTTCAGGCGCACGGGCTATTGCCGAGCAATCACCCGCTTTACGGTGGGACGTTTCACAAGATGGCGGATCTGTCGGCGCCGGGTCAGCGGCCCGATATGGTGCTGGCAGTGGGGGTGCGCTTCGGCCTCTTCACGCTGGGAATGAGCGATCTGGTGGTACCGCTCGCGGCGAAGATTATCCACGTCGAGATCGATCCCAAGGAAATCGGGCGGCTGAGGCAAGTCGCGGTCGGGATCGTGGCCGACCCGCGCGAGACCCTGCATGCGATGAACGCGCAGGCGAAATCGCAGAAGTGGCCGGACCGCAGCGGCTGGCAGCAGGCGGTTCGCAACGCGAAGGTCGAGCGCTGCAAGCGCGCGCAGGCCGATCTCAACCGCGCTGCGCCGCCGATTCACCCGTTCCAGGCGGTGTCAGCAATCGTCGACAACATCGCCGAGAATACGATCGTGATCGGCGACGGCGCGGAGGCCTACCACTGGATGAATGAAGTGATCCGCCAGAACCACGCCGGGAGCTACATCACGCACGGATTTCTCGGCTCGGTCGGATTCGGGCTGGGCCTTGCGATGGGCGCGCAGGTGGCGCATCCGAAGCGACCGGTGCTGTGCCTCGTCGGCGACGGCGCCATCGGCTTCACGATCGCGGAATTCGACACGATGGTGCGACATCAACTTCCCATTGTGGCCGTGGTGATGAACAATCACAGCTGGGCGGCGTCGCAGCACTTTCAGGAGATCGTTTCCGGAGCGAAACGATTGATCGGCACCGAGCTTCGCGACGCGAGGTACGACGAAGTGGCGAAGGCGTTCGGTTGCCACAGCCAGCGCGTAACGCAGATACAAGATCTGGGCCCGGCGATCAAGGCGGCATTCGCGAGCGGCAAACCTGCATGCATCAACGTGGCCATTGACGTCGTACCGCTGCCGCCGGAGCTCCACCTCCTGATGGCACGGCACTAGACGAAAGAACCCCTCCATGGAAACACGCCGGCTCGGAAAAGACGGTCCCGCCGTTTCAGCGATCGGCCTCGGCTGCATGGGAATGTCGGGGCTGTACGGTCGCGCTGACGAGCGCGAGAGCATAGCGACAGTTCATGCCGCGCTCGATGCTGGCATCAATTATTTCGACACTGGCGACTTCTACGGCATGGGGCACAACGAAATGCTCCTGCAAAGGGCGCTCGCGGGTAGGCCGCGCGACCAATTTTTGATCGGCGTGAAATTCGGCGGGATGCGTGGCCCGAACGGAGCGTTCATCGGTCTGGATGCGCGCCCTGTGGCCGTCAAGAATTTCCTTGCATACACGCTTCGCAGGCTGGGCACCGATTACGTGGACCTGTATCAGCCGGCGCGCGTCGATTCGACCGTCCCGATTGAGGATACGGTGGGCGCGATTGCGGGTATGGTCAAGGCCGGTTACGTTCGGCACATCGGCCTGTCCGAAGCGTCTTCGCCAACAATCCGGAAAGCGCACGCAGTCCATCCAATCGCCGCCTTGCAGATCGAGTATTCGCTCGTTTCGCGAAGCGTGGAAGCGGACATTCTGCCGACGCTGCGCGAGCTTGGAATCAGCCTCGTCGCATATGGCATTTTTTCGCGCGGACTCCTGACGGGACACGTTCCGAGCACGGAAAGCACGTCGCAGGGAGACATCCGCTCGCACTTCCCAAGATTTCAAGGCGAAAATCTGGAACGCAACCGAGAGCTGAGTGAGCGGCTGCGCGAAATTGGAGAGAGGAATAGGCTGAACGTCGCCCAGTTGGCGGTCGCATGGACGCTCGCCAAAGGCACAGACATCATTCCGCTGATCGGCACTAAGCGGCGCGATCAGTTGGCCGAAGCGATCGGCGCCATGCGGCATACTTTATCAGCGGATGAAATTACGGCGATCGAGCGCGCCGTGCCTGCGGGAGCCGTGGCAGGCGAGCGTTACGGACCAGAGCAGATGTTGACGCTCGACAGCGAGCGAAACGCCGCATCAAAATCAGCTCGATAGCGCGGGATCATTTTGCCGCGATCAAGCCGGCGCGCTGGCCTCGTCGAGCAGCCGAACGGCATCCGGGCTGAGCTTCACATTCACTGCGCCGACCAATTCCTGCAATTGATCGAGATTCGTCGCACTGGCGATTGGAGACGTTACGCCGTGGGCCAAAAGCCAGGCAATCGAAATCTGGCCCGGAGTGGCGTGGATTTCGGCAGACACGGTATCGAGCGCCTTGAGAATGCGGAAGCCGCGCTCGTTGAGCATGTCCTTGACGCGATAGCCGCGAGCCTTGCCCTGAACGTCTTTCTCGGAGCGGTACTTCCCGGTGAGAAAGCCGCTGGCGAGAGAAAAATACGGAATCACGCCGATATTCTCGCGCTTGCAAAGGCCGGCAAGCTCGCCCTCGAAGTCAGCTCGATCATAGAGGTTGTACCAGGGCTGAAGGCTTTCGTATCGCGGGAGACCTTTGGCGGCGCTGACCTTGAGCGCCTCGGCAAGGCGAGGCGCTTTGTAGTTTGACGCGCCGATGGCGCGCACTTTCCCTGCCTTGATGAGATCGCCGAAAGCCGCGAGCGTTTCCTCAAGAGGCGTTTGCTCGTCGTCGCGGTGAGCCTGGTAGAGATCGATGTAGTCCGTCTTCAGGCGCGCGAGCGAACGGTCCACGGCGCGAAACATGTAAGCACGGGAGAGGCCCTGCTCGCCGGGGGCCATCTCGACGCCGAGTTTCGTGGCGATCAGAACTTTCTCGCGGTTGCCGCGCTTTTCCAGCCAATTGCCGATGATCGTTTCCGACTCGCCGCCTTTGTGCCCGGGAATCCATTTCGAATAGACGTCGGCGGTGTCGATGAAATTCAGCCCCGATGCGACGAACGCGTCCAGCAGTTTGAACGAAGTCGGCTCATCGGCGGTCCATCCAAATATGTTGCCACCAAATGTGATGGGGCCGATCTCCAGGGTGGAATTTCCAAGTCTGCGTTTGATCACGTTGACGCTCCTATTTTGCTGCCGCCCTGATGCCATCGAACGATTGCGAAGGAAGGATGTTAGTCGAGAGGCCGGGTTGGCCGCAACTGTCTCGCATGTGGGAGCCTCGCGGCGAGAGATGGCGAGCCAAATCCGGACGCACGTTTGCTATGATTATCTCCGAGCTATGAAATCTGCATCCTAATTCCAAGGGGATCGAAATCATATGAACTCGGCCAAGAAGACGGATTGTTCGGGCAGCAAGAGGTCGATTCTGTCAAATGGAGCCATCGTTGCGATGCTCCTGGCGGGTGCACTAGGAATTTGCGCAGTGGGAGCTGTGCGGTCGGTGCGGGCGGCCACCCCGGCGAAAAGCACACAGGACGGCGTGTACACGGACGATCAGGCGAAGCGGGGCAAGGCCGCATACACCGATAACTGTAGCGCCTGCCACATGGAAGACCTGAGCGGGAGCGGACAGGCGTTGCCGCTCGCTGGTGATGCGTTCACGCAGACCTGGGAAGGGCAGACGGTAAACGACCTCTTCGATCTTGTGCGCAACACAATGCCGCAGGACAAGCCCGGCACGCTCACGCCCGAGACGTCACTCGACATCATTTCCTATTTGCTTCAGTTTAATCATTTCCCCGCGGGGAAGGACGAACTCAAGAACGATCCTGACGCGCTGAAAAACATCCTCATCACGACCAAGAAGCCGGCCCAGTAGGATGGACTAGAGATATACGGCGAGGCGATCACTCGCGCTGGTTTCCGCTACTCGGGTGAGAACGCCAAGAGCACATTGCCGGCCTGTGCGCCGCTGAAGACTCCGTATCCAGAGCCGATAAAGAGCATCCCTCCTGCGATCACCGGCCCGGCCGATCCGATGGAGCCGCCTCGCGCAGGCACGCCGTTGACGGTCGTAAACTTCCGCGCGGTATTGAATTCCCAGAGAATGCGGCCATCCGCGGTGGAAAGTCCGTGCAGCATCCCGTCATTCCCGCCTACAAACGCCGCGCCGGGCATCGCAGTGACGGCAGCGGTTTGGCCGCGGTCGCGGCCCTCCGCAGTCGGATCGCGCGCAATCAGAGGCGTGAACCACACGCGTTTGCCGGTAGCGAGCTGCAAAGCGATCATGCCGCCGTCGATGAGCGCGAAATAGGCGTTTTGGTCGTCGGCTGCTCCGCCGAACACGATCGCGCCGTACGAGCTCGGGTGCGTGGAGCCAGGACCGAGTACGCTTGTCTCCCAAACTAGAGCGCCATTGCGGTCGGGATCGAACGCGAAGACGCTGCCGCTCTTCTGCGCAGCGACGAGCAGCCTGTGGCCGTCCGGCAGGTTCCGCAACATCGCGGAGGCGCCGAAGTCCCAGTCAGGCCCCATATGCAACGGGCAGTTTTCGGATCGATTGGGAAGATTTTCGTCGCAGTTGCCGAGCCAGGAATCGTTTGCGGTGCCCTGAAAATACCAGAGCACCTTGCCGGTGGCCATGTCGACCGCCATTACGGAATCGGTCGTCGGAGCCGCCGGATAAGTTTCCCCATCGCCTGTTCCGAAATAGACGACCTTGAGAGCTGCATCCACCGTGGGCGAATTCCAGACTGAGCCTCCCGATGGCGCCCACAGTTGTGTGCCCTTGGAATTTTTCTTTACGGGCTTGGGCGTGTCGGCGATTGAGTACGTCTTCCAGAGCTGATCGCCCGTGTTCGCATCGAGAGCAACCACGCTGCCGCGCGACGTGCAGCACGGATAACTGGGATCGGATGCGGCGAACCCCTCGAAGGACGACACGGGAACGAACAGGCGGCCGTTGAACAGCGTCGGCGCGCCCGCGATTCGCGCGGTCACATGATCTTCCACGCGGCGGGTCCAGAGAAGATTTCCGCTTTGCGCATCGACGGCGTACACATTCGCCTTCAAGTCGCCGAAGTACGCCGCGTATCGCGCCGCACCCTGCCCCTGCACCGGCCCCACGCTGATCGCGTTGCGCATGGCCGCCTTGGCCTGGAAGGACCAGTAGACGCAGCCCGTCTTGGCGTCGAGTGAATATACGTAGCCGTTGTCGCTCGCGATGAAGATCCGGCCGGAGGCGATCGTCGGTTGGCCGTAGGCGGATAGCCCCGCGGGAAATCCGAAAGCCCATTTGAGTTTCAGGCGCGGCACTTGTTCCGCCGTGAGGCCGGCGGACTGCGCGGACTGAAAGCGCGCGTTTTCGACGCCCGCTCCCCATCCATTCCACGCTGGGCCCGTAGAAGGGTCATCCAGGGGCGGATTCTCGGCGCAGTGGTTGGACATCGCCTTGGCGTCGCCGCTGCCGGTGCTGCCCAGCAGGCGGCCGCTCACCGTCTCGGCCACGCGGCGCTTCTCATCGTCGGTAAGCGTGTTGCCAACGACGGGCGCCATCGGGCCGGTTTTCAGCGCGGCGTAAATCTTTTCCGGAGTCATCAGGCGCAGCGCGTAGATGTCCGGAATGTGCGAACCCGGCGCAGGGTTTTGATGGCAGGAGACGCATTTCTGCTCGAAGATGCCGTTGCCAAGTTCGGTGCCTGCCGCCGGACCGGACGCGGCCGCGCCGGTCTGCGATTTTTGCTGCGGCGCCGCCTGCGAACCGGCCTGCGACATGAGCACGATCGCAGCGCAGGCCGCGAGAACGAGAATAATCGGGCATCTCTTCATGGATGGTTCCCTTCGAATTGTTATTCCGCAGCGAATGCCAGCAACACGTTGCCGGGCAAGCCGCCTCCAACGTTCGCATATCCAGACGGAACGTACACAATTCCGTCTATTACCGTAACGCCGGGGGCTCCCATCGAGCCGCCTTTTGCGGCAACTCCGTTGACCGTTTTGAAGTCCTGCACCATGTTGAATTGCCAGATGATTTTGCCGTCCGTGGTCGAGAGCGCGCGCAGGATGCCGTCCCATCCGCCCGTGAACACGAGGCCGGGAATCTCGGTCACTGCGGCGGATTGCCCGAAGCGCAGGCCCGCTTTCGTTCGGTTCTCGCCATTCGGAGTCGGCTGGCCCAAGTTGTCGAGCGACTCAAGGCGCGTGAGCCATGCGACATCGCCCGTGGCCAGACGAGCGGCAACAAAGGTGCCATCCTCGAGGGCGAGATAGAGTTTCTCGGAATCCGTCGCGCCGCCGAAGGCGATCTCGCCATTATTCGGAGCGATTGTATCGATCAGTTTCGTTTGCCACACCACGGCACCATCGCGATCGGGATCGAGCGCAAAAACAGTTCCACTCTTCGGCGTGGCCAGGAGAACCCGCTTGCCGCCAGCCAGATTCAGAAGAATCGGCGAGGATCCGAAATCGAAGTCCGTGCCCAGGTTCGTGGGGCAATTCTCGGTTGGCTTGGGAACGCAACCGATCATCCAGGCATCGTTCGGCACGGCCTGAAACGACCACAGGATTTTGCCGGACTCAAGATCGATCGCCAGGACGGCATCGGAAGTCTTCGCGGCCGGCTCCGTGTAGGCGTCACCGGTTCCAACGTATAGAACGTGCCGTATCGGATCGATCGTAGGTGAATTCCAGATCGCCGCGCCCGCGGGCGCCCATAACTGCACTCCGGCGGAATTCTTCTTGATCGGCTTCGGTTCTTCCGGGATGGCGTACGTCTTCCAAAGCTGCCGGCCCGTGTTCGCGTCGAGCGCCACCACGCTGCCCCGGAACGTGCAACAGGGATACGTCAATTCGGCGGAGAAGACTTCTTCCGTGGCGGATATCGGGACGTACAAGCGGCCCTCGTACAATGCAGGCGCTCCGGTGATGCGCGATGTGTAGTGGTCGGAAAGCGCCTGCGTCCAAAGCAGCTTGCCGGTTGAGGCATCGAGGGCATAGGCGTTCGTGCGCATGTCGCCGAAGTAGATCGCATACTTCGTGGCAGCCTGCCCGCTGACGGGACCCACAGTGGGAGCCGTGCGCACTCCAGACTTCGCGTGGAAGGACCAGTAGACGCATCCGCTGGCGGCATTGAGCGAATAGACGTAGCCATTGTCGCTGCCGATGAAAACGCGCCCGGCCACGACGGTGGGCTGCCCATAGGCGGTGTCACCCTTGGGAAATCCGAACGCCCACTTCAATTTCAGATGGGAGACCTCGCCCGCGGTGAGCTTCGCGGTTTGCGCCGTCTCGGAGCGCGTGTTCTGATCATTCCCACCCCAGCCATTCCACGATGGGCTGGCAGAGGGATCACCCAGCGGCGGATTGCTGGCGCAGCGATTCGGCATCGATTCGGCGCCCGCGGACTCGGTGAGATCGAGCGGGCGGCCGCCCAAATATTCTGCCACCGCGCGCTTCTCCTCGTCGGTTAGCTTCTGCGCGGGAACGGCCATCGATCCGGTCGTGACCGCCGCGTAGACGGTCTCCGGCGCGAGCTTCATGAGCGTTTTCAGGTCAGGAGCGCGGTCGGCAGTAGCCGGGTTCTCGTGGCACGACGCGCAGTGCTGGCCGAAAACTGTCTGGCCCGGGGATGTCGGGATCGGTCCTGCGGCCTGCTGAGCGGCCGACAAAAAGGGTGACGCGAGCCGCGCCAGCGCAAATGCGATTAGCAACGCGCCGAGACAAAATTGTCGCTTCATCCGGAATTCCTCCGTGCCGCGGAATTGATCGCGCGAACCGACGCCCTAAACCGGCCGTGATGATAGTGCATTCAACAAAACCGCGCGAGTGAAAAGCGGCGCTAAACGCGGGTGTGGTATTGCTTGGAGACAGCGATTTCCTTGGCGGTGATGAATTCGAGCAGCGCGGGAACGCCCTTCTTGGTTTGGTCGATTCCCCGGCGGATGGCTGGCACGATTTCAGCCGGATTGGTCACGCGTTCGCCGTAGCCGCCGAACGCGCGCGCCATTGCGGCGTAGTCGCCTGAAATGTCAGTTGAGCGATATTTTTCGGTCGAGACGGGCATGATCGGAATCTCCATGGCCATGCTGAAATTGTTGAGCAGGATCGAAAGGATCGGGATGCGCTCGCGGACGGCCGTCTCAAAATCCATGCCGGTGAAGCCGATGGCCGCATCGCCCCAGACATTGATGCAGAGCTTGTCCGGGCATGCGAGCTTGGCGCCCATCGCCAGGCCCAGGCCGTAGCCGAGCTGCGTCGTCTTGCCCCAGCCGATGTACGTGAGCGGCTGCTTCGTAACCCAGAACGGGGCGAGCTGATCGCGGGGACTTCCAGCATCGTGCGTGATGATCGTGTTGGCGACGTCCACGGTGTGCTGCAGGTCCCAGAGCACTCGATACGGAGCGAGCGGCACGTCGTTGGACGTGAGCTTCGGCATCCACTGGTCGAGCCATGCCTTGCGAACGGCCGCGATTTCCTGCGCGACGGTCGAGGGGCGCGGCGTTTTGATCAGGCGTTCGAGCTCGGCGCACAGCGCGTCGAGTGTCAATTGAGCGTCGCCGATGAGGCCGATGTCCGCTCGCACATCCTTGTTCAGATGATTCGGATCGAGCGTGGAGTGAATGAATTTCTTTCCGCGCGGCATGGCGATACCGAAGGCAGTCTCCGTGAAGCTGCAGCCGACGCCCAAAATCCAATCGGCTCTTTCGAGAAAGTACGGAACGGCCGGCGGGAAGGAATTGCCGCCCGCTCCGAGCGATAGCGGATGATCCTCGGGAAAAGCGCTCTTGCCCTGGAGGCTTGTTGCAACGGGCGCGCCGAGCAGTTCCGCGAGCCTCCTGAGAGGCTGCCACGCCCGCGCGTAATGAATTCCCTGCCCCGCGTAGATCACGGGATGCGTGGCAGCCGCGAGCGCGGCGGCAGCCTTTCGCACGTCCGCAATGTCGGGTCCATAGCGCGATGCGGCGACCGGCTCGTAAACCAGCGGCTCGGGCACATCTTCCGCGAAGAGGTCGAGAGGAATCTCGACCAGCGCAGGGCCGCCGCGGCCATTGCGTAACCGCGAAAACGCGCGGCGGAAGATATTGGGGATTTCGGCTGGAGACATAATGGGCTCGGCGGATTTCGTGATCGAGCGCATGCTGGCCACTGAATTGAAATTCGGATCGACGTGCGCGAGCCGCCGCGCGTAGCCCATTGGCAGGACGAGTATCGGCACGGATTCGGAGTAAGCCTGCGCCACGCCGCCGAAGGAGTTTTCAGAGCCGGGACCATGCTGCATCGCGAAGACGCCGATTCGCCGGCCGCTCGTGAGGCGCGAGATCGCATCCGCCATATGAATTCCCACGCGCTCCTGACGGACAATGATCGGCCGAATCCCGGCGCTCGCCGCCGATTCGAGAACGTGATTCACGGGATAGCCGAGAATGACGTCAACGCCTTCGCGTTTCAGAATCTCGGCGATCGCTTCACCAACCTTCATGGGCAGCTCCTCGGGAACTATATACTGCGCCGGCAAAAAACCACGAAATTCCACAGCGCAATGAACGACACGGCAACTTGCCAACAAATGTTTGAGGATACTCGGTAGAATGGGCGCGGAGGAAGCCAAATCCTCGGCCTTCTGTAATCACAAATAGTCGAGGCGCAAGCGGGTGGGAGAAGGCGAGCGATGACTCGAGAAGAACGCAGGGTTGCGTCACCACGCGTCGTCAACATCGGCGATTTGCGCCGCCTCGCGCAACTGCGCCTGCCGAGAGTCGTGTTCGACTATGTGGACGGCGGCGCCGAAGGTGAAGTGACGCTGCGCGAAAATACGCGGGCATTCGAAGAAGTGATGTTCCGCCCGCGCAATGCCGTGGCGGTGAAAGGCTGCGACCTGCGCGCGAAGCTGCTCGGGTCCGACCTTGCGATGCCGCTGCTGCTCGCGCCGGTAGGGTTTAGCCGCCTCATTCATCCTCAAGGCGAAGTTTGCGCGGCGCGTGCGGCCGGGAAGGCCGGCGCCGGATTCGTCCTCACGACGATCTCGGGCTGCCCGCTCGAAACAGTTGCGGCGGCTACGCCCGCGCCGCGCTGGTATCAGCTCTATCTCGTCGGCGGACGCGAGGCCGCCGAGGCGGCTCTTGAACGAGCGCGAGCCGCGGGATTCACGGTTCTCGCAATCACGATCGATACCGGGACGTTCGGCTTCCGCGAGCGCGACGTGCGCAACGGAGCCGGCGCCCTTGTTGGCGGCAATCCTTTCGCGAAAATTCGATTCCTGCCGCAACTACTCGCTCATCCCGGATGGCTGGCCGGATTCCTGCTCGATCGAGGCATGCTCGAGCTTCCGAATGTGATCGTGCCGGGACGGGGTCCGTTGCCGCTCTCTGAGACGCAGGCGAGCCTGGCCCGGTCGGTGGTCACCTGGGACGATCTGCGATGGATACGCAAGGTGTGGCCGGGGCCGATCGTCGTGAAGGGCGTGCTGACGGGCGAGGACGCGCGGCGAGCGCTGGATGAAGGCGCCGCGGGTGTTGGCGTCTCAAACCACGGTGGCCGGCAACTCGATGGCGTTGCCGCTTCCCTGCGGGCTCTGCCGGAAGTTGTGAAAGCCGTCGGCGGCAGGGCCGAGGTTCTCATGGACGGGGGAATACGGCGCGGGAGCGACATCGCGAAAGCAATTTGCCTCGGGGCCAAAGCTGTGCTGATCGGCCGCGCGTATGCGTACGGGCTTGGAGCTGCCGGAGAAGCCGGCGTGGCGCGTGCACTCGAAATTCTGCGCGCCGATTTGCAACGGACAGTGGCTTTGTTGGGTTGCGAATCAATCGCCGAGCTGAGCAGATCGTACGTGGATGTTCCGGCAACTTGGATGATCCAGCGCCCGTAGAATCGAAGATGGGCGCCGCCCGCCGCGGTTGGAGTGCTCAGACTCGAAGATCTTGTGCAACAGCGGAATTCATCAGCTCATAATCCCGCCTGTAGTGACGATAAGTCAGCGGCAAAATCACCATCATACTCAGCGATGCGAGCACGATGCTCAGAGATACGGACGGCCCCAACATCCTCTCGTTCTTGAAAAGATAGTCGTTAAACACGCCGGGCAAGAGAGGACCGAGGCTGATGCCACCCAAATTGAGAATGAACATGAAAAACGCGGAAACTAGCCCGCGCACCTGATTCGGGAAGATGAGTTGCACGGCGGCATACGCACTGCCGATCGGCATCGCCTGAAAGAAGAGTCCGGGCGCAATCAGGACGAGCGTGAGGCGGGCATCCGGGACGACCATCGCTGCTCCTAAGAAGATGCACGCGCCAACCGCGCTGAGCATCGCCACCTTCAGCGGCGCTTCTCGAATGCGTCGCCGCTGCCAACGATCGCACAGCACGCCGCCCACATACATTCCGGTACAGCCGAAAACCAGCAGGCTGACGCCCAGCGCCCTTCCGGCCTGGCCCGCCGTCCATCCGTGGATTCGCTGAAAAAATGCCGGCGCCCAGGAAAGAAACGAGTAGCTCGACAGCGACTGGAAAATCATCGCAATCGCCAGGCCCGTGAAGGATTGCCAGCGCATTCGGATCTGTTCCAGCACGTCGCGCAGACTCAGGTCGGCCGCGCGCCCATCCGCAGTGCGAAGCAGATTCCGGCGCAATGGTTCCCGCACGGTGTAAACGAGCAGCACGACCAGCAAGCCTGGGATCCCGACGAAAAGGAACGAGAGCCGCCACGTCGCGATGATTCCCAATAGGGGCAGATGGAGCGCCGGCATGCGCACCACGGCGTCCACGACGGTGCCGCCGACGGCAAGGGCGACGCCCGAGCCGATGAAAATTCCCATCGTGTAAACGCTGATCGCGAGGCCCATCTGCTCCTTAGGGAAATAGTCCGAAATCAAGGAGAACGCTGCCGGCGAAAGCGTGGCTTCCCCGACGCCCACGCCGATCCGAGCGAGGAACAGCGTCCAGAAGCTTTTCGTGGCGCTGCATGCGGCGGTCATCAGGCTCCATAAGAAAATGCCGAGCGCGATGGGATTACGCCTGCCGTAGGTGTCCACGATGCGGCCGATGGGCAAGCCCGCAAGAGTGTAGAAGACCGCGAACGCGAGGCCTTGCAACACGCCGATGCGAGTGTCGCTGATCGCCAGGTCGCGCTTGATCGGACCCACGAGCAGGCTCAGGATCTGGCGGTCCACAAAGGAGAGCGTGTAGCAGAGCATGAGGACGACGACGACGTACCACGCGTAGCGAAGTGAAGTGTCCTTCCCTGGTGGCGTGGCTGCTGTGGGCGGGCTGGTCTGCAATGTGTTCGCCATCGCGCATCCAAGAGACTGCTACTTGGGAATGGAGCGCCTGACGTTATCACTCATCGAGACGGCAAGGTCAAACTGAATCTGGCGCGCCGAAAAGCGCCCGCGGTTCGACCATCTTGCCCGGATTCATCCGGTTGTCCGGATCGAGAGCGTGCTTGATCGCGCGCATCACGTCGAGGCCGGGCCCGTGCTCGATGGGCATGTACTTCAATCGTCCGGAGCCGATTCCGTGCTCGCCCGTGGATGTACCGCCCATCGCCAGGGCGCGGCGGATAATTTTCTCCTCGAGGATCTTGGCTTCGGCGAGCTCAGCAGGGTTGCTGGGATCGATGATGAACGACATGTGGAAGTTACCGTCGCCGACGTGGCCCACAATAGGGGCCGGAAAGGACGCAGTCGCGATGTCTTTCTTGGATTCGACAATACAGTCCGCAAGGCGCGAAATCGGCACGCAAATGTCGGTGGTGAACATCTTCCCGCCGCGCCGAATGGCGACGTTTGCAAAATAGGCCTCGTGCCGCATTTTCCAGAGTATTTCGCGTTCCTCCGGCGTCGTGAACCACTGAAACCCGCGCCCGTGATGCGCTTCCGCCAGCTCTTGCACGGTCTCGGCCTGGTCCTTCACGTTGCGCTCGTTGTCGCCGTGAAATTCGAAGAACAGGATCGGAGCAACCGGATAGTTCGTCTTCGAGTAGCGATTGCAGGCCTCGATCTGGACTTCGTCCATGAGTTCGATGCGGGCCACGGCCACGCCGAGTTGAATGGTTTCGATCGCGGTTTCCACTGCATCGCGAATGGTATCGAATGCGCAGCTTGCCGCCGCGATGGCTTCGGGCAGCGGATGCAGCCGGAGCGTGACTTCGGTGATGACGCCGAGCGTGCCCTCGGCGCCCACGAACAGGCGCGTGAGATCGTAGCCCGCCGCCGACTTGCGTGCGCCGGTGCCCGTCTTGATAACGCGGCCGTCGGCCAGCACGACCGTGAGGCCCATCACATTCTCGCGCATCGTGCCGTAACGCACCGCCGTCGTGCCCGAAGCGCGCGTGGAAGTCATGCCGCCGATCGTGGCGTCGGCGCCGGGGTCGATGAAAAATGTAAACCCCGTGTTGGCCAGAGCTTTGTTGAGCTGCATCCGCGAAATCCCCGCTTCCACGGTGGCTTGCAAATCCTGCGGGCTGATGCGCACGACTTTGTTCATTTCGCGCATGTCGATTGTGACGCCACCATGAATTGCGTTCACTTGCGCTTCCATCGAGGTGCCCGCGCCGAAAGGAATCACCGGCACCTGATGTTTCGCGCTGATTTTCAGAATCTCGCTGACCTCTTGCGTGGAGTGCGGATAGCAAACGGCGTCGGGCAAAGCGGCTGGATGGTACGACTCGCCGTGGCTATGGTTCTCGCGGACGGATTCCACGGTCGTCGCGCGGCGATCGAGCAGAGATTTCAAGTCGCGGATGGCGTCTTCCATCCGCTCGTGCGAGGGTTTGGTGAGATTTGCGGTTGTCACCACGGCACCTTTCTCCTCAGCAGGCGCTGCCGGCTTGCGGTCCACCAGGTCGGCTCGTGTTCATCACTGCGGGTGAATGGTCACGTCGTAATGCAGCACCGAGCCGTCGCTCGAAATCGCTGGATCGATGCGCACCACCTGAAACGTCCGATCCCTGAGATCGTCAACCGTTCGTCCAAGAATATCGTGCGTCTCGCGTTCGAGTTCCGGCGTAGGTTTCGTGGCCCGCTTCTGGGGCGAAAGCGCGGACGCGTCGAGCCGATAGACGCGCGTCTGGCTATCGGAATCCTCAGCGACCAGCGCGACGCTCGAGCTCAGAGCCGCGCCTTCGCGCGGCTGATCGCGAAACCACTTCCTCGGCGTCAGCAGCACGAAGACAAGAATGGCGACGACGAGCACATCATACGGCCAGCTCCCGCGCTCGAAAGACCAGAAAATCGTGCGAACGATGCCCCGCCAGAGTGAACGCATGGGATCAGTGTGCTGCGGAGCCGTTCACGACCATACCGTCGCGCATGTGCAGGACGCGATCACCGTACGTCGCGGCGTCGGGATTGTGCGTGATCATCACGATCGTCTGGCCGAGATCCTTGTTAAGTTGGCGCAGTAATCCCAGCACGACTTCGGAGCTCTTGGTATCGAGATTGCCGGTGGGCTCATCGGCGAGCACGATCTTTGGTTCGCTGATAATCGCGCGGGCGAGTGCGACTCGCTGCTGCTCTCCGCCGGAAAGCTCGGACGGCTTGTGGTGCAGGCGCTCGCCCAAGCCGAGCAGTTTGGCGACGACGTCGAATCGATGCGGGTCGAAGCCGTTGCCGTGAATATGCTGCGCGAGGATGATGTTGTGATAGGCATCCAGCGTCGGCAAAAGATTGAATTTCTGAAAAACGAAGCCCACTTTGTGGCGGCGCAGCAATGTCCGCGCGGCGTCGCTCATCTCGGTCAGGTCGTTGCCGTCGAGGAACACGTGACCGCTCGTCGCCCTCGCCAAGCCCCCGATCACGTGCAGGAGTGTCGACTTTCCGCAGCCGGATGGGCCCATGATCGAGACGAACTCACCGGGCATGATTTCGACGCTGACTCCGCGCAGTGCGGGCACGTCGACCTTGCCCGTGCGATACACTTTCCACAAGTTTTCAGTCTTGAGTATCGGCTCCAAGGCCGGCTCCCACGGGTGCGATCATGCCTGTGCGGATGGAAATATTCTAGTCGCGTTTTGCATTTCTGCCTAGAAGTGATCTGGGCCGTGCGGTGGCGCCGATTCGCGCGAGGCACGTCTGAACCGTAGCGGCCGAACCGGCGGGCAAGGTCACTCGTAAGCCAGCGCTTCCACGGGGTCTTTGCGACTGGCAAGCCATGCGGGATAGAAAGCACCCAGAAGGCCACCAACAACGGCGATAAGACCGGCAAGGCAAATCCACTTCGGAGTGATGAGGATCGCGGGGAGCGACGGCCAAACTCCGAGGAGAACGGAACGCAACAGGAAGCTCAACCCGACTCCGCTGACGGCACCGGCCACACAGAGCAAGGTCGTTTCGCTGAGGATGATTTCGACGATGTAAGGTTTCGAGGCGCCAAGTGATTTCAGAACGCCGATCTCACGCGTACGCTCGATGATCGTGGTGTACATCGAGAGAAACGTGACCAGGAATCCGATCGCCACGGCGATGCCAATCATCGCATTGATGAAGGCACCAAGGCCCGGAAGATTCGACGACGTCATCAGGGAAATGTAGTCCTTCAGCGGGCGAACTTCGTAGTGCGGCAGAAGTCCTGTGATTTCGTCGGTGGCGGCCGCCGTATGGTCAGACCGGTCGCACTTAATGAAGAAAACGGACGCCTTGTCGTGCGCACCGGACATTTCCTGCAGCGTGGACATCCACACGAAGAGCCGCGCGCCCTTGCCATGCTCGACGATGCCTGCAACGTGGAAGTCATGTTCTAGTATGTGCAAGGATTGCCCGACTTTGACCTTCTTGGCGCGGGCATACACATCATCGATCAAAATGTCGTTCGGGTCCTGAAGGTCGGTGCCGGTGTGCAATACAAATCCCCCCGAAACCGCGCGGAACGAGTCGGGCTGGATGCCGTACACGATGTCGAGACCGTTGACGGAATTGAATTGCACGAGCACCGGCGCGACCGCCTGCACGTATTCGAGCTGCTGCAATTTTTCGCCGATGGCGATCGGCATCGGGGCACCGCTGAATGCCATGAAGACGGAAGCCGAAGGCGGCTGGACCATGATGTCCGCGCCCACACCTTCGGTGCGCTTGGAGTAATCCGTCAATAAGCCGCTCGTCAGCCCAACGACGATGATTACCAACGTAACCTCGACGGCGACGGCAATGACGGTAATCACGGTGCGAACCGGCCGGTGCAGGACGTTCCGCAGGATCATGTGCCCGATCATTGCTTGGTCCCCTGAGATTCGCTCCCTACGTTCACCAGTTCGGTTCCGGGCGGCTGCTCGAGCACAAAGCGGTCGGCCGAGATCGCCTCGTTAGGGGTCAATTTGGTGATTCCAATCTGAAGTTTGTAGTCATTGGCCGGCCGAGCGAGAGAAATCTGGCGAGGAAATTTCACGGTTCCGAAAGTATCCCAGCCGCTGTATCGCACATCCGAGTCGATTTTGCCACCAGATTCGAATGTCTCGATGCGAGCGATGGTCAAATTGGAGCGATCGAACCATATCCGCTTCGCAACTTCCCAATCGCTCACAGACGTCTCAACCGTGCCATTCGAAACTTCACCGTCCGCGGACCTGACCACGGTCAGCACATAGTATTGCGATCCCGCCTCACTCGCTTCCTCAAAAAGCACAGGAGCGCGCTCTGGAATCGATCGCCAGAACATTGCGCCCATCAGATGCTGGGGACGGAGATTCTCGATCGGCTTCGCGGAGGGCCGTTCCAGCTTCGTGGGTCCGGCGAGGAATTTGTGCTGTGACGGAATGAAAATGTGAAAGGTGTCGCCGTCGCTCACCATGTCGAAAATATTGGTGCCGACAACGGGCGCCTGCCCGATCGCGCGGATGCTCGCCGGCTTTTGAGCAAGAATGAAGCCGTTGACCTCATGATATTGCTTGATCACGCCCGTATAGGCCGATCCCGCAGTGAGCGTCATCTTGACGGATGCATTCAAGGACGTGACCGCCTCCGCTTGGTCGTTGTAACGCGCGATCAGGTCCTGCTTCGTTGCGGTCTGAAGTGGAGCGGGAGCCTCGGACGGTTTTACGACGGTCGTATGGCTGACGGCACAACCCGACGCAAGAGTCGTCAGCGCCATCAAAACGATACGAGGAATTCGGTGGAATTTCAGTCGGCGTCGCGTCACGGGCACTCACCAAGGAATCTATCAGCCGGTTTCCGGAGTGTCAAACCGTCGACTCTAACCCCAGTAAAATCAGTTGCCTAAGTGAGGTGTTTTGCCGCCTGTGGAGACCCACGTGGCAATCTCGGCGATGGCGCGCTCGTCAACGTGGCCCGGCTTCTCATACTCCTGCGGGAGCGAAGGTCCGGTGCCGGCAATGAAAAGATGATTCAATTCCGGGTACAGCTTGAGGGTTACGTTTCGCTGCCCGCCGAGCGCAGCCTTCCACTCCTCGAAGTTCGTGGCAGGCGGCACCTGAAAATCGCGCCCGCCTTGCAAAATCAGAATGGGAATCTTCAATTCTTTCGCCACGGCGATTGGGTGGTAATCGCGCAGGTCGAGCCAATAGGAGGCGGGCAACGCGCTCCCGAGAAGGGTAATCGAGTCGCCCGGCTTGAGGTCGGGGCTTTCGATTTTCTTGGCCGATTCTTCGATGGCGGCCACCTGCTTCTGCTCATCCGCGGAGGGTGGTGCGCCGGTCGAGTCGAGGACGTAGTGGACTTCGTCCACCAGAAGCTGCTCCATCGGCCGCGTGTTCCCGGCAAGCATTACGATTCCCGCGATCTCCGCGTCGCCCGTCGCAATCCGCGGCTCAACGTATGCGCCTAGGCTGTGCCCAACTAAAAAGATTCGCTTGGAATCGATCTTCGCCTGCTTGGCGAGGAGTAAAACGGCCGCGCGCGCGTCGCTGATCGTTTCATCATCGACCGTCAGCTTCTGCGGATCGTCGCTGCTCTGCGCTCCGTACTTTTGCGTGCGCTTCGTGTAGCGGAAGACGGCGATGCCGTTGCTGGCAATCCCCCAGGCGACATCTTTGAAAGGTTTATTCGGGCCAACCGTCTCGTCCTCGTCATGCGGACCTGAGCCTTGCAGGAGGACAACGGCGGGAAAAGGGCCGTCTCCTTTCGGCATCGTCAGCGTGCCCGGCAGTTCGTACTTGCCGTTGATGAGCGTCAGCGGCTGTTCGGTGAAAGTGTCCGGCTTCACGTAGGCTGGCGCAACCCACGGCGGCAGAGGTTCTCGATGGGGACCAAAGTGAAGGCCCGCGAGTTTGCCATCCGGGCTGAAGGCGATTTGCGCGTCGATCAGCCCTTTCTCGAACTTGCATACAAGTACTACCACGTCGAAGGTTTGGGACTTGGTTGCGTTTGCCGATGTAACCGAGTCGAACGATCCCGCACTCTCGAGCAGCTTCGCCCAGGCGCTTGCCAGCGTTCCCGGATGAAGCGCGGCGGACATGCTGTCGTTATACCGCGCTTCGACGGTGTCGAACTGGCCGGCCACGATTTGCTGAAATACCTGCTTCGCGGAGGCAACGGCGGCAGATTGCGAGTCGGTGTCCTGCGCGGCTACTGGCAGGACGGCTAGAAACATCAGCAGGGCGAGCGCGCAAACCTTCATGGTGAAAACCTTTCGGTGAGGCGCGGCGGCAAATCCGCGCCGGGCCTCGCTTGGTTCATTGAACCGTCGATCGCGGCGGAGTGGGAAGCGGCGAGGCATGGTGAGCCACGAGGAGCCAGCGGCCGTCACGCTGGAGAAAGATGTTTGTGGCCTGCACGGTTGCTTCATCGAAACCGTCCGCGAACGCCGTCGTGACACGCGCGCTGCAAGCGACCCATCCGACGTTGCCTTCGACGCGCACCCAAAGGCCGCTGAGCGCCACTTGAACGCGCTTGGTATTCTTGAAAATTCTCGCCCATCGGTCGCGCACTTCTTCCCAGCCCAGCAGTAACTCCCAGCCTGGCTGCACGCACTCAACCCGGTCGTCGTGCGCCCAGACCGCTTCCATTTCCGCGATATCCAGCGACTCAAACGCAGCATAGAAGCGCTGGTTCGCAGCGCGGACGGCTTCTTCCGGTGTTTCCTTTTCCCGCGCGGCCGGTCTGGACATGGCGCCTAAGAATTTGATCCGGAGCTTCGAATCAGCGAGGCCGCAGCTCCGCGACCTCACCCGAACTTGTCAGTGCGGCATTATACCTGACGCCCGCACGCTCATTGGGTCTTTTCGCCGACGCTGCTATCGTCGGCGGGCGCGGGAATTACAGGGTCTTCCGCTGTGGCCATTTCGCCGTGCTTGTCCGCGCCATGTACCGTCCCAGACGCATCCAGGAAAAACGATCGCCGGCCCACCTTGCCGTAGCCCTCCGGCATCGCCGCCAGCTCGAACGATGCATCGTCTTCCCCCGCGGCCTTGACGATGCGGTAGCGGAAGCGGTAACCGCCTTCGCTGCCCGCGGCGAGTTGTTCATCGACTAGCGAGGCCTGTTCGGGCGAGATCTGATCTTTCGGCGCCGGTCCCAGCTGCGCGAGGGAATCGGGCAACTTGCCCCAGGCGCGATGGTAGGTTTGGACGGCTTCATCCAGGCTGCGCAATATTCCGAGTGCGGCATCCTCTCGCGCCGTGAGGTCCGCTTCGGCCCATTGCTTCGAAAGCTGCGGGACATCGAGGAGCACGAGACCCAACGAAAGCAGCCGCCACCCGCCGGATTCGCGGACGAGGCCAAACTGAGTTTGCTGGCCATCGACCACGGTGACCGGAACGAACGCGAGGTTTTCATGAACTCGCGTGTCTCCAAAGCGAAACTCGGCGGTGCCCTCCGGGGCCTGGCAGCGAAAGACGTTGTGGCCTTGCGCGTCTGACGAAAGCAACGGCTTGCCAGGTTCATCGGCAAGCGCGAGGCGCTTCAGGAACGCGGCGCGCCGGTCCACAGGAAGAGCCAGAAACGCGGCAGAATTGTCCGCTGTAAGGTAGTTGGCAAACTGCGTTTCATTCGCGCGGCATGCGGCCGAGAGCGCGGCGGAGAGCGCGGACGCGGGATCGGCACCGCTGCTATCCTGCGCCGATGCCGTCGGCGCTAGCAGAACGCACAGGCAAATCAGCGCGGCGGCCACAATCAGAGAAGAGCGAGCGATCCTCATTAAGACTCGGATTTCGCCCGGGCGAGGATGGTTGCCATGTTCTGCGTGAATTTTGATCGAGGCATCACGTCGCGGCACCCCGCCGCGCGGGCGCTTTCCGCGAGGTCGACCTGGACGTGCGAAAGGAACGCGACCAGAGGTATCTCGCGGCCGTCGGCCCGCACCCGCGCGATGGCTTCCAGCGGGCTCGACCGCGCGTTTAGGTCCACGACGACGAGTTTGGGAAGCGCCCCCGCGATTTCAGCATCCAGCGCATCGGGCGCAGAGCACATGTGAACGTCCACGCCAATCTGCTTCGCCGTCTCCAGAATCTTGGCTTGGAAGAACAAATCGTCCATGAAAGCCACGACATCCGCCATCCTGCTGTTCTCCTTGTTCCGATGCACGATGCGGGCGGGCGCTCTACACCTAGAAACGGTAACGCCGCGCGAGCGCGAAAATCCTACGACGTTCGGACGGCCGAGTAACGCCCGCTGTCTAAGGCTTCCTGCGACACCCACATGCCGTGGAACGTCATCCGCACGCGGTGCGGCAGTTTCACGATCGCGACGGGCCCGGCCTCGACGTTCTGCGCATCGAGGATCGCAAGATCGCTGCGATTTTCGGCCATGCGGTTTACGAGTGCGAGCAGATAACCGTCCCCTTCGGGTGAATTCGGCCTGCGCGGCGCAAAGAGCGGCTCCTGGACGCCCGAATCCGGACCGGGATTCCAGATCTTTGAGCTGCCCGTCTTGTGATCGAATTGTCCGATAGCGCCGAATCCGATGTTCCCTGACCCAGGGGTGCTCGGATCGCGGCAAATAACGTAGCCTTTTCGGTAGCTCCCGTTGCCGTAGTAACGGTCATCGGCGCGCGGCATCTCGCACATCCAATCGTAAAGCTGCTCCGTCTTGTAATCTTCCGTGTTGCCGGCCAGATCGAAAGTCAACCGAGTGAGATGGGGGATGGCTTGCGTGGGATCGGGCGGCGTGCCGTCGTGATTCGGGAAGAAGAAAAACGAGCTTCCGTGCGATAGGCAAACGTCGAGGCTCACTTTCGAGCCGTTGGTGCTGCCGTTCATCATGTGCCCGGCGAAACTCGTTGGACCGCGGAACCAGCGGACCTGATCGGCGGTCCCGTAGCGCGGCACGATGGCGACGACGGTCTGCAAATCGCGATGCCACGTATAGAACGGCCCGCCTTTCTTCAGCACGTCCACATCGGTGAGCAGCGGAAAAAACGGAAAGATCACGTATTTGTCCGAGATGGCGAAATCGTGCACCATGCCCGCCCACGGCGCATTGAACCAGACCTCGTGCTTGATCTTGCCATCGGGGCCGATGACGAAATACGCCACGTCGGTCGTGCCATCTCCCTTGGCTTGATAAGCGAAGGTCAGCAGCTCATTCGTGGTCTGATCGAGATGCGGATGCGCGGAGAGCCAGACGGACTTGATGGTGCCGTTGTAGTCGTACCGCCCAAGGGTTTCGAGCGTATAGGGATTGAGCTCGTAGGGCATGTCGTCCTCTTTGAGGGCGAGCAGTTTGCCTGCGTGCCAGACCACATTCGTATTGGCCGTCCCGGGATTGCAGCCTTGCGCGATGGGATCGCGGGTGTAGCGGTTGCGATAGCGGCCGAAAAGAGCGCGGCGATGTTTTTCCTGCATCCTGAACCGCTCGGTGCGAACGTAACGGCTCTTGTAATCGACATGTCCGTTTTCGAAGCGGAACATGACCACCATGCCCTCGCCGTCGATGAAGATGTCGTCGCCTCCCATCGGAGGGTACTGGCGGTCGGGTCCGCAGCGGTAGAGAATGCCGTTCAGATCCTTGGGCACCTCGCCATAAATAACCTCACAGTCGTGCAGATCGGCTTCGAGGCGCGACGGCGCTCCAAAACCCTGATAGAGCGGAATGTCCGGAAAGCGCACCGCCCCTACGGCCGACAATTCTTCCAGATAAACGGTGGACATGGTGAACTCCTCGCTGTGCCCGCTGCCTCTAGGGCGTATCCTGCCTTATTCGGGGAATGCTAGTCGCATGGAATCTCGTTTGTCAACGCTGCCAGGTCGGGATGCCGGGGCGCGAATCGGGGCGGCAAAAGAATGCAAAAACCGGAAGGATCGCGGCGTCTAGTGTTCGGCTTCCTCGTGGGCGCCGACGGACTCGTCCGGCACGTCGCCGGGGCGGCCCTTGACGCGGTCGTAGACGCTGTAGTGGCAAGTCGAGCCGAGGGCTTCGTTGTAGTAGGTCGGCACGCCAAGGGCATCGCGCAGTTCTTCGTTGAAGCGGCGCAAATCGCCGAGCTGGGTCACTCGAATGGGATACTTGCGGCCCTCGTTCGTCAGCAGAAACTTCTGGTAGCCTGCGTCCCAGAGGTGGGTGAACTGGCCCTGCAGCATGATGGACGGGATGATCGTCATCCGGTAGCCGCCGTGCGGCTCCTTGCGCAATTCCGCACCGCAGCCGTACTTCTCGATCCGGACGACCCCGCCCGAACTGCGGACGAGGAAGCCCTTGGCCGAAAGCGACTCCACCTGAGGCTGGTTGAAGAGCTTGTTGACGTACCACATGGATGTTCAGCATATGAATTCCGGTGCCAGTCTGTAAAGCCAAAAAATCCGCTTCGGGAAGCGCGTTGCCGTTTCGAGCCAAACCTGATATGAAATGGCCGGCCGGGGCGAGACGGAGTCAATGGAATGTCGATACAAGTGAAAGCGAAACTGGGCTTCATGGGATTTGCGCCAATCGTGGTGATGCTCCTCGCGAGCTGCGCTTACGGGCAGGCTCCGCCTGACGGAGCAGCGCTCTTTAAACAGCATTGCGCGACGTGCCACAACGATGCGGCAACGAGTCCGAATCGAGCGCCGTCACCCGCTGTGCTTGCAGGAAAGACGCAGGAAGAAATCCTGCGCGCACTCGAATCGGGTGCGATGGTGATTTACGGCAATCGGATCAACGAAGCCGAGCGGCGCGCGATTGCGGCATTTCTTTCGTCGAATCCGGGCAACAGCGCCGCGGCAGCGGCCGCGAATTTCTGCGCGACGAAGACTCCGATCACGGCGGAGGCCGTGGCGAACCGCGAAAATTGGAACGGATGGGGCGTCGATAGCGTGAATTCGCGCTATCAGACACACACGGCGATTGGCGCGGACACGATTTCGAGGCTGAAAGTGAAGTGGGCGTTTGGTGTGCCGGACGCGAGTACTGCATACGGCCAGCCGACGATTGTTGCCGGCCGCCTCTTTATCGGCTCAGGTGACGGGCGAGTCTACGCGCTCGATGCCGCGACCGGCTGCACGATCTGGACGTACCAGGCGGAAACCACGGTGCGAACCGCAATCACGGTGGCTTCGGGCAGCGGCGGCAAATCCCTCGCGTATTTCGGCGACGGCGAAGCGAATCTCTACGCGGTGGACGCCGAGGATGGGAAGCTGGTCTGGAAAGTAAAGGTTGACTCGCATCGTACGGCAAGAATCACGGGAGCACCCACGCTTTATCGTGGTCGGCTCTACGTTGGTACAGCGGGAAATGAGGAGCTGAACGGTGGCGATCCGGATTATCCCTGCTGCACGTTTCGCGGCAGCGTGACCGCGGTCGACGCGCTCACCGGGAAACTGATATGGAAAGGCTATGCGATCACGGAAGAGCCGCACGAAGCGAAACCGGGCGAGAGCCACGCGAAATTCACTCCCGCTGGTGCGGCGATCTGGGATGCGCCGACGATTGACGAGAAGCTTGGTGTGCTCTACGTCGGGACGGGCGACGCGTACGTCGATCCGGCCGCGGACGGCACCGACGCGATCATCGCGTTCGATTTGGCCACGGGAAAACGCCTCTGGGTGCAGCAGAAAACACCCGATGACGTATTCAATTTCGGATGCGTGGGTCCGCAACACATCAATTGCCCGCCGAAGTCAGGACCGGACGTCGATTTCGGTTCGTCGCCGATCCTGCAGGATTTGGGCAATGGCCATCGCGTATTGCTGGCAGGACAAAAGACGGGTGTGATGTACGCGCTCGATCCGGACGACGGTGGGAAAGAGCTCTGGCAAGTTCGCGTGGGCCAGGGTAGCGGGTTGGGAGGAATCGAGTGGGGATCGGCTACGGACGGCAAAAGAGTGTACGCGGCGAACTCCGATATCTCGACGCTGACGCCGCTGGCGCCGGGGACCGCGCCTCCGCCCGCGGGAGGCCTCGCGGCAATCGATATCCGCACGGGAAAGCTGATCTGGAAAGTGATGCCGCCGGAGCCTGCCTGCAAGGGTCGGCCGGGTTGCAGCGCGGGACAGCTTGCGGCCGTGACCCTGGTCCCTGGGCTGGTCTTTTCAGGCTCAATGGACGGCCATCTCCGCGCCTATTCCACAGCAGACGGCAAGATCGTTTGGGACTTTGACACCCTGCCCGATATCACAACCGTGAATGGAGTTGCGGCGCATGGCGGCTCGATGAGCGGCAGCGGCCCGGTTGTCGCGGGCAACATGCTGTACGTGACGTCCGGCTTCGATGTGACCGCCGGAATGCCGGGGAACCTATTGCTCGCATTCGAGTTAGGGGCGACGGCGAAGCCCGCGTCACGGCCCCAGCAGTAGCCCCAAAGGCTGCTTCCAACGGTCCAGATCGAGCATCCAATTCGTGCTTCTCGATTCAGGCTGCTTGATGTAAACGGGACGCGCAATCTGCTAAACTGAATCGAATTAGCTGCATACAGAGAGCTCTCCTGAGCATCGCCTGAACCGACCGCAGCGTTTGAGGAGTCGCTGCCAGCGGCGAAGAATGCAGAGATTACGTCTAGGGACAGGTCGAAACGGCGTGACGACGGCAAACAAACCACTCGTGAAGCCGGACGAATCCGGCACGAGCGATCGTGTGGGCCAGCGTCTGCTCGATCGGATCGGCAATACACCGCTTATCAGGCTTGCACGGACCGGCATGGAATTCCCGAACGTGACAATCTGCGCAAAGGCGGAATGGTTCAATCCCGGCGGCTCGGTGAAAGACCGCGCGGCCTATTCCATGATCCGCGAAGGCGAACGCCGTGGCGATCTGCGGCCCGGAAAGGTAATTCTCGACGCGACCAGCGGCAACACGGGAATCGCGTACGCGATGATCGGCGCGGCACTGGGCTATCGCGTGAAGCTGTGCCTGCCTTCGAGCGCTTCGCCCGAGCGGAAGCAGATACTCGCGGCGTACGGGGTCGAGATCGTTTACACGCCGGGCGACGAAGGCACCGACGGCGCCATCCGGCGCGTCCGCGAGATTTACGAGGCGGACCGCGAAAAATACTTCTATCCCGACCAGTACGGCAATCCGGCTAATCCCGCAGCGCACTATTCGACCACGGCTCCCGAAATCTGGGAGCAGACGCGCGGACAGATCACGCACTTTGTCGCGGGCCTTGGGACAAGCGGAACGTTCGTCGGCACGACGCGCCGGCTCAAGGAATTGAACCCGCGGATACGCTGCATCAGCATGCAGCCGGATTCAGGCTTTCACGGGCTTGAAGGGTTGAAGCACATGGCCACAGCGCTCGTTCCTGCCATTTACGACGCAGGGCTCGCGGACGAAAACATCGAAGTTCGCACCGAAGACGCGCAGCAGATGGCGAAGCGGCTTGCGCGAGAAGAGGGACTTCTCGTGGGCGTGAGCGCCGCAGCCGCGCTCTGGGCATGCCTCGACGTGGCCCGTCGTTTGCCGCCGGGCGAAAACGCGCTGATCGTAACGGTGTTTCCCGATTCGGGCGAAAAGTATTTAAGCGAGCGGTTCTGGAGCGAGTCGTGAACGTCGCGCCGCTGAAGATTCAAGACGAGCTGATGCGCCGGATTCACGCGCACGGCGCCGAGACGTATCCGCACGAATGCTGCGGCGCGCTGCTCGGCCGCGATGGCGACGGCTCGCGCGAGGTGCTCGACCTGCTGCCGCTCGCCAACCGCCGCGACGATTCGCCGCGCAACCGTTTTGAGGTAACGGCGGAAGACGTCCGGCTCGCGGAAAAAACCGCGCGAGACAAGCGACTCGAACTGATCGGGTGGTATCATTCCCATCCCGATGCGCCGGCGCGTCCGAGCGAGTACGATCGCGATCACGCCTGGCCGTGGTACAGCTACATCATTGTGAGCGTGCAAAAAGGCGAACCGAAAGACACGACGTCCTGGCGCTTGCACGACGATCGGGCCGCGTACGATCCGGAAGCAATCGAGATCACGGCGCGCTCGGCGAGCATCCAATAGTTTGCTTTGAATGGGAGGGTCCAGAATGGCAGTCAAGGTCATCATTCCGACGCCGCTGCGCGCCTATGCGGGCAAGCGGGAAAGCGTCGAGGTGCAGGCAGCGACCGTGGGCGAGGCGCTCACGGCGCTTACGGGCCAGTTTTCGGAATTGAAGAAACACCTGTTCGCCGACGACGGGCGCCTGCGCAGTTTTGTGAACGTCTACGTGAACGATGAAGATATCCGCTACCTTCAAAAGGATCAAACGAGCGTGCGCGAGGGCGACACGATTAGCATCGTGCCCTCCATCGCAGGTGGCGCGCGTAGTTGAGCTGGCAACAAACGGGAGAATTTCGCAATGGCAACCAAAACCGGAGTTCCTGCGGGACCGGCACCGGGCAACGTCCCGACAACGCTTTCGAAACAAGAAGTGCTGCGCTACAGCCGTCACCTAATCATGCCGGAGGTGGGCATGGACGGCCAGCTCAAGCTGAAGCAGGCGAAGGTGCTCTGCATCGGCACCGGCGGGCTGGGCGCGCCGCTTGGTCTTTACCTCGCCGCGGCGGGAGTGGGCCGGATCGGATTGGTAGATTTTGATTCCGTCGATTCCACGAACCTTCAGCGGCAGGTTCTCTTCGGGACAAGCGACGTCGGCCGGCCAAAAATTGCAGCGGCTGCAGACCGCCTGCGAAATCTGAATCCGGAAATCCAGATCGATACATTCGAGACGCACCTCTCAAGCGAGAATGCGCTCGAGCTCTTCCAGGATTACGACATCATCGTCGACGGAACGGACAATTTCCCGACGCGATATCTGGTCAACGATGCGTGCGTCCTGCTGGGGAAGCCCAACGTCTACGGCTCCATTTTCCGATTCGAAGGACAGATTACGGTGTTCGGCTATCCGGACGGCCCGTGCTACCGGTGCTTGTACCCGGAGCCGCCTCCGCCGGGACTCGTTCCATCGTGCGCGGAAGGCGGAGTGCTGGGCGTGCTGCCTGGAATCGTCGGCACGATTCAGGCCGCCGAAACCCTGAAGCTGATTATCGGAAAGGGCCAGCCTCTCGTGGGCCGCTTGCTCTTGTTCGATGCTCTGGCGATGAGGTTCCGCGAGCTGAAGCTCCGCAAGAATCCGGAATGCCCGGTCTGCGGCAATCACCGAACGGTGACGAAGCTGATCGACTACGCCGAATTCTGCGGCATTCGCGGCGAGGAGGCGCCGACCACCGTGACAAACATACCCGAGATCACCCCGCGCGAGTTGAAGTCGCGCCTGGACCAAGGCGATGACCTGTACATCGTCGACGTGCGGGAGCTACACGAGTATCAGATCTGCAATTTGAATGGGCACCTGATCCCGCTCGGCGAACTTTCGAAGCGCGTGCACGAACTCGATAGCTCGCGCGAGATAGTTGCGCACTGCCGCACTGGCAAGCGGTCTTCCGAGGCCGTCGACTTCTTGCGCAAAGCGGGCTTCCGCAAGATATGGAACTTGAAAGGTGGTATTCTCGCCTGGTCGGACGAAGTCGATTCCTCGGTGCCGAAATACTGAGTCCGGCATAGCACGAATCACAAGACGAGCCGGCAATCGCCGGCGAGTTCGACGCGGAGGCTTGGATGGCAGGTACAAAGATCACGGTTCGCAACGACGGGTCGATTCGAGTCGAGGGCGACTTCGAAATCGTCGATCAAGATGGCAAGGTTTTTGGCCTCGGTGGCCGCACGAAGATCGGCCTCTGCCGCTGCGGACACTCCGAAACAAAGCCGTTTTGCGACGGGGCCCACAAAAGGATGAACTTCCAAAGCGTCGTTCAGGCTCACGACCTCCCACCGGCGCCTCCGGCGACGCCCGGGACCCCCAAGGCCTAACGCAACGTACATAGGTAAGAATCTCTCAAACCTGTAACGATTCCACCCTCCGTGAGATTCGGTATGTATCATTTTGCGACGTTTCCGAACTTCAATCACCCGAAGTCGACAGAAAATAGTAGGCTTAGGTACAGCCATCAAGGGTTCCAAAACGGCATAGCAGTTGCTGTTTTCATCGTGGGGATCTCTCGGTAGCTGTAGGGGGAAGTGTGGGTAGCGCGGGCAAGTCTTGGGGGAGTTTCCGGATTCGCCTCGTCCTGGCTGGGACGATTGCCGGAGCGGGCTTCTGCGTCTTCCTGTGGCACCTTCGCAGCTCCTCGTATCTGGCCGACCCTCTTCTGGACGCCTATCTTGAAATGGCCGGTAGCCTGGTGGCCTTCACGTTTGCGGCAAATGCGATGGTGCGTTTCCGTGGCACCCACGATCGGATATCGCTGATTCTGGCGTTCGGTTTCGTAGTCGCCGGACTGATCGAAGCAGGGACGAGCATGGCGTTTTATCGCGGAATGCTCGTTACCCCGTCGCCGGGAGACGAGATTTCCCTCGGGTGGCTTGCCGGCCGGACTCTGCTCGGCGTCCTGCTGCTGGCCGCGCTTGTCGTGGAGCGCCGGATTCCGGTATCGCGCGACCCGGGAAAGGAAATTGCCGGAGTCACGCTGATCGTCGGAGCCATCGCCTATTTGACGAGCGTATTTTATTTCATGTTGCCGCGCGCGCCGAAGATTCTGCCCGGTGCGCTTGTGCCGCGGGCCTGGGACCTGCTTCCGGCCGCGATTTACGTGGCGGCGACGATCGGATTCGGATGGCGGCTACGGCGCGCCAATGCGGCGCTGGACAGGGCGCTCTTCATTGCGGCAGGCCTCAACGTCATCTGCCACGTCACGATGAGCCAGTCCCAGCGCGTCCTCGATGGTGCTTACACGATGGCTCACGTGCTGATGGTCATGAGCTACGCGATCGTCCTCGGCGGAACGCTTCTCGACAACGCGCATCTTTTCGATCAGGTAAGCCGGATGGCGGCTTCGGATTCGCTGACCGGCCTCGCGAATCATCGGCGGCTGCTCGAAGCGATCGAGAACGAAATCCAGCGCTCGCGCCGCACGCGCCGCAGCTTCGCGGTGCTGCTCTTTGATCTCGATGACCTGAAGAAGATCAACGACAAATACGGCCATCTCACTGGAAGCGCGGCGATCAAACGGCTTGGGGTTGTGCTGCGGAACGGCAGCCGGGCGATCGATACCGCGGCGCGGTACGGAGGCGATGAGTTCGCGCTGGTCCTGCCCGAATCAGGGGAGCGCGAAGCCGAGCGAACCGCCACGCGGATTTGCGAGCAGCTCGCGCAGGACGGCCAGGAGCCGTTTATCTCCGTCAGCGTTGGCCAGGCGGTGTACCCGGCGGACGGCACAACCATCGAACAGCTTCTGGGCGCGGCTGATCTTGCGCTCTACAGAATGAAGGGGCGGGGCGCGGGGAAATTGCGCCTCACGCACGTCGCAGCTTGCCTGTAACGTAAAGGGGGGTACGGATGCCGCTTGGGATTGGGGTCCCCAAGAACAAGAATTTCGCCGTCGTTCGCCGAGAAACACGCGTGCCCATGGAAGTCGGCGTCCATATCAGCGGGCACGCGAGGATGCCGGGCACTGAAACCACGTTCACTGAAAACGTCAGCCAGCGTGGAGCGCGAGTTTTGAGCTCGCGCCGGTGGAAGATCAACGACCAGATGGTGATTACGAACCTGGCGGGTTCATTCCGCGCGGTCGCGCGGGTCGCCTACTGCGAGACGGCTCCTCATGCGGGGTATGCGGTCGGCCTTGAATTCGTCGAACCCAGCGGACACTGGGTCGTGAATGACGGATTTCCCGGCTAGCCGCGTCGCAAGACAACCGCTCTACTTCAGCCTACTGCACGAATCCAATCTTGGGCTCAGGACCCGGTCCCGGCCCTTCCGGCAGCTTTCCGAACTGCGCCTCGTACCGGCCCACGTTCTCCTCCAGCGCACGCATCAGCCGTTTCGCATGCGCGGGATTCACGATCAGGCTTGCGACGAGCTTTCCCTGCGGCACCGTGGGGAATAAATAGACGAAATTCAGCGTGAATTCTTCCGCGTTGTGTTGAACGACAACCAGATTTGCATACTGGCCGAGCAGCTCCTTTTCATCGGCCTTGATCTGCACCTGCTGTTTCGGCGGTTCGGGCATCGCCTTCTCCTCGGATTCCGTGGTTCTTGGTTCCGTGCCAACTATAGCAGAGCATGGAAACACGCCCTGATCATTTTCCGGAACGAGAATCACGGCGAGGGATTGACGCCCGTTCTAGTTAAGCGTAGTTTATGGCTTTGGTTTATCGACATTAACCCATGAAAGCACCGAAAGACGCCTCAGGCTCTGCTCCTTACCGCTCTGCACATCCGACCACCGAATCCGCCGCGCACTCTTCCGAGGCCCGTAGCCTAGTCGGGCTTTTGACGCACGAGGATCGCGATCGCGCGCGCGATCGTTGGCGGGTTACGCAGGCGCGATGGAAGGAGCGCAGGTCGAAGGCGTTCGGGGGAATTTCGGTGCTGTGGCTGCTCGTCGGGCCGGGCGTTCTGGTATTTCTCGGCGAAAACGATGCCCCGAGCATGCTCTCTTACGCGGCGACAGGAGCGCGGTTCGGCATCGGCTTCTTCCTTCCGTTTGTCGCGCTCACGTTCTTAATGGGATTCGTGGTGCAGGAGATGACCGTGCGTCTCGGCGCGGTCACTCACCGCGGACATGCGGAGCTAATCTTCGACCGCTTCGGAAAATTCTGGGGCTTTTTTTCGATGGGCGATTTGGTGTTGGGGAATTTCCTGACTCTCGTCACGGAGTTCATCGGCATTCGCGCCGGACTGGGCTTCTTCGGCATCCGGCCCGTAATCGCGGTGGGCGTAGGGCTGGCTGTGGTGCTGGCCGCGATCACCACGGGACGCTACTGGACGTGGGAACGCGTCACGCTTGGACTCGCAATTTTCAACGGCCTCTTCGTGCCTGCCGCGATTCTTGCGCACCCGAATTGGTCCGCCGTCGGCCATGCGATGCTTACGTGGACACCGCTGCCGAAGGGAAATCAGTCCGAGATTCTGCTCTTAATTCTGGCGGACATCGGCGCGACAGTTACGCCGTGGATGCTTTTCTTTCAGCAGAGTGCCGTCGTCGACAAGGGCATGCAGCCTCGCGACATCAAGGCCGGACAATTCGACACGCTTCTCGGGGTAGTCCTGGCTGCGACGTTTGGCATTGCCGCGATTCTCGCTACTGTGCCGCTGTTTCACCACGGCATCGACGCATCTCAGTTCCAAGCGGCCCAATTTGCCGAGGCGCTCGAGCCATGGATCGGGCACACGGGCGCGGCGCTGTTCGCGCTCGGAATCTTCGAAGCTGGAATCGTCGCCGCGATCGCGATCTCCACATCTTCCGCCTACGCGTTTGGCGAGGTGCTGCAAACCGGGCACAGCTTGAATCGCCCGCTGCGCGATGCGTGGCCCTTCTATTCGACTTTGATGGGTTCAGCCTGCGCGGCGGCGGGACTCGTCCTCATTCCCCGCGCTCCGCTGGAATTCGTGGTGCTGATTGTCAACGTGATCGCGGTGCTCGCCATGCCGCCGGCGCTCGCGTTCCTGTTGCTTCTTGTCAACGATCGGGACGTGATGGGGGAGTATGTGAACCGCACGTGGGACAACATTGCCGGCGTGACGGTTGCGGTGTTTTTGATCTGCGTTGGGATCGCTTTCGGTTTGGCGACGCTCTTTCCAAAGTGGCTCGGCGGTTAACCTTCGCAGTCCGGTTGACAGATAGTGATTCTCAAGATAGCAGGCACGTCCAAGGAGCAGTGATTGAACCGAAAGAAAGAGAGAGAGCCGGCGGAATCACCTGAGTTCGAGCCGGCCGCCGCAAATTCGAACCAGCCGAACCTCGATGATCCTCGCGTCGTTCTGACGTTGCTCGAGGCCGATCAGGTCGTGGCCGAGAAACGCCAGACGCGCTTTGGCCGCCGGAGGCTTTCGCCTGGGGTGCGCGTGCTGTTGTGGGGACTCCGCTCGTATGTAGTACTGATGCTCGTGATCGTCTTAATCCAGGTGCTGCGGGCGATGCGCGCGCTACCTTGAATCCTGCCCTAGCGTTCACCGGCGGCACCCCTGCTATCCAGGTTGGAAATCGTCGATAGCAATGCGAGAATTCTCCTTCAAGATGACCATAGATAAAGACAGCAAGCGCACCTCTCACTCGTGAGCGCGAAGGAATCCAGCAAAGGATTTCGCAGGCTCGGACTCATCGCGCTGTTTGCGACGATCGCAGCGGCCGGAATTCTTACGGTGTACGCGGCCACGCACTGGAGCGCCACCGCAAGAGCTCGGAAATTGAAGAATCCGGTTCCTCCGAGCACGAACGCTCTCGCCGCCGGGCTGCAGACCTACACGGACCACTGCCGGAGCTGCCACGGGATAGGCGGCGACGGCAAGGGCGAGAAGGCGAGCGAGCTATCCGTGGCCCCCGGAGATTTCACGGACGCCCGGAAGATGCGCGGATTAAGCGATGGCGAGCTTTTTTGGCAAATCACGCGCGGCCGCCTACCCATGCCGTCGTTTGCAGGCAAGCTAACCGAGGAAAAGCGGTGGCAAGTGGTGGACTACATTCGCACGTTTGCGGAAAAACCGGCTGAACCGGCGTCAGCCCAGCCGGTTCGAGAAGAGGCGCCGCAACCGTAGGAGGCGCAGCGCCGAACAGGGCGATTCACTTTACCTTGGCGAGAGCGTCGGCAACTTCCTTCAGATCCGGCACGGTCGGAATATCGTAATTCTTGAACCATGCGATTTTGCCGCCGCGGTCCACGATCGCGATGGCGCGCCCGGTAATTCCCTTGTCAGCGAGATACACTCCGAACTTATCGCCCACAGCGCCGCGCGGCTGAAAATCCGCCAGCAGCGAATAATGAATGCCCATCTTGTCCGCAAACGCCTTGTGCGACCAGACGCTATCCACGCTGACGCCCAGCACCGCGGCATCGAGCTGTTCGAAGCGTTTCATGTCGTTGACGAAGCAGGCGTGTTCGTTCGTGCAGATCGGGCTCCAGTCGAGCGGGTAAAACACGATGACGACGTTCTTCTTGCCATGGAAATCCGACAGCTTCACATCTTTCTGATTCTGGTCCTTCAATGAAAAATCCGGAGCCGCTGCCCCCACGGATATCGCCATGACGTTCCTCCTGTGTCGCTCGCGCGAAGAATGTTCGAACAAAAATAGCGTCGCTTCGGCAAGTATGATAACCGAACCCGTGAGAGCGCACAAATTCGGCCCCACCCCGCGGCGAATCCACGTGAACCAGCCTAGGCTAGCGGGCTTCGCCCGTCGAGGCGGACCAAAGACAAAAAAAGCCTCTCCGGATTGCGCCGGAGAGGCTTTCAAGGAAATCAATTAGGACGCCGCTTTACTGTGGCTTGGGGGCGGCGGGAGCAGCGGGCTTCGGCGCCGGTGCTGTTCTCGGTGGCGCTGTCGAGGCAGCCTTCACCGGATAGCTCTGATCGTACAGACGTACGATGTCTTGCGTGACGTCCACTTGATTCGCGGTGTAAACGACCGGCGTCTGCTGCGAGGAATCGTCCAGGATCACCGCGTAACCGTTCTCCTTCGAGTACTTGTCGAGGATCTCGATCATCTTTCGGCCGATGCGATTCACGACTTCCTGCTGCGCATCGTTGGTATCATCCTGATATTCCTGCTGCTTTCGCTGGAACGCTCGGTTTGCCAGGTCGCCTTCACGCGCAAGTCTGGCTTTCTCCTCATCGCTCAGAGTCGTCTGGCCGGTCTGTAGCCTGCTGCTGAGATCCTCGATCTGCTTGCGCAGGTTCGTAAGTTCGGTCGCGCGCGGAGCAAACTGCGACTGAAGTTCGGCGCCTGCCTGTTTGCCTTCCGCGGTGCTCGCGATCGCTGCTTGAATATTGATGACTCCGACTTTCGTCGGCGCCGGAGCGCTTGCACCGCCTGCTTGCGCCCATACCGCCGGTGTCATCATCAGCACTGCGAGGGCCGGAACTACCGCTCGAATCTTCATTCTCACTCCTCGTTCAAGAATGTTTGGGAATTTCCTATAAGCACAAAGACGTGATTATAGCCACGATCCGCGAGCACGGTCAATTGGATTCAACCCACGCCCAAACATGGGGTTCGCATTACCCTAAACATCCGGTGCCCGGCTGTCTCCTGACAGGGTTTGTTGGCCCGCGCGTCGCGTTAACCACCTCAGTGAGGCAGCGGCACCAGCAAAACGCGATTGTTGTCCTGATCCACGAGCACGGCCAGGTTCAGCGTCGGATCAATCGCAACCGCACTGGGACCGAGCACTGGGGTCGATGTTTGAGTGCCTCCCAAGCCAAGAACGGTGCGGACCTGAGGGCCGAGGCATGCCGGCGCAGCGTTTGCCGGAGGGCACACGTACGACAGCACCGACATCGTATGGCTGATCGAGTTGACCGTCACGAGCGTACTCGTCTGAAAATTGTAATCGAGCGACGTCGGCCCAATACCCACGGATACCGGGGTCTGCACAAATGTAACGGGATCGAGAATCACCACCTCGTTCAGCAGGCTGTTCGCGGCGAGGAAAACCTGGTTGACCGGATCGAAGATGATCCCGCTTGGATTCTCCAGGTTGGCGGCGCGGCCGACGATTCCGTCCGTCGACAGGTCAATGAAGTCAACGCTGCTCGCCGGTGAATCCGTAGCGACGGCCGCATAACCCACCTGCGAATTTATTCCGCTGACCACGGGGTCGACCGCAACAGCAACCGGATCCTGATCTACCGTAATCGATGCGGCGCCACTCGCTGAAATCGTGGGCGGCGATGTGGTGGTGCTCTCGGACACGGTGAATGTGCTCACGTTTCCCGTACTGTTCAGGCTCCCTGGATTGGTAGTCGTGACCAAAGCCAAAGAGGTGTCCGGGTTGACCGCCACGCCGGTGGGTCCGTCGCAACCCGAAGTGCAAAGAGAAGCGGTCACCGGACTAGCCGTCTGGGTCAGGTCCACGATCGTGGCGTTATTGCTTCCAAAGTTCGCCACCACGGCCAGACCCGATTGCGAGAGTATTGCCACACCCTCGGGTGTCGTTCCCACGGTTATCGGACCGCCAGGAATCAGGCCGATCTGCCCAGCTGGCGTAGCGTTGGGGCCGGTGGGCGTCGTCGGCGACAGCGCTACCAACGAGACCGTACCGTCAGCAGTATTGGTCACGATAGCCAAATCGCGATCGGGGTCCACCGCGACGCCGACCGGGGACTTCCCGACCGGAACGGCCTCAATGACCGCCAAATCGGTGACATTCGAAACCGCGTTGACGGAATTCTGCACCTGCACGAGAAAGCGCCGCGGCACAGCCAACAAGCTTGCGGGCACCGTGGCGATGATCTGGCGCCCATTCGCCGACACGCTGTCGGGCACAATCACGTTGTCGTCCAGCAACACTTCTGACTGGCCGCTGACGAACCCGGAGCCATTGATCGTAAGCGTGAGCTTATTTGCCGAGGTGAATGCGATCGCCGGACTAGCTTCTACGATTTGCAGTGGATTGATCGCTGATCCGAGAGACACGATCGAAACGGTGCCATCCGTCTGGTTCACGATAACCGCCTGATTGCTCACCGGATCGACCGCCACGGCTGTTGCCGTCGAAGACTTTCCCAGCCCTGTGACCGTCTGCAATACCACATTGTTTTCCAAATCTACGACAACCGCGGATGCTCCGGATGAATTCACGCTGGTGGCAATGCCAACGTTTCCCAACGCACTTGCAGCCGCAGCTGAAAACCCTTTCTGGTTAAACGCGACATTGCCCGGAAGCACAACCGGGTTGAGCGAATTGTCGAGCAAGCTGAACGTCGTAAGAGTGCCCTCTTGCGGGTCGGTCAGGAGCGCCTCGTGCGTTTCCGGATTGATACCGACGCCCTGCACGGTCGTGGAAATTGACAGGCTTCCGACCACGTTCGGAGCGCGTCCCAGCGGTTCACTCGCACTCGCTTCGAGGCCCAGGTCGACGAGGTTGATGATTCCACCGCTGCCCGGCGTGATCACGGCCCAATTCAGACGCGGATCGATCGCGATGGCAGGGCTGATGCCGGTGCTGTATGACGTCGGGCTTCCCCCGACCTGCTGCAGGTTGGAAAGCACCGGGGTGCCTCCGTTAACGGTCACATCGTCGAATACATCAAAAACCGAGGCTTCGTTCGTCGATTGGTACGCCACGATGGCGCGGTGCGTGATTGGATTGACGCCGATCGAGAACGGCAGCGGAGGATTCGTCGCGCTGATTGACACATTCAACGTCGCCACATTTTTCGTCGTCAGATCGATTGCCGATACCGTCTGGTCCGTTTCGTTCACCACCAAAGCCACCGGGTGGGCCAGAAGGTCGTCCACGGCAACTCCCGTCGGCTTATTGCCGATGGTCTTAATCAATTGCGAGGCGGATTTTGCCGCTAGATTCACAAGCCAAATGGAATTGTCGCCCGTGTTTGCGACGATCGCCGTGCCATCGGCCTCATCAATCGCCACGGCCGAGGGACCCGCTCCGACCGTGATGGGCAATCCATTCGGTGATGGCGGAATCGAACTCGCGCTTGGCGTGACAGCCAGATTCAAAGCCGACATTGCCGTGACGCCCGAGTTCTGCACCACGATCGGGTACAGCCCAGGAGTACTGAGATCGCCCGACGGAATTGAGAGGGATAGTTGCCGGCTGCTGTTGACCGTTGTGGCGACCGCCTGGCCGTCAAATGTTGCGGATGTGGCACCTGCACCCAAGAGTCCGCCGGTACTGAAGAAACCGCCGGTCAAAAGCACATTGACGCCGCCCACGCTGTTCTCCGTGACGCTATCCGGCGATGAAGCAACCACCGCAGGACGCACCGTTACAACGCTCAGATTCGTCGTTGATGCAGGATCCAGCTTTTGATCCTGCACGCCCACCTGGATGTTCCCCGCCTGCGCCAATTGCGCTGCTGGGATCGTAGCGCGAAGCAAGCTCGTGCTGATGAATGTTACGTCCGCAGTTGGCAACGTCACCCCGCCCACCAAGATCGTGGTCGTTGACAGAAAATTAGTTCCCGACACATACACGTCTTGCTGCACGGAACCTTGTGCCGCAGTCGTGGGGAAGATGGGAGCCGTCTTCGCCAATGCGGGAGGTGAAGCCAGCACAACCGACACGGACGCCGTCGCGGATTGAGTCGTATCCGCGTTGGATACGGCCTGAACGACCACGGTTTCGGCGACCGGCGGCTGGAACAGACCGCTTGAGCTGATCTGGTTCTGGAGGCCGTTCACGTCGCAGCCGGTCCCCGCGGACTGACAGACGGACCACGTCACGGATGAGTTTGGCGTGCCTGTGACGATTGCCGTGAATTGATATTGCTCCCCGGTCCCGATCGTGGCACCTGGTGGAGAAATCTGGACGCGAATCCCTGAATCGATGGTTACCGTGAACGTGCCGAACGCCGTGGAATTCACGCAACTCGTCGCTACAACCAGGAAGCTGTTGGGCTGCGGAGGCGAGGAAGGCGCCGTGTACATGCCGTTCGAATTGATGGTTCCGAATCCGGTGAGAGGGGTCGTAACGGTCGGTATGGTGCACCCCACCGGCCCCTGACCCAGCGTGCAATCCGTCGGCGCGAGCGTCGAACCGGTGGCGGTCGGCTTGCAGACTTGCCAGAAAACCGTGGTGGCCGAAATGCCTGTAACCGACGCTCCAAACTGCACCGAAGTATTCACGAGAACCGTCATGGGCGAAGCCTGGTTGCTGCTGATGGTGACCCCCACCTGTGCGGAATTCGACGAGCAACCTGCAATGGCAATGGCGAGGAGCATCGTTGCTCCTAGTGCCCATACTCTCATGTGCTTCCCTCCCACCCTCTCCACTGCGACGCCCCCATTCAACAAGCCGCGCTGAGTTGGCCGTGGTTCTTCCGGCGTTTTTCGCCGTCTCATCAAAACGTCCGGCTGATTGCAAACCGAAGGGTTCTCGCCGCTTCGAACAGGCTCGGCGGAATCGTCTGCGATGACCGGGTCAATGCCAGGAAATTTTGCAGACCGGGTACGATCTGCGTGTTGTAAACGCCCAAGTCTTGCAACGCTTGCCGCTCCGCCGGCGGAACGTAAAACGCGCCGAGCGGCGGGGTGATGGTCTGATTCAGGCGCAGGTAATTGTACGCGTAGTAGATGCGGAACGGCGCCTGAATGATCGGAATCTGCACGTCCAACTCGAGTCCGGCCGAGGTATGCGGCCTGAAATTCGTGCCGCTGGCAATCGGCAGATTCTGCGGTATCCGCACGCACGGAGAACTTGCCACACCCGGAGTGCATGGAAAGTCGGCATTCGGATACTGCTGCTGCAACGAAGCGATTGCCGAAGGATCGAGCTGGAGCTGCGGTCTCCGAAGGATTCCGTTCAGCCCGATGTCGTTGAACAGGCTGAGCGTCACGTACGACCCCACAATCGGAATCCGGTATTCCGCGTTCCCGATGGCCATCAAGTCGCCGCCGGGGCGCGTGGGAACAAACTCCAACACGTTGAACGGAAGCGTTTCCGTCGTCGGCTTTCCGCCACTCAGGAGCTGCGGATTCGTGAACGGGATTTGCGCGGTTGTTGAATACGGAATGAACACGAACGGCGAAATCGTGTAGAAGTCGAAGCCCCTAACGTCCTGTTCGCCGCCGGCGTAAAAGCGGCTGTTCGGCGGGACTTCTTTCCCACCGTAGCCGGTGGTCATGCTGCCCTTAAAATGAAGAGCGATCACGTTCCGGCCGTGATAGTTCGGGCGGAAATACGACGCGTCGAAGATATTGCTGATCGTGTTGACGTTTCCTTGCAGCGGGCCGCCGACGAAGCTGGCGCCATATGAATAGCTTTTGCCGTGCGTCGGGTAGGTGGGACTGTTTCGCGTATCGTGCGAAAGCGTTCCCGTGATCTGGCTCTGGCGTATGCCGTTCAGCGCGGATGGCCCGGCCAGGCTGGTGAACTTGGTGAACTCGAACAGCAGCGTCGCCGATTGGCTGAAGGGAGTGATGTTTGTCGTCGTCCAGCCGTAGTTCAGGCCCAGTCTCGTGAACGACAGCTTGCGCAACGGATAGCTCGCGAAGACCGTGAATCCCTTCGAGTCGGTGTTGTAGTTCTCCTGAAGCGCGGGATTGATGGCGACCTGTTGGCCGAACAATATGCCTTCCTGGCGGGCCGTGTTGTAGTCGAACTTCGACAAAAAGACCGTAAATCCGGTGGCGAGCGGGCGGTCAAACAAGTACGGTTCCGTGAAACCGAACTGCACGTTGGTCTGGATGTTGCCGACCTGCGCCGAGAGCGTGAGCGTTTCGCCCAGCCCGAGGAAGTTGTTCGTCTGGTAGGAGGCTCCGATAAAGCTGCCGGAAAGCCCGCTTACGCCTCCCGAAAAGCTAACCGATTGCTTCCCCTTTTCCTTCACCTTCAACTTGATGTCCACCGTGCCCGCTTTGACGTTGCGCTTCAACTCCGCATTCTCCGGCTTGATCGTGTCGAAGTATCCGAGCTGATTCAAGCGGAGGAGGCTCAGCTCCCACAAGCGGTTATTGAATACCTGCCCCTCGTCGAGCAGCAGTTCGCGGCGGATGACTTTATCGCGGGTCGTGGTGTTGCCCGAAAACTCGATGCGGCGGACAAAATATTGCTTCTGCTGATCGAACACCAGCGCGAGGTTCACCGTTTTCGAGCTGTCCTGCACGTCGAACGAAGGCTCCGCCGTGAAGTCGATGTAACCGTATTCGCCGTACAGCTTCCGGAAGTTCTCGAGCGACTTGCGGATCTTGTCCGCGTCGAATATGTCACCCTGTTTCAATGGGAAAACCCGTGCCAGCACCTCCGGCTTGAAGATGAGCCCCTGGTCGGGATCGGAACTGCGGAAGGTGAGCTTGCCCATGCGATACTGCTCGCCCTCTTCGATCGAAATCGTGATGTTCGTAACCTTTCCGTGCTTGCTGCCGATTCCAGGAATCGGCAGGGGAACGCCCGCGCGGTTCTCGTCCACAGTTTTCAAATCCTTGACGTCCACCACGACCTTGAAGTATCCGTGATCCTGGTAGAGACCTCGGACGCCCACTTCGAGATCCTCATCGAGCTTCGGCCGGTCGAAGGTCTTGCTCATAACCGGGATGTAGGTGATGCCCAGCGGGATGCCGTAAGGCCGGTCATTTCGCATCGTACGAATAATTTTCCGGCTAGAAAAGGCCTTGTTGCCGACGATCGTAATCTCGCCGACCTTTACCTTCGGACCTTCATCGATATTGAACACAAGCTTCACGGCGTTCGTGGCGGCGATGCGCTCGTAGGTCGGTTTCACGGTGGCGAACTGCCGGCCGTGTGCGGCGAGCAATTCCTTGATCACGACTTCCGCGCGCTTGATCTTGGTGGGATCGAACTGGCTCTCCACGCTCAGCCCTACTTTCTTCTGCTTGAACGCGTCGAGAATGTCCGATTCCGTGATCGACTTGTTCCCCTTGTACTCGATTCGCCGGATGATCGGACGTTCCGTCACATGGAAGATTACGATTTTCCCGTTCGGCTCATTGGGATCATCCTGAACTTCGAGCCAAATGTCCTCGAAAAACTGCGTGTTCCAGAGGGCTTGAAAGTCGCGGCGAACGGCGTCCGGGCTGTACGGATCGCCCCTCCGCGAAAAAATGCGCGCGTCCAGCGTGCCCCGTTGGATGCGCCGCAGACCCAGAAAGTCGATGCGCGAGATGATGTATTGAGGCGCGCCCGGTTCCGGCGCTTGTTGAGCCCAAACCGACTGGCCGGCGGCAAGGGATAGCAGGCACACCACTGCAAGAATTTCGAGTGCGCGCAGAATAGTTTTCCCGCTGGCGGCCACGGTTGTGGTCAAGGCCGCAGTCCCCCGCCCAAGATTTTTTGCTCCCCCGCCGGATCGGTCTTAATCCAGCTCGCGCGTGTAGGATTCTTAGTGGGCCACCGGGGTTGCTTCCACCACGGGACGGAATGCCAGGCCTTCGCCGGAGAGGTAAATTTCCAGCGTCGCCGGTCTCTGCAATCCGCCCTGTATGAGGGCTTCCGACAGTGGGTCTTCGACGTACTTCTGCAACGCGCGCCGGAGCGGCCGCGCGCCGTAATTTCGGTCGCTGCAAGTTTTCTCGAGAATCCACTGGCGCGCCTCGGGTGTCATGGCAATCTGCACCTGACGGTGCACCAGCGTCTCGTTGATCTGTCCTACGAGCAGGTCGATGATGAGCAGCAGATCTTCATCCGCCAGCGAATTGAACAGGATCACTTCATCGAGCCGGTTCAGGAACTCGGGATTGAATACGCGCTTCACCTCGGCCATCACCATGTCGTCCTGGCTCTTCGCCACGGTGGCTTCGTCGGCCGACTGGAAACCCAAGCCCGACTGCTTCTGCAATTGCCGTGCACCGAGGTTCGACGTGAGAATGATGATCGTATTTCTGAAATCGACCGTATTGCCGAGCCCGTCGGTGAGCTGCCCGTCCTCGAAGACTTGCAGGAGGATGTTGTACACATCCGGATGCGCCTTCTCGATTTCGTCGAGCAGGATCACGGAATACGGCGTTCGCCGCACGCGCTCCGTCAACTGGCCGCCCTCTTCGTATCCGACGTAGCCTGGAGGTGCGCCGATCAGCTTCGACACGGAGTGCTTCTCCATGTATTCCGACATGTCGAAACGAATCAGGGATTTTTCGCTGCCGAACAGGAACTCGCCAAGGCGGCGCGCCACCTCCGTCTTGCCGACCCCTGTGGGGCCGAGGAACAGGAAGCAGCCAACGGGACGGCCGGGAGCCTTGAGTCCCGCGCGGCTCCTGCGGATGGCCCGCGCCAGCGATGTAATGGCCTTGTCCTGGCTGATGATCCGCCGGTGCAGTTCTTCCTCGATGCGCAGCAGCTTTTGCTGCTCGTCTTCCTTGATCGATGTCACGGCTATGCCGGTCCAGCGCGCCACGACCTCTTCGATGTCTTCCCGGCCCACGACGCCGGTCGAGGAATCATCGATCTTGAGCTTTTCACGAAGCAGGCGAAGGTGCTCTTTTTCCTTGCGCTCTTCCTCCGAATAGAAACGAGCTTTTTCGAACTCGTGGTTGGCGATCGCGGTTTCCATCCGGTGCGTGATGAACTTCACACGCTTCTGCACCTCGGAGACTTCGTCCGGCAGCATCGCCTGGCGCAACTTCACGCGCGCGCCGGCTTCGTCCAGCAGATCGATCGCCTTGTCCGGCAGGAAACGGTCCGGGATGTAGCGGTTAGAGAGGTAAACCGCGTAGCGAATCGCTTCCTCTGTATAGCTGACCGCGTGAAATTTTTCGTATCGGTCGCGAACGCCCTGCAGAACGCGAATCGTCTCTTCTTCGTTCGGCGCCGAAACCTTCACGGCCTGGAATCTCCGCTCGAGCGAACGGTCCTTTTCAACCGACTTGCGGTACTCGCCCGGCGTCGTCGCGCCGATGCACTGGATCTCGCCCCGGCTCAGCGCCGGCTTCAATATGTTCGCGGCGTCGAGCGACCCTTCCGCCGAACCCGCTCCGACCAAAGTATGCAGCTCGTCAATAAAAACGATCGCGTTCTGGCTCTCCATCAGTTCTTTCATGATGGTCTTCAGCCGTTCTTCGAACTGCCCGCGGTATTTCGTGCCGGCTACGATCAGCGAAAGGTCGAGCGAAAGAATGCGCTTGTCCGCGAGGAACGGCGGGACGTCGCCGTCGGCGATGCGCTGCGCCAGCCCTTCGACGATCGCCGTCTTGCCAACGCCCGGCTCGCCGATCAGGACGGGATTATTCTTCGTCCGGCGGCACAGGATCTGGACGGCGCGCTCCAGCTCGCTTTCCCGGCCGACGAGCGGGTCGAGCTGACCCTCCATCGCCGCCTGCGTCAGATCGCGGCTGAATTCAGCGAGCAACGAAGCTTCTTTAGGCCGGTTCACAGGCACCTTCTCTCCCGCGCTGCGAGCCATCTCCTCGCGCACGGTGGAAAGCCGCAATCCCCGTTCGAGCAGGATTTCGGCGCCAAAGGATTTCTCCTCCCGCAAAACTCCCAGGAGAAGGTGTTCCGTTCCCACATGTTTGTGTCCGAGCCGCTCGGCTTCTTCAGCGGCATAGTTGAGGATGCGCTTGCACTCCTGGCTCAGGGGAACTTCGACCGACGTGGAAATGCGTTCGCGAACGGTGATGCGCGATTCAATTTCCTTGCGGATGGATTCGATCGAGCCGTGAGTGCGCAGGAACCGGTTGGCGAGAGCTTTATCCTCGCGCAGCAGCCCGAGCAGCAGGTGCTCGGTCTCAATGTACGGGCTGCCATATTGGCTGGCCTCGTACCGCGCAAAAAAGATCACTCGCCGCGCTTTCTCTGTGTAGCGTTCAAACACGGGTCACCCACGCTCCCCCGGGATTCTGCTCCCGGAATGTGCTGCCGCGACTGCGAGCATCTCTGCGCCCGGAGCCAGCTTCCCGTGCTCCAGGGCAAGGACGCGATCGGTACGTCGCGCCAGTGATAAATTGTGTGTGGCGAGAATCGAGGTCAGGTGGTGGGACCGGTGGAGGCGCTCGATCAGTTCAAAAACTCCTTCCGCGCTCCGTTCATCCAGATCCCCCGTCGGTTCGTCCGCCAAAAGCAGCTGCGGCTGATTCACCAGCGCGCGCGCGATCGCCACGCGCTGCTGTTCGCCCCCCGAAAGTTGCCCTGCGCGCTGCCCCGCGCGGCCGCCCAACCCGACTTCCCCCAGCCAATCCTGCGCCGTACGGAGCGCCTGACCCAGCGCCTGGCCTCGAACCAGCAGGGGCATTGCGACATTTTCCGCCGCCGTAAAATCCGGCAGCAAGTGGTGCCGCTGCCAGACGAAACCCACGGCCCGGTTGCGATATTCTGCCAGCTCCATCTCAGAAAATGAGTGGAGCGAATTTCGGGCGAAGTATACTGCACCGCTTGTCGCAGTGTCCAGAGCGGCTAGCACATGCAAAAGCGTGCTTTTCCCCGCGCCCGACGGTCCCACAATCGCAACCATCTCGCCTCGATCGATCGAAAAGTAGATTCCGTCGAGCGGCACGATCTCTTCACCGGCGGAGTGGAAAACTTTGCGAAGGGCTTCGGTGCGCAGAATCTCACTTGAGGCCGAGACGCGCTCGAAATGCGCGTCGCCGAGGGCAACACCCGTATTGGCCGGCCTGTGCATCGCCTGCCCTTCCTATCACACTTTAGATGCCGAACCGCCCGGCTTGTATGTCCTTGTTTTCCTTGAAACTAGTCTTTTCAGCGGGGAAATGAATCCAATTGATTTCCCTCTTTTCCCGCCCGACTTCCCTCTGAGGCACCCCGCGCGATTGCCAATATTTGACCATCAACCTTTTCTGTCTTGGCCTGCTTGATTTTAGCATGTGAGCGGCCCGTCGAACGAATTGAAACCGCTGTTGCGGGCCACTTTTTTCGCCCCGTAGAAGCTCGATCCGGTGCATTTGTATTTTGAATCCGCGCGACGCGCGGAAAAATGGACCCGCATTACTCGAAGCGCAGAATTTCAACGGGCAAAATGCGGGAGGCGGAGCGGGCCGGCACAATCGTCGCGGCGATGCTGATGGCGAGCGCGGCAGCCGCGATCCAGATCGCGTCGAAACCATTCACATGAAAGGGCACGTAAGGGATTGCGTACACCTCGGGATTCAGCGGAATCAGCCGCCACCGGTTGGCAATCCATGCCAGGCCGTACCCGGCCACGAGTCCGGCGATCGTTCCCGCAAGGCTGACCGCGAGGCCCTGCAAAATAAAGATCCGTCGAATCTGGCCGCGGCGCGTGCCCATCGCCATCAGCACTGCGATGTCTCGCGCGCGATCCGTCACCGTCATCGTCAGCACGACAAGGATGTTGAGCCCCGCCACAAACGTGATCAAGCCAATGAAGAGCGCGGTGACCAATTTTTCGAGGCTCAGCGCGCGAAAGAGCGCGCGGTTTTCATCCATCCACGTCGTCGCCGAGTAGCCGGCCCCGGCGCGCCGCACAAGATCGTCCGCCACAGCGCGCGCGTCATCGAGCTTCGTGACCCGCACTTCGAGCAGGCTCACGACGTCTCCCACTCCGGCAAGCGACTGCGCGGAAGCGAGCGTCACGAACGCCCAGTTGGCATCGTAATCGTAAAAGCCCGAGTCGAAAATCCCGCCCACCCGAAAACGTCGCGAGCGCGGCAGCATGCCGAACGGCGTCAAGTTTCCCTGCGGACTCGTCAGCGTGACGTAGTCTCCCGCGGAGATTTTGAGTTCGTCCGCGAGAATGCGGCCCACCAGCAGCACCGGGCTACCGTCCGCGCCGGCAGAAAAATCGTTTGATCCCGTCGCGAGATGCCGCAACGCCCCGCCCGTCTGAAGTTCGAGCGCCGGGTCCACTCCCTTTAGCACAACGCCGCGCGCCCGGCCGCCGCACGAGAGAAGCACGGTGTTGTAAATCGCCGGCTCGATCGACTCAACGCCCGGAGCGCCGCTCAGCCGCGCCATCAGCCCTCGATAATCGCGGATTCCCTCGGGGCTCAGCGGTTTCAGGTTGACGTGCGCGGTGACGCTCAGCAGGCGGTCGCGGATGGCCTGGCGGAAACCCGTGTTCATCGAGAGCGCGATCACGAGAGTCGTCACGCCCGCCGCAACACCGAGCACCGCCAGCAGCGTGACCAACCGCAGCACCGCCGGCCGGTTCGGCGAGCGCAGATACCGCAGTGCCACCAGCCATTCGAACGTCATTTGGGTCTTTCGGCGCCGCCCGTGCCGGAGGATTCCTCAGGCGGGCCCTCTGCGGCTTCGGCTCGCAGGAGCGGAAACAGCACGACTTCACGAATGGCGTGAGAATCGGTGAGGAGCATCACCAGCCGGTCGATTCCGATTCCCTCGCCCGCCGTCGGCGGCAAACCATGGCTGAGCGCGCGAATATAGTCGACGTCCACTTCCTTCGGCGCCTCCTGTCCGCCCTTTTCCACCTGCGCGCGAAAACGGCGCTCCTGGTCATCGGGATCGTTCAGCTCCGAGAAGCCGTTGGCAATCTCCATCCCGGCGACGAACAGTTCGAAACGTTCGGTCAGCGATGGGTCATCCGGCTTCTGCTTGGCGAGCGGCGATATCTCGACCGGAAAATCGTAGATGAAGGTCGGCTGCGTGAGATGTCTCTCGGCGATGGCTTCGAAGAGCTCCCCGGTGACTTCGCCGTCCGAAAGTTTTCCAACAGCCCCGACAGGCTCGCCGCCGCCCGATTTCGCATGGCTGTTGTAACGCTCGGCGATGCCTGCAGGTCCGCCCTTCTGCGCAAACTCAACCACGGTCGGCGGAGCTCCCGCCGCTGCGGGCCAATATTTGCACACGGCCTCGCGCATCGAGAGCCGCTCGAAATGCCCGAAATCGAGCTCGTTCTCGCCGTAATTGATTTTGGCACCGCCGCAAATCTTTGCGACGAGATCGCGAAACAACTCCTCGGTCAAATTCATCAGCTCGCTCGCGTCGCTGTACGCCTGGTAAAATTCCAGCATGGTGAATTCGGGCTGGTGGATCGCGTCGATTCCTTCGTTGCGGAAATTGCGGTTGAGTTCATACACGCGGTCGAGCCCGCCGACCACCAGCCTCTTCAAGTACAGCTCCGGCGCGATGCGCAGGTACAGGTCCATATCAAAGGTGTTGTGGTGCGTAACGAAAGGGCGCGCCGTGGCTCCTCCGAGAATGGGGTGCATCATCGGGGTCTCGACCTCCACGTAGCCGCGCTCGTCGAAGAACCGCCGCAACTCGCGGACGATCCGTGCGCGGCGCAGAAAAATTTCGCGCGCGCGCTCGTTGACGATGAGGTCGAGGTACCGCCGGCGGTAGCGCATCTCCACGTCCGCGAGCCCGTGCCATTTTTCCGGAAGCGGCAGAAGAGCCTTGCTCAAGAGTTCGATCTTTTGCACTCGAATCGTCAGCTCGTTCGTCTTCGTGCGGAACAGCTCGCCCGCTACGCCGATGATGTCGCCCAGGTCCAGGAGCTGGAAAAGCTTGAATGTCTCTTCGCCCACCACGTCCAGACGCACGTACACCTGCAACCGCCCGCCGTCGCCCGCGAGATGCGCGAACGCGGCTTTGCCGTGCGGCCGCAGCGCCACGATGCGCCCCGCCACGCGCACGGCCACGGGTTCCGCGGCTAACTGCTCCGCGGTTCTCGCGCCGAACTGCTCGACGATCTGCTTCGGCGTGTGCGTGCCGCTGAATTTGTGCGGGTAGGCCGGGTAGCCCAGGGATTCGATTTCGGTCAGTTTCTTGCGGCGTTGCAGGAACTGGTCGAGCGGTTCAAATTCCAACGGGACGATCCTTTCAACGATGGAGGACATCGCCGGCGAGCCGAGCCGCAGTATAGCGGGCCGCTTCCGCGAGCGTCAAGAAAACGCCTTGCCAAGCGGTCGCGAACGCCTCGGAGCTATTGCAGCCGCGCCCGCAAACTTTCCGCGAATCGTTCGATGCGGTTGAGCGGGACCACGGAGATACGCTGCTCCGCAAAGAGCCGCGCCACGAATTGGTGGCGGGGATTCTCCGGCGCCGGTTCGACCTCCGTGATGGCGGTGAACTCGGAATTGGCCGCGCGCGCACGGATGCACTCGGCGGTGTAGGCGAGCACCTTGGCCTGCGAGGGATCGCGGCCGAGAGCCACGGCGTGCAAATAGCCTCGCGTGCCGTTGTAGCGGTATCCGTAGTCGAGCCGCATGGGATCGCCCGGCTGCGTGAACGCTTCCACGCGGATGCTGCGCTCAAGCTTCCCGAGCAGGCGGTGCCGCCGGAAGACGTCATTCAGCCGCGCGCGAATCCACGCCCGAGTGTTCTCCACGATTCCCCCGCGCGAAGCGGGCGGCGGCGCGACGTGGTCGCGGAACAGCCGGTCGATCTCGGCGTCGAAGTCTTCCGCAAGCACGGCGCGCGCGGGGCTGAATTGCAACACGTTCGAAAGCGTCTGATCCAGTTTTTCGAGGTAGGTGCGCGCCTCGCCCTCGGGCGCGCCGAGCCTCGCATCGAACTCCGCGGGAAGCGCGCGGAGCAGGTCTTCATCCGCGCCCGGGTGCAGCCGCCGGACGCGCGCGATTTCCGCGGCCTCCTCGATCAGGCGCATGGCGCGGCGGGGCCCCTCGACCTCCTCGACCAGTACGCCGATGTTGACCCACTCGTCACGCACGAGATTCGGTGTGTAGCGAAGCACGCGGTAGCGAAGCGTATTGCGGGATTCTTCAGGCATGTTTCACTTCCAGTTGGCAAAGGGCTGTGCCGATGATTTCCAGGCCGAAACGATGAGCTCCCGCACCAGTTTCCTGCGCCGCAGGAGCTGCTCGAGCATTTTATCTAGCGCGTCGGGATCGAAACCGTACCACTCCGGCGGAATCTCGCTGGCGAACTCCTCGAGAACCGACTCCGTAATCCGGCTCTCGACTCGCGCGAGCCATGGTTCAAACGAATCGATCCCGTGCACCGATTCGTACACGCGGTGCCGCGCGTAGAGCCCGCGCAAAGGAGCATCCGGAAAATTCCATTCGCCGGCGTTGAAGCAAAAGCCCTGATCGATCATCTGCGCCTGGTAGCGCGGCTCGCCCTTCGCGCGGAAGAAAACCGCCTGGCGCCCGTTCGTGTTGCAGGTCCATTTGTCGAAGACGAGCATCCCGCAAAAATCCGCGAGGTTTACGACCTCTCGAAGCTGCTCGTCAGGCAGAAAATCGTAAACCACCAATTCCGCGGGAGAGCCCGGATATCGGGAGCCGAATTGCAGCCCGGCCTGGCACCGCGCGCGACCCCGGCCTAGCTCGATCACGAGGTCTTCCGTGTACCCGATCAGACTCTCGCGGACCTCGACCACCGTGGCTGCGGGCACCGGCAGCCCAAGCCGCGCCGCCAATCTCGTTCCAAGCAATTCGTTCGCCAGAATTCTCTCGCCCTGCGGATTATTCCGGAATTTCACCACGTAGTATCCATCGTCCGCACAGCGCATCAATTGCGACTGCGCTCCCCCGCGCATCCTGCGGATCTGCTCGACCGCCAGCGGCATCGAGCGGGTATGCTAGCCAGCCGGAAGGTTTTACTGCAAGTGAAACATTTCAAATTGGCACACACGAGTTCGATCTGGTCAGCCGGAGCCGCGCCCCACGGAAACAGAAGCACACCTCCAGAATATCAGCGAACCCAAACGGGAAGTCCTCGTGCAAGAAATGGGAATGCCTGGCTGCTTTCGAACTCGGCCCGGAAAAAAATCGCGGGACCGCTTGCGCCGTGGATCGGACGCGGTCCCGCGATATTCCGTCTCTCAAAATAATACTGCCAGCGAGCGCTACCGCTTCTTGCGCTTGCCGCCCTTCTTTTTCGCCGCCTTCTTGGCCTTCTTCGGCTTGCTCTTGGCTTTCTTCTTCGGCGGCGCTTTTTTCGCTTTCTTTGCTTTCCGTGCCGGAGCGCGAGGAGCGGGTTTCGCGGGGGCTTCCGCCTCTTCCGGCTCTTCCTCGACGATAATCTCCTCTACCTCGATGATTTCCGTCGGCTGCTCTTGCCCCTCTTCGTCCTCTTCGAAACCGGGCAGCTCGTCGTTCTCTTCATCGTTCATGTTTGCTCGAAACATTCGATCCTCCGTGGGGTACCCGGGTATGCCGGCTGGCGTTAGTCCTCGGCCCGCTTATAAACGGAGTGTCGGAACTTTGTCAAGGCGCAATGGATCGAAAAAACAGGTGGGTTCACGACGGCCGCTGTTATGGGTCGCGCGGCTTGCGGTTCCCTGCGTCCAACCACCTATATGTATATGGCAAGGAGCGACTTAGAGAAACCTCGGGCGCCGACTAGCGCTGAATCGTCAGCGTGTCGCCCGCCTGCAGCTCCCGGTCCGCCAGAAAGGGATTGGCGTGGCGCAGGGCTGAAACGGTCGTCTGATACTCCCGCGCGATCGTATAGAGCGTCTCGCCCGGCTTGACGCGATGTTCAACATGCTCCGATCCTTCGGTGTCTCGGGCCGACACATCCTGGAGTCCAGTTCCTCCGACATTCCGAGCCGATTTCGCCTTCGCGGGCGGCGTGGACTCGGCCGTGACTCCACCGGCATAGATGCGCAACCGCGCTCCTCGCGGCGCGCGCGCACCCGCGATGTGATTCCATCTCTTGAGATCCGATACGGTCACGTCGAAGCGATCCGCAATTCCCGCAAGCGTGTCGCCGCGTTGCACGCGATAGTGCACCAGGTGCACGACGGGAGGTGCCGTCGGCACGTTGAGCAGAAAGCCCGCCGGAACGCTCGCATGCGGCTCGAGGTGATTCGCCGCTTCGATCGCCGGTACCGTCACGCGGTAATGTTTGGCGATGTCGGAGAGCGTTTCGCCTTGCTCCGCAGCATGCAGCCGCCAGCTCGTCCACTTTTCTTCCGGAACTTGCTGGATGTTCTCTTCAAAACTCTTGGCCGTGCCGGCCGGCAGCGCCAGTTGAAATTTCTGCTCGTTCGGCGTCACGTTGCGCAGGAGTTCCGGATTGAGCAGCCGGAGATCGTCGAAATCCGCGCCCGCTGCGTCCGCCACGAGATGGAGGTCGATCGGGTGGCTCAGGCTCACGGTTTCCACTTGCGACGGTTTCTCCGGATCGACCTTCACTCCATACAGCGCCGGATCCTTCGCCACGAACGACAGCGCGATAATGATCGGCACGTAGTTTTGAGTCTGCTTCGGCAACGCCTTGCGCCTCTGCAGCTCCCAAAAATCGGCGTAGCCCGTGCGCTCGACCGCCTTCTCCACATTGAGAGGCCCCGAGTTATACGCGGCCATCACCAGATACCAGTCGCCAAACATGCCGTAAAGATCGCGCAAGTGCCGCGCTGCGGCGCGCGTGGCCTTTTCCGGATCGCTGCGATCGTCCACCCAGTAATTCGAATCGAGGTCGTACTCTTCGCCGCGCGAACGCATGAACTGCCAGATGCCCCGCGCCCCGGCCCTCGAAACCGCCTGCGGTTGGAAAGCGCTCTCCGCCTGCGCCAGATAGATCAAATCCTGCGGCACGCCTTCTTCCTTGAGCACACGGCGGATCATTTCGTCGTAACGTCCGGCGCGCTCGAGTCCATGGCTCACGATCGCCCGGCCGCGCGTCGTGGTAAAGAAGCTCAAATATTGGAGGACCGAATCGTTCACGGTAAGCGGGATATCGTGCTTGACGCTGATCAGTTCTTTCTCGGCCTTGAGAGCCAGGCGCGGATCTCCCGCCGGCAGCGTCAAGTCGGCGATTTCATCGATCGGCGCAGGTTCGGCGGCCACGTCGGCGCTTGCGTCGGCGTCGTCCGCTTCCTCGTCTCCCTTCGAAGCGACGTACTCATCGGACGGGGCCGCGTCACCAATCTCATCGAACAGTATCGCGAGCCGCGGGTCCGCATCCTTTTGGAAGCCGCTCGCCAGGATCAAACCAATCGCGCGATCGAAGTCCGTCTGCGCCTTTTCCGCGTTTCCCGCCTGAATTTCCTTCTGTCCGGCATCAAAGCTCGCCTGCACCTTTTCCACCAGAGCGTCGATTGCCGGCTGCATGCAGAAACAGACGCCCGGCGACGGCTGGACGGCCGGACGCTCAGGCATCGGCAGCGGCTGACGTGCGTATTCAACCGCTGGCGCGGGAGCCGCCGCTGGAGGCTGGACGTGGACCTGTTTGGTGGCAGTCTCCTCGCAGCCGGCCAGGCTGATTGCGCCAGCCGCCAAGACAGCCCAAATTGTCGCCTTATGCTTCATAAACCACCGTGTCGAGCCTCAAAGTCGATTCTGCCAACTCCGCGGCCCTAACCTCCTCAGCGCCGGAAGCGTCCTCGCCCGAGGCATGGCCACAGGACAAGAATCTTACGAGGTGGCTGCGACTGGGGTCAATGGAACCAGCCGATTCAAAGTTGACGGAAACAGGACAACGAGTACTACTGGAAATCCCCTCTGCAATCAGCGTTTTCCCGCCGCAAGAGCCCCGCGCAAGCCCGGCTTATACCACCGTCGGGCGGTGAATTGCCAGCAATTCAGTGTGGGGCGGCGTCCCGGGATAAGAAGAGTCAGGCGAGAGCCTGGCGAAGGTCCTCGATGAGGTCTTGGGGGGCTTCGAGGCCGACAGATACGCGAACGGTCCCCGGCTCAACTCCCGCCGCGCGCAGTTCGGCGGTCGACATCTTGTAGTGCGACGTAAATATGGGCAAAACGACCAGCGATTCGACGCCGCCGAGGCTCGCGGCCATGAGAAACACCCGCACGCGATCGCAGAATCGCCGCGCGGCATTCAGCCCGCCCTTCATGTCGAAAGCGAGCATGGCTCCGTACGCTCGCATCTGCCTCTTTGCAAGTCCATGGTCGGGATGCGCCGCCAGGCCCGGATAGTGCACCCGCGCGACCTTCGGATGCTTCGCCAGAAATTTCGCAACCGTCATGGCCGTCCGGCACTGCCGCTCGATGCGAATTTCCAGCGTCTTCATGCCCCGAATCAATAGGAACGCAGCCTCGGGATCCATCGACCCGCCGAGCTGGATCACGTTGGAGCGCACCTGCGCAATCAACGCCTTGCTCCCAGCCGCAACTCCCGCGATCACGTCGGAATGCCCCGAGAGATACTTCGATGCGCTGTGCACGACGATGTTGAACCCCAGCACCAGCGGCTTTTGCAGCACCGGGCTTGCGAACGTATTGTCCACGATAGAGATGAGCCCCCACTCTCGCGCGAATGCGACCGCCTTCTCCAAATCCACCAGCCGCAGCGTCGGGTTCGTGGGAGTCTCGATGTAGAGCGCCTTCGTACGTGGGCTGACCAGCCGCTCGATTCCGCCGAGGTCCGATTCCACGAGCCGCACGACGATCCCGAATCGCGGGAAAATGTCCCGCAACAGGCGGTAGCTTCCGCCGTATAGCTGGCGCGTGGCGATCAATTCATCGCCAGCCCGGAGTTGCGAGAGAAGCGCAGCGGAAATCGCCGCCGAGCCGGACGCAGTCACCACGGCATCCTCGGCGGCTTCGAGCGCCGCGATTTTTGCCTCGGCGACCGCCAGCGTGGGATTCCCGTATCGCGAATAGATATAAGCCGAACTCTTTCCTTCGGCCCATCGCTTCATCTCCTCCGTGCTCGCGAACGTAAAATTCGCTGTCCGCGCCACGGATGTGCCCACGGGGGCGCCGATCCGGAATTTTTCTTCGCCTGCGTGGATCGCCAGCGTGGCGTCGCCCCAGCGTTTCGACTTCGAGGATTTCTTCATGGCGCAGCAGCTTGACGCATCTCGCGGCGAAACGGCAAGGTCCAATTTGGCGTTGACGCTCGCAGTCAAGGAGAATAGGACTGCGGAGGAATTCACGATGAGATTCGATTCGTTCTACGGAATCGAAGCGCCCTGGGCCGTTTTCCTGCTCTACTGGTTTCTTTCGAGCCTGCGCGTCAACAGGATGCAGCGCCAGGAGCCGTCCGGTGAGCAAGCGTTTCGAATCCTAATTATGGCGGCGGCATTCGTTCTCTTGTATAGCAACGATCCTCGCTTCGGCGTGCTCGATCGCCGGTTTATCGCACAAACGAATATGATCTTCGCAGTCGGCTCTGTGCTGACATGGCCCGGCGTCGCATTCGCAATTTGGGCGCGCTACCACATCGGCCGGTATTGGAGCGCCACGGTGGCCCTCCGAGCGGACCATCAGCTCATTCGGACAGGACCTTACGCGCGGATTCGCCACCCGATTTACACGGGCATGCTTCTCGCCGTCGCCGGCTCCGCTCTCGCAATCGGACGATATCGCGCACTCGTGGCGCTGGCGATTGTCCTGCTCGGCTTCATCTGGAAATCGAAAAAGGAGGAGGCGCTGCTTGCCGCGCAATTCGGGCCGGCGTTTGAAGAACATCGCCGCCGGACCGGATTTTTTCTGCCACGCTTTTCCTAGAGCCCGAATCGCAAGGCGAGGGCACGGTTCCTTGTCCAAAAATGCTCGGCCCGATTCTCCACTTCGTTCGCCTTCCATTCACTGTTCGCTTTCGCTTTGATATGGCAAGATGCATGCACATGTACCGGCCAGTTCCTTGCGGCTCGCGCACTTGAAACGGGGGCAATGGATGACAAAAAAAGTCGGCAGTGTTGTGATTTTGCTAGCCTCCACGATCTGGCTGGCGGGCTGCATGTATCTGCGCGTGGGGCCTCCGTGCATGGGATTTGGCTGTAGTATTGGCTCAAAAGGCGGGAATTCCGGCAGTCAGACGAACGCTCTGCCGAGATCGACTGGCGGGACCGCAAACGCTAGCGCGTCTGGCGCTCCAGCGAAGCTAGGCGAGTAAGGGATTACTGCCGATCCCAAATCGGGAAGCCGGCTTGCCCTCCGTTCCTAAGCGGTCGCTACTTCGCTCTCTTCTTCGCCGTGATGCGGCTTGTGCGCGGCGATCACCTTCTCGGCAATTTCCTGCGGCACAAAATCGTAGTGCGAAAACTCCATCGAGTAGCTTCCGCGCCCCTGGGTCATCGAAATCAATTCATTCGCATAACTCAGCATTTCCGACAGCGGCACCTGGGCCTTGATCACGACGCTTCCCCCGCGCGACTCACTGCCGCTGATTTTTCCCCGCCTGCCGCTCAAGTGGCCCATCAAGTCGCCCGAATACTGATCGGGCGCATACACCTCGACGTGCATGATCGGCTCGAGCAGAGCCGGCCGCGCCTGCTTCATCGCCTCCTTGAACGCGAGCGAGCCCGCAATCTTGAATGCCATGTCGCTCGAGTCCACGTCGTGATACTTGCCGTCGTAGAGGCTCACTCGAAAATCGACCACGGGAAACCCAGCCAGATATCCGCGCTCGGCCGCATCGCGCACTCCCTTCTCCACCGACGGAATCCAGTTCTTCGGGATCGCGCCGCCGAAAACATCGTCCACGAACTCAACTCCCTTGCCGCGCGGCAGCGGCTCCATCTTGATTCGACAGAGCCCGAACTGACCGTGGCCGCCGGTCTGCTTCTTGTGCTTGCCCTCAGCGTCGGCCTTTCCACGAATCGTCTCGCGATACGGCACTTTCGGTGGCTTCAGCGTCATCTCGACGTGATAGCGCTTGCGCAGCTTGGCGACGACGACCTCGATGTGCTGCTGCCCCGCGCCGCTAAGCAGAAACTCCTTCGTCTGCGGGTCACGGCCGAAGCGAAGCGCGAGATCTTCCTCGAGGATTTTGTGAATGGCCACGCCGATGCGGTCTTCATCCGCGCGCGTTTTCGGCTCAACCGCGAACGTGATCGAAGGCTCGGGAATTCGCGCCCCCAGGTAGAAGATCGGCGCATTCTTGTCGCCGAGCGTATCGCCCGTGACGGTGTCCTTCAGCTTGGTAACCGCGCCGAGATCTCCGGCGTGCAGGTCGTTCACCGCCACCGCCGTCTTCCCCTGCATGGCCTGGATGTGCTGAAAGCGATCCTGCGAGCCGCGGTTGAAATTATTGATCGTCGCGTCATTCTTCAACACGCCCGACATCACCTTGAAGTACGTGATGCGTCCGGCAAACGGATCGGCGACGGTCTTGAACGCGAAAAGGCTGACTGGCTCGGAATCGGCAATCTTGCGCTCCACCGTTTCGCCCTTGTGATCGGCCGTCTTGTAACCAACTGCCTTTCCGCGAAACGCGGGCGAGGGAAAAATCTCAACCATGAAATTCAGGATCGCGTCGCTTCCGATGTTGTGGAGCGCGGAGCTGAGGAGGACCGGGAAAATCTTCTTGTCGCGCACTTCCTCGTGCAACCCCTTTTTCAGGTCCTCGACCGGGAGCGTCCCCTTTTTAAAAAACTCCTGCATCAATTCGTCTTCGCCCTCGGCAACCATTTCGACCAGCTTTTCGTGCGCGGCCTTTGCTTCCTCGGCGAGATCGGCGGGAATCTCTTCGATCTTGGCCTTGCCGTCGCCGTCAGGCGTGTAGATCAGCGCTTTCATAGACACGAGGTCGATGACGCCGCGGAAGTTTTTCTCGGCGCCGATCGGCAACTGAATCGGCACCACGCCTCGCCCGAATACCTGTTCGACAGACGCGAGCGTTCGCTCGAAACTCGCGAGGTCGCGGTCCATCCAGTTCAGGACGAATGCTCGCGGCTGATCGTACTCGGTTGCGTAGTCCCACACCCTCTCGGTGACCACCTGCACGCCCGCCGCCGCATCCACGACGATCAGCGCGGCGTCCGCGGCGATCAGCGACGATTTCGTTTCATTGATGAACGTCGAATAGCCGGGCGTATCGAGCAGGTTGATTTTGGTTTTTTCGGCTTGCCCGGTAGCCTGCCATTCGGCATACGCGAGCCCAGTGTTGATCGATATCTTTCGCGCGATTTCTTCTTCGTCCCAGTCGGTCGTGGTCGAGCCGTCGGCCACTTTGCCGAGCCGCGGCGTCATGCCCGCCGTGAACAACAACGACGACACGAGCTGGGTCTTCCCCGTGTCGCCGTGGCCTACAATGCCCACGTTTCGAATCCAATCGGTATTGTACGATTTCATAGGTCACCCCTTGCCCTTAGAGGCCGCCAGCGGCGGGCTCGAAGGGTCGAATTCCTTTGTTGCAGCGATAGAGGTCGTGCAGACAGGCATTTCGTGCGGGGACAATACGAAGCGCGATTTCGAGCTGTGCTTTGGGATCCGCATCACGAACCCGCCCCCCGGCGGTTGCGCGATGAACCCTGCGGCCCTTTCAAGTCCACTGCGGTTGGACTCTGAGGGCAGGGGCGGATGCTAGCACACGCACTACCGGGCGTTCAACTCTCGGTGTCGCGGAGGGCCTTGCCGAGGAGGCCGGTTTACTTGCGATTGATGGTGCCACGGCAGAGGGGCGAGCCGCAGTGACATGGGACCCTCACCGCCTTTTTTGAGAAGCGGTAATCGACAGTCAGCTCTTCACCTTCGCGTATTGGCCTGCGACTGAAGTAGAAAATGCGACCGCGGATTCGACGGGTCCGCAGGTTCGGATCGCAGCCGTGATTGATGAGCTCTGCCCCACTGCCGCCAACCGCCCCGTCGATCACCGTGCGATTGTTCACATGAAAAAGGCAAAACCTCTTGTTGCGCCTGCGGGACTGCCAAACCCTGTTGAACCGCTTCACCGCCTCGCGCTGGTCAATTCGCTCTCCCGTGTACTCGATGACTTTCCGGCCGGCGGGGATGTCCTCGGCGGCGAACACGCCCAGCCGATCGATGGCGGAACGTCCCACGCGAAGGCTCCATAAGGTGAACCGAGGATCGAAAGTCGGGTGTTTTGGTGACGCCAGCGTCATCGAAGATCCGCAATTGGAAATAGAAGAGGGGCTGTGGGTAAGCCGCAGCCCCGGAACAGCCGCTATCCGGTAATGCCAACAACGCCGGCCAAAGCCGCTGGAATTAGTAAACCTTCTTCAATATCAGCGGCTTGGTAACTTCGATCTTCTTTCCCTTTTTCAAACGCTTGGTGGATTTCTTGGCTGCCATTCGATTTCTCCCTCACAGTGAGATTGCCCCCGCGGGCGGTCGCCATGCTTCTATGCAATACGCTTGCCAATGTAAACAGCGCAGCCCGCGTCCGCTATCCGCTTTCGATTGTTCCCCTCTGCGTGCGAACCCGCCCGAGCCCCGCGAGCCCCGCGAGCCCCGGTGTTGAACCATTCACCAATAAGTGAAATATTCAACACGCCTGATGCGATTCGACGCGCGCGGCATGCAGCGACCCGTTCGGCCTGGAGACACTTCGCAGCCTTCATGCCGGCGAATCATTGGGCCAGGAACTTGCGCCGCGAGTGGGATGACGTAGAATACGCTCCGCGCGTGAAGCCGAAAGGCATAGCCATGAAATTTGGCGGCATACACCTGATGCAGCTTCCCCGGCCGTGGACGAGCGAGTCCGACCACATGCTGCTGAACAACGCGCTCGACCTGGCGGAGCTCTCCGACCAGTGCGGATTCGATTACGTCTGGGGGACGGAGCACCATTTCCTCGAAGAGTATTCGCACTCGGCCGCGCCCGAGATGTTTCTCGCGGCGTGCAGCCAGCGCACAAAAAACGTTCGGCTCGCGCACGGAATCATCCAGACGCCGCCTCTCATCAACCACCCCGCACGCGTGGCCGAGCGCATCGCCGTGCTCGATCTGATCAGCAACGGCCGGTGCGAATTTGGCATGGGGTCCGGGGCGACCACGACGGAGCTGGGCGGATTCCAGGTGGCGCAGGAAGACAAGAAGGCCATGCAACTGGAGGGATTCCGAGTTGCCCTGCGGATGCTTGTCGAGGAGCCATTCGCGGGATTCGAAGGCCAGTACGTGAAAGTGCCGGGGCGGAATCTGGTGCCGAAGCCGCTGCAGAAGCCGCACCCGCCCCTGTGGATGGCGTGCTCGCGGCGCGAGTCGATCATCGACGCAGCACGGCTGGGCGTCGGAGCGCTGAGCTTCACGTTCATCACGCCGGAAGAGTCACGCCAGTGGGTGAAGGACTACTACACTACGATCGAAAACGAGTGCGAGCCGATTGGCTATGCAGTCAATCCGAATTTCGCCGTCGCCGCGCCGTTCCTCTGCGACAACGACCAGAAACGCGTCGAGGAGATCGCGGCCGAGAATTACGGCTTCTTCTCCTACGCCCTCGGCCACTACAGCTTTTTCGGCGAGCACCGGCCGGCCAAGTCCGACATTTGGAACGATTTCAAGACCAAGCCGAAGGATGCTGAGGGAGTGGAATTCACCGCCAAGGCGTGCATCGGAACGCCGGCGATGATTCGCGAGCGCCTGCGCGAATACGAAGAGGCGGGCATCGATCAGATGATCGCAGTGCGGCAGGTCGGGCGCCTCTCGCTCGATCAGCAGTGCTCGTCGCTGCGCCTATTTGCGAAGGAAGTGCTTCCCGAATTCAAGGATCGCGAACAGGCGGGTGCGCGGCGCCGCGATGAGCGGCGCGCGCGCATCTCCGAAAAGGCCATGGCGCGGAAGCCGAAGAAAGACGCGCCTCACGCCGAGACGGTGATTCTGCCCGCCGGGCGGCACTAATCTACATGCTGCCTTCGTCGCCGGAGGGGCCATAGATCGAAGGCACCGGCACCTTATTCATCCGCAGATAGACCGAGAGTTGGCCGCGGTGGTGGATCACGTGACTCAGAATCATGCCGCGCAGGACCGCGATCCGCGGCATCGCGAAAAAGGTCTTCCCGCCGTTCATCAACGTCCAGGTCTTCTGTAAATCCTCGTCGCTCGCCTTGGCAATTGCGGCGTGGGCCGCAGCGACGTTCTTGTCGAAAATGTCGAGCAGTTGCTTGCGCGAGGACATCACCATCGGTTGCGGCGGCGGCGCCCCGGCAGGCCGGAAATCAAACGAGTCGCCCTGAAAAGTAGCCGCTGCGAAACCAACCATCTCTGCGATGTGTCCTGCGAGACGCCCCATCGGCATCGAGGTATCGTGCGGCTTCCACGCCACTTTGTCTTCCGGAACGCGTTCGAGGGTCTTTCGGGTTGTGGTCATTTCTTGATCGAATTCGGGGAGAAATGCATCGCGTATTGCCATCTATGCCTCCATCGGTATGGTGGGTTGAGTGCGTGCCATATTACCCCAGCCGTGTGAACTGCGGGTAATGAGATGCCGGGCTGGACCGGTTAGATGCGGCCGCGGCCGGCGGATTGCGTCAGGACGCGGGTATCGTGCGGGGCGTTCTTCTCAGCGGTCTTTTGCACGGGTGTTACGGCAGGATTACGCGTTTGCTTCCAGGTGTGCAGTATTCGGTGAATCACGGTGATATTCGGGCCGATTGCCAGAATCCACAGCGCCACTTCCATGCGGTTTGTGAGCGCGCCCAGAATCATCAGGACCAGTCGCTCAGGGCGCTCCCAGAATCCGACCTCGGTCGTGGGTGCGAGGGATTCGGCGCGCGCCTTCGCGTAACTGACCATCACCGCACCCGCCATCGCCGCGCCCGCCAGCATCGCGTACGTGAAGCGGTTCACCTGCGCGTAGTACACGAGAAGGCCGAGAAAAAGAATCAGGTCCGCGTACCGGTCGAGGATGGAATCGAGGAAGCCGCCGAACAGCGAGATGCGGTTTTGGCGCCGCGCCACGGGCCCATCGAGCAGATCGCACAGGCCCGCCAAGATCATCATTCCGCCGCCAGCGGCAAAGCGTCCAGCGGCGAAGAGAATTCCAGCCCAAAGATTGGCGATGAGAGCGCACCAGGTGATGACGTTGGGAGGGATTCCTGTAGGGGCAATTAGAGCTGCGAGACGGTCGATGGGCCAGGAAAGGTACCGGCCGATGCTCCGGGTCAACATGAATTCGGCGCCACTCTTCTATTCCTCATCCCTTCACTTCCTCATCGTAGATCGTGAACAGTTCAACCACTTCGTATTCCTTCATGCCGGCCGGAGTCGTCACGCTCACCTCGTCGCCCACTTTCTTGCCGAGCAGCGCGCGGCCGATCGGAGAGGTGGTGGAAATCAGGCCCTTGGTGGCGTCGGCTTCTTCAACGGTCACGAGTTTATACTCAATCCTGGTGGACTTCACGATGTCAATGACGACGAGGCGCGAGCCATACGCTGCGCGATCCTTCGGCAGGTTGCTCAGGTTCAGCATCGAGAGATCGGCCATGCGCTTGTGAAGCTGGCCGAGCCGAGCCGCGACGTAGCCCTGGCGCTCCTTGGCATACTTGTACTCGGCGTTTTCGGAGAGGTCGCCGTGCGCGCGCGCGACCTTAATCTCTTTCGGCAGCTCGTCGTGCAATTCGTGCTCGAGCGCCGCGATTTCGTCCTTTAGTTTCTTTTTGATCTTCTCAGCAAGGTCGGTCATTTTTCGTTCGGAGCGCCCGGCGGCGGAACCCGCTCGGCCCGCCAGACGTTTCGCCATACTCGTGGATTATAGAGGATTTGCGCGGTGCGCCGCAAATCCTCTCACTTGAGCACCTGGCAGCCCCTCAGAGCGGCTCGTTGTAATCAGCCGCCGGCTACGGGACGGTTTAAGCGCTCGCGCTGAGCGGCTTCAAGTTGGATTTGTAGTTGCCGGGCGCAATGTGGAACGGAATGCTCAAACGGTTCCAACCATTGATCGCGACAATCGACAGAGTCAGATTCGCAAGCTCTTCCGGGCTGAATTGCTGCGACACTCGGTCGTACACGTCGTCGGGAATATGGCCCTCGGCGATGAGCGTAACAGCCTCGGTCCATTCGAGCGCGGCCCGCTCGCGTTCACTGTAAAACGGAGCCTCGCGCCAAGAGTTCAGCAGGTAGAGGCGCTCCTCAGTTTCTCCGAGGACGCGGGCATCCTTGCTGTGCATGTCGAGGCAGTAAGCGCATCCGTTGATCTGCGAGGCGCGCATCTTAACGAGTTCGAGCAGCGGCCGCTCGATGCCGCAGGATTCGATAAAGCTCTCGAGCGCCGACATGGCTTGATAGGCTTTCGGTGACGCTTTGAACGGATTCATTCGCGGCTTCATGCTGTCTTCTCCTTGCTTGTCGAGGGCCGCCAAAAGTATATCGCCGCGGCACCCCGTTGGCGAATCTGGGGCACAAGTGCAGTGCACGCGCGCGGCGCACGTTTTTTCCCTGTAGAATTGGGTGAATCAGGCCGCGGGCGGGGCCATCCAGAGGTGCGAGTGAACCTCGAACTGACCGACGAGCAGAAGCTGCTTCAGCGAAGTGTCCGCGAGTTTGCCGAGGCGGAGGTGAAGCCGCTCGCAAAGGAGCTCGACGAAACGGGCCGCTTCCCGCGCGAAACCTTGCGCAAAGCCGGCGACCTCGGGCTGACCGGCATCACCGTTTCCCCAAAATTCGGCGGCGCCGGAATGGACCACATCTGCTACGCCATCGTGATGGAGGAGATTGCGCGCGTCTGCGCCTCGACGAGCGTCATCCTCTCGGTGCAGAACTCGCTCTACTGCGGCACGCTCGAGCATTTCGGCACGGAAGAACAGAAGAAACGGTTCCTCGTGCCGTTCGCGCGCGGCGAAAAGATCGGCTGTTACGCTCTAACGGAGCCGCAAGCCGGATCCAATGCAGCGGCGCTGTCCACAAAGGCCGTGCGAAAGGGCGACCGATACGTCGTCAATGGCACGAAGGCGTGGATCACCAACGGCGGCGCAGCCGACGCGGGAATCATTTACGTCAACACGCAGCCGGAAAAAGGTGAAAAGGGCATCACCGCACTGGTGATCGAAAAGGGCACGCCGGGCTTTGCCGTGGGCAAAGAGGAGAAAAAACTCGGCATTCACGCAACGGCATGCACAGAATTATCATTTACCGATTGCGAGGTCCCCGCCGCCAATCGCGTTGGGAACGAGGGCGACGGCTACAAGATCGCGCTCACGACGCTCGACGGCGGCCGCATTGGCATCGCCTCGCAGGCAACCGGAATTGCACAGGGAGCGTTCGAAGCGGCGCTCGCCTATGCGCGCCAGCGCCAGGCCTTCGGCCATCCCATCGCGGAATTTCAGGCGATCCAGTTCATGCTTGCAGACATGGCCACGGAGATCGACGCGGCCCGGCTGCTTGCGCGCCGCGCGGCTTGGAAACAGGATTCAGGCGCGCGCTTCTCGATGGAGGCGGCTATCGCCAAGCTTTTCGCGAGCGAGATGGCCACGCGCGTGGCGCACAAAGCCATCCAAATTCACGGCGGCAACGGGTACAGCAAGGAATATCCGGTCGAGCGCGCCTACCGCGACGCGCGCATCACCGAAATCTACGAGGGCACAAGCGAGATCCAGCGGCTCGTGATCGCTTCGTGGGTACTGAAGTCCGTCGGAAACTGATTCTTCGGAAGTGTGAGTGAGCTTGCAAAATCACGGGAGCGTCCGGCGTGATGCCCGCTATCGCCTATCAGGCGCTGTTTTTCATCCTCTGCTTCTACGGGATCCTGCTGGTGGCCGCGCCGGTGGCGCTGCGGATTCAGTTTCGGTGGCGCGCCAAAGTGTTTCCCCGGGCAGTTCCGTTGGGCTCGCTGCCCGCCGCCGTGCAGGCTTTCATGGCGCCTCGAGTCGAAGAATTTAGCCTTTGGGGCTTCGACCTCGTGGCGTATCTGAAGCTCGGCGAGATGGCCGCCAACACGCAAGCGTTCATGGCCCTGCTGAGCAACCCCCACACGAATGAATGGGCGGACGTTTCGTTCGTAACGTCTCCCGCAAAGGCGCGCGGCTACATCGAATTCGTCACGCGCTGCGCGGAGGATGCGCAAGTCGAGACAAACACGAACCCAACGGCCCCCGTGCTCTTTCCGTTGCCGGGCCATCACGTCGCGCGCTTTCCGCAAATCCGGGATGTCCTCACGCTCTACCGCATCCATCGCAAGTTGGCGCAGGAAAGAAGCCATGGCTTTGGGCCGATGTTGCCGCCGCCCGGGCAGGAAATTGTCGAGTTGCAGCGACGCCTCGAACGCTACGCGGCCTGGCAACAATCTCGCGGATACATGTACCTCGACGCTTCGGGCGAAAATTACCGCCTGACGTGGAAGGGGGCAATTCTCGGAGGCTGGCGGTCCATCTGGCCGGTGCCATTGCTGCGGAACGGGTCGATGCGGATTCGGAAGGCGGCCATTCTGCGCCAGTTCGGCACCGCGGATTAGAGCGCAACTCGGCCCCGCCTCGCTGCTTTGTTTCCAGTGTATGCTGGCCCGATGCTGGAGCTCGACTGCGGCCTGGAATTCGATCCCTCGCGCGACGCCGAATTCTTCGCGGCGCTTCCCTCGCGTCCCGGCGTGTTGCTCCTCGAAATGACCGATTCCGCGGCGCGGCCCTACCTTGCGCGAACCGCGGACATCCGGCGGGCCGCCGAGCGCCTGTTGGCGGCGCCCGAAGCTGCGTCGAAGCGACTGAATCTGCGGGCGGTCGCCGCCCGGATGCGCTTCCGCGTGACCGGCTCGAAGTTCGAGCAGACCCTCGCGCTCTATCAGCAGGCCAAGATACATCTTCCCGGTCGCTATCGTGACCTGCTCCGCTTGCGTCCTCCGGCGCTGCTGAAGGTCAACCTGCGAAATGAATATCCGCGCTGCTACGCCACGCGGCGGATTCGCGCCGACGAAGGATTCTATTTTGGGCCGTTCGCGTCGCGTCGAGCGGCTGACGCATTCGCCGAGGGATTTCTCGATCTCTTCAAAATTCGCCGCTGCCAGATCAAGATTCGGCGCGATCCGAGCTTTCCCGGCTGCATCTACTCGGAAATGAAGATGTGCCTCGCTCCGTGTTTTGCAGGCTGCACGAAGGAAGAGTATGACGCCGAGGTCGGCCGCGTGGTCAAGACTCTCGATACGGCCGGTGCGGCGCTCACGGGGCAATTCGAACGCGAGCGGGAAGCGGCGAGCGAGGCGCTCGACTTCGAGCGCGCCGCCGCGCTCCACAAGCGCCTCGAAAAAGTTTCCGCCGCGCTCCACGGCCTGCCGGAACTCGCCCGGCGGATCGAAGATCTCGACGCCGTGATTCTTGAACGCGCCGCCGAGGAGAAAACCATCGCCGTGTTTCCGCTGCGCGCGGGCGTTCTTGCGGAGCCGATCTTTCTTCGCTTCGCCGAGCTATCGAGCCAGCCGCGGTCCGTCGAGGAAATTCTGCGAAGCGCTCTGCAGCCGCAGGTCAACGCAGCTCAACGCGCCCCAAACGCCGGCGAAAATCCGGGCGCCACCGCTCCATCGGTCGAAACCGATGCAAGCGCCATAGTGCATTTGCGCGGGCAATATGGCCTGCGCGCGGCCTCGCCGGAACTCGCCGAGCACCTATCACTTGTGGCGCGGTGGTTTTATTCGAAGCCTCGCGAGGGAGAAATCCTGTTTCGCGAAGACGAATGGCCGTACCGCCGCATTCTCCGCGCCTGCGGGCGCTTGCTCGCACCTCCGCCTCCACCGCCGGCCGCAGCCGCCCCGCCGGCAAAATCCTGATGCAATTCGGGAACAATCGCAATCGGCGCGGCTCGCGTTGCGTCGTACAATAGAGAAATCATGGCAGAGGCGGACACAAGAGTGCCTGCCGCGGCCGCCCGGCTCACGGATCGCTCGCGGTTCCATGGCACAATTCGCTCGCTGAAACACCGCAATTTCCAGCTCTTCTTCAGCGGGCAATTGATCTCGCTCATCGGCACCTGGATGCAGAACGTCGCGCAGGCCTGGCTCGTCTACAAAATGACGAATTCGTCGCTGCTCCTCGGCGTCGTCTCGTTCGCTGGCCAGATTCCTGTGTTTCCACTTGCACCGCTGGCCGGCATCGTGGCGGACCGGTGGAATCGCCGCCACGTCGTGATCGCCACGCAGACGGCTTCGATGATCCTCGCGTTCGCCTTCGCCTATCTGACGCTGTCGCATCGCGTGACCGTCTGGGAAGTGATCGTCCTCGCAACCTTGACGGGAGTCGTGAACTCGTTCGACATCCCGGCGCGCCAATCATTCCTCGTCGAGATGGTCGGCCGCGAGGACCTGATGAACGCGATCGCGCTTAACTCCTCGATGTTCAATGGCGCGCGAATCATCGGACCGGCAATCGCGGGGATTCTTGTCGCGAGTATCGGCGAGGGCTGGTGCTTTTTCGCGAACGGCGCCAGCTTTATCGCCGTGATCATCGGACTCCTGCTGATGCGCGTCCCTCGCAGGGCGATCGAACTCCATGCTGCGTCCGCCTTCGAGCACATCGCCGAGGGATTCCGCTTTGTGCGCCACACTGCGCCGATTCGAGCTCTGATGTTGTTGCTGGCTCTCGTGAGCTTCGTGGCCATGCCTTATACGGTTCTCATGCCGATCTTCGCCGCGAGTGTCCTGCACGGGAACGCGCGCACCCTCGGCGTCCTCGCGACGTCCACGGGTATTGGCGCGTTGGTCGGGGCTCTCGCGCTCGCCGCGCGCACGCAGGTTCACGGCCTCGGGCGGTTGGCGGCGATCGCTACCGGCGCGGCCGGCGCGAGCCTGATTCTCTTTTCGTTCTCGCGGTCGTACATTCTTTCGGTGCTTTTTTTGGTGCCGGTCGGCTTCTCGATCATGACGCAGATGGGCTGCACAAATACGCTCGTGCAGTCGATGGTGCCCGACCGGCTGCGCGGACGCACGATGGCCGTGTACTCGATGATGTTTATGGGAATGTCGCCGCTTGGCGCTCTCACGGCCGGTGCGGTTGCGGACCACATCGGGGCGCCGTGGACCGTCGCGCTCGGTGGAGCGCTGACCATCGCCGGAGCGATTGCGTTCGCACGATACCTGCCGAAAATTCGCGTTGAAGCACGCGAACTGATCGACGCGCAGATTGCCGGAGGCGACGCGCCGGTCGCGGAGATCGCAGGCCGGATCGTCTCTTGATCGAACGCTCGCGAACATCCGGCCCGTTACGTTCTGCTATACTGCGCCGGTTTTCGTGGGTCCGCGTCGAAGCGAGGCCTTGATGTCATCTCCCTCATCGGTCCACCGCGAGCGCACACCCGGTCGCGCCACTGCGCAGGGCACCCTGCGCTACGCCGCGCGATTCCAAGGGCGCGCCGCCGCGGGGCATTTTCGCGAGATACCGGGCGGGCTCGTCCTTTCCTCGATCGGGATCGGGACGTATCTCGGCGATCCGGATGATCCAACCGATCGAGCCTACGCGAGCGCCGTCGTAGCCGCCGTCGAGGGCGGTATCAACGTCGTGGACTCGGCAATCAATTATCGCTTGCAGAGGAGCGAACGCTCGATCGGTGCGGCGCTGAAGACGCTGGCGGGAAAAGGCTTCTTGCGTGATGAGATTATTCTCTGCACGAAAGCCGGATTCCTTACTCCCGACGGCGAAATGCCGGACGATGCGAATGAGTATTTTTCGCGCGAGTTCCTTGAGCCTGGAATCTTCCGCCCCGAGGATATCGCGGCGGGCTGCCACTGTATGACGCCGCGCTATCTCGCCGACCAGCTCGAGCGCAGCCTTGCGAATCTCGGCGTCCAATGCGTGGACGTCTTCTATCTGCACAATCCAGAAACGCAGTTGAGCGAAATCCCCGCGGACGAATTCCGCCGGCGCATCGGCGAGGCTTTCCAGTTCCTCGAATCCGCGGTCTCCGCGGGAAAGATCGGCGCTTACGGGCTTGCCACGTGGAACGCCTTTCGCGAAGATCCCAAGTCCGCGGGTTATCTCTCGCTCGCGGCCATCGAAGGAATCGCGCGCGAAATCGCCGGACGCGACCACCACCTCCGTTTCCTGCAGTTGCCGTTGAATCTCGCCATGCCCGAAGCGCTCCTGCGCCCGAATCAGGTGGTCGAAGGAAAAACGATGGCGATGGTGCAGGCCGCGCGCGCGCTCGGAATCACGCTGGTATCGAGCGCAGCGTTATTGCAAGGGCAGCTCACGCGGAATCTGCCGCCCTACATCGGCGCCGCGCTAGGGATCAAGACCCACTCCGCGCAGGCGCTGCAATTCGCGCGCTCGGTGCCGGGCGTCACGACGGCGCTCGTCGGCATGAGCCGCGTCGAACACGTGCGCGCAAACCTTGAACTGATCGGCGCCGAGCCTGCCCCTCGCGATCAGTTCCTGAAGTTATTCGAGCCGCAAAGCTAGGGACTTCAATCGGCAGTTCTGGACGTGGCCTGCGCATCGAGCCATTTGTTGATCGCCGCGCCGACGGCCTCGAGATGTCCGGTAAAAAAGTGGTCGGCGCCTTCGACGATGACGAGCTTCTTCGGCTCGGGAAGCGTCGCGAACAGCGCTTCAATGTTCGCGCGTGAGCCGAACTGGTCGTTCCCGCCCGAAACGAAAAGCTTCGGCTTCGCGCACGCGCGCAAATAGCTTGCATCCACGTTGTCCACGGGAAGCCCGAGGCCGATCAATCGCGTCACGCGATCATCCGCGCACCCCACGCGCAGCCCCACCCACGAGCCGAAGCTGAAACCCGCAACCAGAATCGGCCGGCCGGGAAACTCCGCCGCAAGATAATCGACCGCCGCTCGGACATCACCCTGCTCGCCGGTTCCCCGATCGTGCACGCCCTCGCTCTGCTCCGTGCCGCGAAAATTGAATCGTAGCACCGGCGCTCCGTGCCGATGGAGAGCCTTTGCGGCCTGAAAAACCACCTTGTTGTGCATCGTGCCGCTGAAAAGCGGGTGCGGATGGCACACGACAGCCACAAAATGCGGATCGGCGGTCGGCGCGGTCCAGAGCGTTGCTTCGAGTCGGCCTGCCGGCCCATGCAGAAAAAAACTTCGATGGAAAACTTCAGCCATGATGCCTTGCGAGGATGTTTCTATCTGCGGATTTCAGAGGGTCGCCGCTCACGGGCTTCACGATCAAGCCGGCCTCACGCTTTCTGTGCGGCGGCGCGCGGCCCCGTCCATTCCACGGCGACGGACGTGAATATTGCGCTCGCGCCGATTTCCGGATTCGCGATGGGCGCGGGACCGGGACGGTCCTTCAGGCTCTCGACGCGCACCACGCGTCCGGCAATCTCTCCTGCTTTCGACCAATCGCCCCATGGAATTTTTGCCAGCACGGTGTCGCCGGCGACGTAGATATGTGAAGTCTCGAATCGCACGCCGTTCTGCGAGACGTCGTGGGTCATGGATTCCTCGGGCCACGGTGATCCGGCAGGGCGCACGAAAATCGGCAGCGCGAAGGAAGCGCGCTCCGACCGCCGCCTCTCCTGGTCCGCCGGGCGCGCGGGTGGCCGCGACGGCCGTTCCAAACGCACCGCAACGTAATAGTTGCCGTTCTTTTCGTCGCGTGCCACGCGCATCACGCGCGCGGGAATCTCCGGCTGCGTGCCGCCGCCATTGGACAATTCAAATGGAACCGCGATCCATACGCGCGAGCCAGGTTCGCAGGCCTCATTGCGCCGCACCAGGACGCCCTCTCGCGATAGGTCCAGCGTTTGCGTCACCTCGACGCGCATGCCTAACGGACCCTGCCAGCGAATCCGCGCGGGAAGTTGGACGCGCGCCCGCGGATGCTTCCGCAAATCAACCGAGGGGTCTGGGCGCTCCATCGGGTCCCATCGTAGCGGTAGGCATCGTTCAGGTCAAACGCCCAAATCGAGCATTCTTCGGCTGTTTGCCGCCGGCGTTTGGAGGCGTAACACTCGTTTTGGTACTCCCTTTGTGCCCAGCCGTTCCCAATGTCGATGTTCCGAAAATCCATTGCGCCGCCTGAGAACCGATGGTAGCTTTGGCCCAGATTCGAGGGACGGAGGGCTCATGGAAAACGGCGTAGAACGCCGCGCCGCCCGGCGCTTTTCAATGATGCTGCCCTTGAAAGTCCGTTTCTCGGCCGAAGATGGCGTCACCGAAAAACCTGGAGAGACGCGCGACGTTAGCTTCCGCGGCCTGTATTTCCTGATCGAAGCAAGTCTCGAGACCGGCAGTTCGATCGAGTTTGTACTGACGCTCCCCCAGCAGATCACGCTCGCCGGGGACGTGCACATCCGCTGTTACGCGCGCGTCCTGCGCGTCGAGTCTCACAACGGCCGCCGCGGCGTGGCCGCTCAAATCGAGCGCTACGAATTCCTTCCCGCATCCGCCTGAGCTCGATTCGGCGCGAGTCGACCGCAATCGCTATTGGCCCGCGGTTTCTTTGCCCCGGAATGAACCGCCAAAAAACGCTTCTATTCTTTCCTCCACTGACGCAAGATTTATGATTGGGGCTTTGACATGGCGCGACACACCCTTCTCATCGACGCGGACGACACCCTCTGGGAAAACAATATTTTCTTCGAGAAGGCGATCGAGAATTTCATCTCGACGCTCGAGCACCTCGGCTACACGCGCGAGTACATCCGCCACATCCTCAACGAAACCGAGCGCCGCAACATCCGCCAGCACGGCTACGGCGTCCGCAGCTTCCGCCGCTCCCTGGAAGAAACCTATCTGAAGCTCGCGGGAAATTCCGCGCGCCGGGAAATCGTCAGGGAAGTCGAGCGCATGGCCCAGGACCTCGAAGCCACGCCTCCGCACATTCTCGACGGCGTCCCGGAAACGCTCGTCTATCTCGCCAAGCACCACCGGCTGATCCTGCTGACCAAGGGCGAGGCCGCCGAGCAAGCGGCCAAGGTCGAGCGCTCGGGCTTGCAGCCTTACTTCGACGCAATCGAGATCGTTCTCGAAAAGGACTCCACTACCTACGAGCGCATGATCGAGCAGTTCAAGATCGTGAAGTCGCACGGCTGGATGGTCGGCAATAGTCCGCGCAGCGATATCAACCCTGCGCTCCAGTCGGGCCTGAACGCCGTTTTCATTCCGCATTCGGCCACATGGGAACTGGAAAAATCCGAGCTCGAAAGCGGCACTGGAAGGCTGCTGATCCTCTCCGCGTTTCGCGAGCTCCGCGGCCACTTTTAACCACTCGTCTGGTCCGCAGTCCAAATTGTCCGCAGCGCAGTAGACCTCGCGGCTTCCCATCGATTCCACATCGCACATAAAATCGAATCATGAAAACCGAGGTGACAGCCTTGGCAACAGATTATCGCAGTGAATTTGCCGACTTCGAGGGCGTGACGTATCTCAACGCCGCTCTCCAGGGACCCCTGCCGCTCGCCGCCGCGCGCAAGGCCCAGGAAGCGCTTGAATGGCTGACGCGGCCCTACCAATTGCCGGACAGCGCTTATTTCGATCTCCCCGACCGCATCCGCGAGAAAACCGCCCGCATCATCGGCGCCCGGCCGGACGAAATTGCCGTCACGAGCGGCGCCAGCTCCGGCCTTGCCTCCGTCGCCGCGGGAATTGACTGGAAACCGGGCGACGAGGTGCTGATCGGCCGCGGCGAATTCCCCGCGCATTTCTCGACGTGGCTGCGCTACGACCAGGCGGGGAAATTGCGCGTGCGCGTGGTCGAGCCGCGCGGCCGTTTCATTTCGGCCGATGATTACATCGAGCAGATCGGCCCGCGGACCCGCGTGGTCTCGGCAAGCCTCGTGCGATTTGACAATGGCGTCCGGTTCGACGCGCCGCGCGTGGCGCAGGCGTGCGAAAAGGTAGGCGCCGCCCTCCTACTCGACGTCACGCAATGTGCCGGCGCGATGAACCTGAATATCCGCGACCTGGGCGCGACGATGGCCGTCTGTAGCGGCTACAAGTGGCTGCTGGGCCCGTATGGCGCGGGTTTCTTTTGGGTCGCCAACGAATGGACGGAACGCTTGCCGCTCGGTTCGGTCTACTTCATGGCTCTTGAAGGCGCGCGAATTTTTCATGCGATGCCCACCGGGCACTTGCGTTCAGTGCCCGGCGCGCGTCGCTGGGATTCGCCCGAGACGGCCAGCTTCACGAATCTCGCTGCGTTTGATTCCTCGCTCGATCTCGTCCTTCGGATCGGCGTCGACGCCGTGCAGCATCACGCTGACGCACTCGTCGGCGAGATCATCGAACGTCTGGCCGAAACCGGCTGCGTGCTCGCTTCACCGGAAGAGCGCGAACGCCGCGGCCCTTACGTTTGCATTTCCGCGCGCGATCCCAAGGACACTCCGGCGCTCCATGAGAAGCTCCGCGCGGCGCAAATTTCCGTCAGCCTGCGCGAGAATGCTCTCCGCGTCGCCCCGCACATTTACAACACGCGTGAGGATATCTCACGCCTGATCGAAGTCCTCTCGGCTTGAAGCGCTCTTGCTACCGCGGGCTGTAGTCACGAGGATCGCGATAGATGAACGGCACCTGGATCACGGCCTCGACGTCGACCGGCGAACCCGCGCGCGCCGCGGGCAGGAATTTCCACTTCTCCAGCGCCTCGATGGCGTTCCGGTCGAGCTGAGGATCGACCCCTCGCACGATCTGAATGCTGTCGACGGCCCCATTTTTGCGGATGATCGCATAGAGCACCACCTCGCCCTGCACATGCCCCTTGATCAGCTCCGGCGGATATTTCGGGTCCGACTTTTCCACGGGCACGGGCGCCGCAAGCCGCTCCTTTTTCCTGAAACCGGGATGTTCGTCCTCATCCAGTTCCGAATAATGCAGAATCCAGCTTCCGCTCGCGCTCGTGAGGTTCGGCAGATCGATGTGCAGCGTGTACACCTCGCTGCCCGAAAGAATCTTTTCGGGCGGCAAGCTCGGATCGATCGCGGCCACGTTTATCGGGCCCTTGCGTGAATTGCCCGAAGGCACGTAGGGCGTCGCTGGCGTCAGATTCAATCTTCCGGCGCGCGAACCGGCCGGCGCGATCCCTCCGCCTGAAACATGAGGCGCGGCCCCTCCGCTGATGCTGATCGCCGCTGGCAAGGAACTCGCATTCCCGCCCGCTCCGCCCGCACTAACCGTTCCCGCCGTGGCTGCCCCGCCGCCTGCGCCTGCGTTCGCTTCCGCTGAGTGGCCTTCCGCTCCTCCCGGCGTTCCCGGTTTCGTTCCCGCGGGTGAAATCGAAATGCGCGCAGCGAGGTTGCCCTCCGGCACGTTGCTTACAGGCATCGGCGGACCGGGCGTGGCTGAAAGCGCGATCACATTGCGCAGGCTTGAATCATTTGCCGCTGCGCCGATTTCCGGTGCGGCCGCGTCGGTGCGAGCCTCATGTTGTCGGACCGCCGGCGCGGACATTGCGCTCAGAGGCATCTGCGGCCTCGCGATCGGAGCCGGTTTCGCTGCGATGTCGAGCGGGCCTTGGTTCTTCACCGCGTTCGGAACCTCCGGCGCAGCCGTGTCGCGGACAGTCCGTTGCCGTACCTGGGGCGCCGAGGCCTTGGCCTCCAGTTGGAATTTGGGTTTCGCCAGTTGCACTTCGGACCACTGCACGATGTTCGGCAACTGCGGCACGACTTTCGGCGCCACATTCGGCGCATCCGGGCGGATCAGCGTTTGCCGCGGGTGCGTCACGCGCACGGGAATCGAAAGAATCGTCTGCCGGGGATGAAATGCGTCCGCGCCGCGCGCATCTGTGGCTTTGGCTGCTTCGTCCGGTTTCTTGCGTGGCGCTGCGGACTTTGGCGTGGCAGCCGGCAGCGAAATCTTCGGAAGATCCTGCGGCTCGCCATACCACGTCAACTCGATCTGCACCGGCGCGAGCGTCGGTGTGTTCTCCGGCAAAAACCCCCATATCCGCAGGGTCAAGAGCCAGATAACTCCCCCCAGCAACCCGCACGCTGCCGCAAACTCCCAACCCGGTTTCTTGCCACGAATCCAATGGGCCCTGAGGACTCGGCCTTCGGGCAGTTCGCTGTCTCTCGGCGGGCGCGGACCTGCAACGACGGCGCGCACGCTCGTCGGAAATTCTTCCCAGGTGGATTCCCAATCAATGCCCAGGTCAAGCCGTGGCAAGCGAGCGTGCGGGGGCAGTTCGACCAGCGTATCGGGCTGTTCGGAGGGAAGCACGGATTCAGCCATTATACCCGATGGGATGGATGCGCCCGGCCTACGCCGCGGCTGCCAAACTATAGAAGCTCAACATCGCATCGCCCTGTTCGATTTGCCGCGTGCGCTCGAGCCTCTCGAAGCGCTCGGGCAGCTGCGTCCGCCAGTGGTGCTCGACGATCACAACCCCGCGCGGCGCGATCAGATGCGACGCGTCCAGAAACTCAAGCGCGCTCAAATACGCTTGCGCATCTTCGTACGGAGGGTCGACGTAGATGAAATCCGCGACTACCCGGCGGTCCGCGAGCTTCTCCAGCCCACGCATGGCATCCATCTCCATCAACTCGGCGCCGGCGCGAATCCCCAGCGCCGCGAGATTCTCGCGTATGAGCCGCGCAGCCTTGGTATGCGATTCGATGAAGACCACCTCGCGCGCCCCGCGGCTGATCGCCTCAATTCCGATTGCGCCGGTGCCCGCAAATAGATCGACGAACAGCGAATCCTCGACCGCCGGCCCGAGAATATTGAAGACCGTTTCGCGCAGCCGGTCGCTCGTCGGCCGCAGACGCATCACGCCCGGCCCCTTGAGCCGCCGGCTGCGAAATTTCCCAGCAATCACGCGCACGGTGTTTCAGCGCTCCTTCATCCGACTGACGCCAGTTGATATCGCTTCTGCCACGCAGGGCTGAGCGATTCGAGCCGCCTGACGACTTCATTCGCTCGCGCCGGATCCTCGGCCAGCGCAAACGCCTCGCGGCGAGCCAATTCCAGCAATTCATGATCCCGAAGCGGCTGCGCGAATGAAAACGCCGCGTCGCCGTGCTGCCGCGTGCCGAAAAATTCGCCCGGGCCGCGCTGCTTCAGGTCGCGCTCGGCAATCTCAAAGCCGTTTGACGTCGCCACCATCGTCTCGATGCGTTCCCGCGCGTCCCCCGCGATCGTCTTGGGCGCGACCAGAATGCAGTACGATTTCTCCGAACCGCGCCCGATCCGCCCGCGAAGCTGGTGCAGTTGCGCGAGGCCGAAGCGGTCCGCGTGCTCGATCACCATCACGCTCGCGTTCGGCACATCCACGCCGACTTCGATCACCGTTGTCGCCACGAGAATCTGCAACTCGCCGCGCCGGAACTGCTCCATCACCGAGTCCTTCTCCTCATTCTTCAGCCGCCCATGCAGCAAGCCGACGCTCATTTTCGGGAACACCGTCTTCGCCAGCCGCTCGTATTCCGCCGTCGCGGCCTTTAGCTCCTGCTTCGACTCTTCGATCACTGGATAAAGAACGAATGCCTGCCGCCCGCGCGCGATTTCGCGCCGCAAGAATTCCCACACGCCCGCGAGCAGCGCCTCCGAGGTCCACCGCGTCTCTACCGGCGTGCGCCCCGGAGGCATTTCGTCGATCACGGAAAGTTCGAGATCGCCGTAGAGAGTCAGCGCGAGCGAACGCGGAATCGGCGTCGCCGTCATCACCAGCACGTGCGGCGACGCGCCCTTCTCGATCAGCCGCTTGCGCTGCATCACGCCGAAGCGATGCTGCTCGTCCACGATCGCCAGGCCCAGCTTGTGAAATTTCACCGGGTTCTCGATCAGCGCATGCGTGCCCACCAGCAATTTCGTTTCGCCGCTTTCGACGCGTGCGAGCGTGGCTTCACGTTCCGCGCGCTTTTGCCCGCTCACGAGCAAATCCACGCCGTACCCCGCCGCCGCGAAAATTCGCCGCGCCGAAAGGTAATGCTGCGCCGCCAGAATTTCCGTCGGCGCCATCAGCGCCACCTGGTAGCCGTTTTCGATCACGATCGTTGCGGCTTCGAACGCCACGATCGTCTTGCCGCTTCCCACATCTCCCTCGAGCAAACGGTGCATCGGATACGGCTTCTCCAGGTCCGCCGCGATTTCCGCCAGCACGCGCTTCTGCGCGGCTGTTGGCTTGAACGGCAGAATCCGCTTCAGCGCCGCACGCACATTGTCTTCGCGCACGCGCATGGCGACGCCCCGCTGCCGATGCTCCTGTTTCCGCCGCAGCGCGAGCGCAAGCTGGTAGTAGAAAAACTCCTCGAAAATCAGCCGCAGATGCGCGGGGCTGCGAAAGCTGTTGAGCTGTTCGAGGCTTTCATCCTTCGGCGGGAAATGGACGTACAGCAGCGCCTCGCGCCGCGCCGGAAACCGGTAACGCGAGCGGATTTCCTCGGGCAGCGCGTCCGGCAGGCTCCCATCGAAATCCTGCAGCACGCCGTAAATGATCCGCCGCAACATTCGCGAGCTGATTCCGCCGATTGCCTCGTAGATTGGCACGATGCGGCCCACTTCCGTCGAGTCCGCGGGCGCTTCGTCGCTGCCGCCGACGAGCTCGATCTGCGGATTCACCATCTCGATCCGCCCGGGACGGTATGGGTCCACCTCCGCTTTCCCGTGCAGCACGAGCCGCTGCCCTTCCTTCAGCCGCCCTTGCAGGTACCCGCCGTGAAAGAACCGCGCGTGCAGCGCGCCCGATTTATCGCGCACCGTCACGTGAAACACAGGCCCGCGCCCGCGCGCGAATCGCACCGTGTTTCCGCTCGCCACTTCCGCCAGAACCGTGTGCACCTGCCCCGGCACGATTTCAGCGATCGGCGTGAAGCGAATGCGGTCCTCGTAACGAAATGGCAGGTAGCCGAGCAGGTCGCCGACGGTCGCGATGCCGCGCTCCTCGAGCGCCGCCGCGCGCTGCGGCCCGACTCCTCGCAGATACTTCACCGGATTGGTTAGTGCGACCGTCATGCCGCGGAAGGAAATTTCGGCTACTTGCCGTCCAGCGAGAATGCTAGCAGGACATTCCCGGACGCGCTGCCTTGAAAGAAATACCCCGAATTGACGTAGAGCATTCCGCCAACGATCACCGGCCCGGACGCATCGATGGAGCCGCCGTTCGCCTTCACTCCGTTGACCGTCATGTATTCCTGTTCGGTATCGGCGTCCCAGATGATGCGGCCATCATCGGTTGCATACGCTCTCAAATGTCCGTCGACTCCGCCGGAAAACGCCACTCCGGGAATCACGGTCACTGCCGCCGACTGCGCAGGACTGCAGCCCGGTTTGACGCAACCTGGATGCGGCGTGTGCCACACAACCTTGCCGGTTTCAATCTCCAGCGCGAAAAGTCCGCCACCCGCTTTCGGGTCCAACTCATACGGCACGCCGAATACGGAGGCTCGTCCTGCGGGTGAACCCGGCGGAGCCGCTCGCCTCTGGATATCCGACAGCGCCACGTAAACATTTTTCGCGTCCGCCGCGGATCCCCACTGCACTCCCCCAAGACTCCCTCCGTGGCCCACGCGGACTTGCCAGAGAATTTTGCCCTGCCGGTCCGGATCGACCGCCGAGACGACGCCCGACTTCTGTCCTGCGATCAAAGCCCGGCGTCCATTCGGGAGGTTCACGAGAATCGCCGAGGACCCGAAGTCGACGTCCGGCCCTTTCGCTTCCGGGCAATTCACCTGTTTTTCAGGCGGGATGTCGCAATCGATGTTGTACGCATCGCCGGTGGTGATCTGACGCGACCACGCGAGTTTCCCCGTGTCCATGTCGAAGGCCATGAACGCGTCCGAAGTGTTCGTAGGCGGATCGGAATAGTTGTCGCCGGTGGTCACGTAGACGATGTGGTTTTTCAGGTCCACTGTCGGCGAGGACCACACTCCAGCACCCGAAGGGCCCCAAAGCTGAATGCCTTGGGCATTCTTGCGCGTGGGCTTCGGCTCTTCGGCAATCGTATAGCTCTTCCAAATCACTTTTCCCGTGGCGGCGTCCAGCGCCGAAACGCTGCCGCGAAACTTGCAGCACTCATCCTTCGCATCGGCCCCGCTCACTTCTTCGAGGGACGACACCCCCACGTAGAGCCGTCCGCCCACCAACGTGGGCGCGCCGGTGACGTGTACATCCGGGTGTGCATCCAGACTCGTTTTCCACTGAAGTTTTCCGGTGACGGCGTTCACGGCGTAGACGTTGCCGTGCTGATCGCCGAAATATGCGGACCAGCCGCTCCCGTTTACTGCAACGCTGATCGCGGTCCGCACGGCGAAATCCGCATCGATCGCCCAATACGTGCAGCCGGTTTTTGCATCCAGCGAATAAACCTTCCGGGCAGCGCTTCCGACAAAAATACGTCCGCCAACCACGGTCGGCTGAGCGTATGCCTGGTTTGCGCCGGAATATCCGAACGCCCATTTCAATTTCAGCTTCGGAACTTGATCCGCGCTCAGCTGCGCCATCACAGCGGGCTGGAATCGGTGTTGCGACGAGTCCACGCCCCACCCATTCCAGCGAGGCTCATTCGCCTCGGGCGCAAACAGCGCGCCGCCCTCCGCGCACATTCCGGTCGCGGCGGATTGCTCCGTTGCCCGGACTTGCTTCGAAAGATAGCGGCTCAGCGCCTCAATTTGGGCGGGAGTCAGGCCAGCCGCCGGCGTGGTCATGCTTCCGCTCGTCAACGCGAAGCGAATATTTTCAACCGATATCAGCCCCAGCGCCGCGCGGTTCGGCGCCCGCGCGGCCCCGCCGTCGTGGCAGCTCGCGCAGCGCTGGCCATAAACTGTCTCGGCATCTTGGTTCGTCGCGTTATCCTGCGCCCGTGCAACAACGCAGGCCATCGCGACAAGAAACCCCAACGCGCCAAGCGCAATCGCCTTGGCCAGACTCCCTCTTTTTTCAAACATGAAAAACTCCCCCAACCCGAATTCCGCTCATCTCGCCGACTCGTCGAGCAGTTCCTTCAAATACTGTTGCCACACCGCCGCCCACGTGTGCGTGCCGTGCCCGTGCGTCTGATCGGACGCCGGAATCAGAACGAATCGGCCATTCTTCACCCGCTTGATATCCTGCTCCGCCATTCCCAACTCCGGCGGATTGATGAAATCGTCCCCCGAATTGATCCACATCACTGGAATCGTGATGCCGCCGAGCTGCGGCGAGGGATCGTAATTTCGCGAGGCGCTCACCGCGTACAGAAAATCGTTCGCGTCAAAGCCCTCCGCATACCTCTTGCGGTAGTCCTCCAAGTATTTGTCTGCTTCCTCGCGCGTCGGAAAACTCTTCTGCATCTGGATCGGCGCGCTCCCCGCGATCAATTGAATGTCCGTCGCGACTTCGAGCGCCGTTCGCGGTTGCGTCGTGTACTCCCCGTTCTTCCATTCGGGATCATTGCGAATCGCATCGATCACCATCTCTCTCCACAGTCGATTCCGCCCCGCAACCGGCACGGCATTGCACGCCAGCGGCATCAGCGCGTCCATGTAATCGGGATACGTTTCGGCCCACACCCACGAGTGCATGCAGCCCATCGACGTGCCCATCACCAGCCGCAGGTGATCGACGCCCAGGCCCTTCTCCACCAGCTCGTGCTGCGCCGCCACCATGTCGTCGTAATCGTAGTGCGGGAAGCGCGCGTGCAGGCCGTCGCTCGGCTTGCTCGACTTACCGTGGCCGATCCCGTCGGGAAGAATGATGAAGTACCGGTTCGCATCGAGAAGCTGCCCGGGCCCGAATAGCACGCCGGCAAACATCGGCACTAGCAGGCTGTGCCCGCTCCCTCCCGTGCCGTGCATGATCAGCACGGCGTTGGTCGTGTGCCCTTTCGCGTCGCGTGCGGGCTTGCCCAGAGTCGTGTAGTGCAGCCGCAGTTCGGCCATCGTCTCGCCCGACTTGAAGTGAAAGTCGTGCGCCACGTAATCGCCTTCGGTGGTCGCGGGCACTGGCCCTGCTTGCTGTGCCGCCTGTTGTGCGAGTGCCGGCCTCGCTCCGCAAAGCATCGCGATCGCGCAAAGCCAGATCGAAATTCCCATCGGACGTCGCATCGCTTCCCTCCTCGCGCTGCACTTTAGCACGAGCGCGGTTTACACTCTCGCACGACTCGCCTAAGATGGGGCCGTCCTTGGCTTCCCTTCGAGGTGCATCCAGGTGGCGCGCCGGTTTCTGGGAGCAACGCCGCGGCGTTGGCTCGAATGGCTGATCGCAATTCTCATCGGCCAGCTAATCTATCAATTCTCGCTCGTCCCCCATCTACCGGAGGCCCTGCGCCACCACGGCACGAATGAGGATTGGGGCCTCGCGGTCGACTTCCTCGTGTGCGTCGCGGTTTTCGGTTTGATTCGCCTCGGCGCCTACGTCCAACGGCGCTAGCGGAGTCCACAAGAGAGATCGACAATCTTTCTTTGTGTGTTGTGGCTTCAGCCACGACATAAGTTCTGCAAAATAGACCGGCTTTAGACGCTGAAATTCCTCCTTCCTCCGCCCGTTTGCCCCATGCCAATTTGTCCGCAAGAACCGGATAGCCGCCTGCGTATAAGAGTTGTATCAACTCAAGAATCGGCGCGAGACTGCTTCACGGGAACCCTCATGATTACAACGCCGAACGGTTGCAGCGAATCCAAATGGGGTGAGCCTTCCTTGGACAACCAGCCCGATAGTGCCAAAATGGCCTCCCCGGGTGCTAACCAAGGTCCAGTTGGGCCGTCTATCGGTATGGAACCCGGAGAAAGGCTGGAAACCGGGGAAAACAGGCCTGTCCGTCCGGCAGCAAGTGGGCGGGCAGAAGCGGAGTCCAGCTCGGCGGCAGATACTATGGGGATGAGCGTCGCACTCGAGGGAGATGCGCGCCAGGCAGCGGCGGTGAAGCTCGCGGAGGAGCAGGCACTCGTCCGGAAGGCCCAGTCGGGCGACCGCCTGGCTTTCGAGGACTTGGTCCGCCGCTACGACCGCGACGTGCTGCGCTTGGCGCTGAATCTTGTACATCGTCCCGAGGACGCTCGCGACATTTATCAGGAAAGCTTCCTCCGCGTGTACCGGAATCTGCATCGCTTTCGTTTCGAGTGCAGCTTTTATACGTGGCTCTACCGAATTGTGACCAACGTCGCGCTGGACCACCTGCGCCGCCGCACCAGCCATCGCGAAGATCAGGCCCCGGTTCCCGACGAAGCCGAGGGCGGCATGCGCGATTTCTTCGACCGGCAGCCGGAATTGAGCGCAGCCGCCAATCCCGAAAAGCGGCTTCTCGGCCAGGAACTTGGCGCGCACATTCAGGAAGCGATGAAGCGCCTTTCACCTCGCGAACGCATGGTATTCGAGATGAAGCACTATCAAGGCTTGCGGCTCCGCGCGATCGGCGATTTGCTGGGCACGTCCGAGGAAACAGCAAAGAATTCACTTTTCCGGGCCACGCGAAAATTGCGCGCGAGCCTGGATGCCATTCGCTAGGCGGAGATTGAGACAAAGTTGTCTCTGAGCCAAAATGAATCGTGACTTCCATTCCGATGCGGGCGGCGAAATGAACGATCAGGACATCGCGATGCAGCCCTGCGCCGAATGGCAACCGCTGTTGATACTACTGGCAGCCGGTGACGAACTCGATCCGGCTGACGATGCCCGGCTCGCGGCTCACCTTCAAAGTTGTTCCGAATGCTCCGCCACGCTAGCGCGCGAGGAGGAAATTCTCGCGCTTCTCGCAGAGCATCGCAACGAGCCTGACGCCGCGCTTCTCGCAGAATGCCGCGCGAGCGTCGAAGACGCGCTCGACCGCGAAGAGGAAGGCGGATGGCTTCGCCGCTCGTTGGGATTGCTGGTTCCTTCGAGCTGGCTCTCGCCGCGCCCCGCATGGAGCGCGGCCGTGCTCCTCGTAATCGGTTTCAGCGTCGGAGTTCTTGCACCGCGCCTTTTCCGCCATCCCGCTTCTCCCGCCGCGCCGGACAATTCATCAGCATCAAACCTAGCTTCTTCCGCCGCGATTCCCGGAACGACCAGCAATGAAGCGCCTGCAAGTCCCGTTCCCACGTCGCTCGATTTGCATTCGGCGGACGTCGCCGGAATCAGCGTGTTTCCTTCCGGAGGCGAAGGGCCCGCACGCGTCGAATTGCAGCTTCGGGCGCAACAGCCCGTCACCGTGCAGGGCACGGTTGACGATGACGATGTGAAGGAAGTCCTGCTCGACATCCTCGGCAAAGGCGATCGCATCTGCCCGGACATCCGCCTCGATGCCGTCGAATGCTTGCGCTCGCGCAGTAGCGATCCCGAAGTTCGCTCGGCTCTCTGCCATGCGGTTCGCGGGGATCACAACGCGGCTGTGCGCCTGAAGGCTCTCGAAGCGCTCAATGGCGCCGGCTCGCAGGAGATGGTCCGCCAGACTTTGCTCGACGCTCTCGTCAGCGACCAGAATCCCGGCGTGCGCGTCGAAGCGGTGAACGCGCTGCGCAACATGGCTGCAAAGGGCGACGTTCCCTCCGACGATCACACGCTCTCAGTCCTGCGCGACCGGATGCAAAAAGATCCGAATACGTACATCCGATTGCAGAGCGCCGCGGCGATCGGCGATCTCGGCCCGCGCGCAAAATTCTGATCATGCAAATCAACCCGTCGGCATCGAACTCGCGGGGTTCACTTCAAAAACTCTCCCGTAAATTCCTCGCCGTGCCCCTCGCTGCTGGTCTGATTTTTGCCGCGAGCGCCTGGGCGCACCGCAGGGCCGCCGAGCCGGGCGATCCACATTCCTCGCATCTCACGCAGGACCTCACCGGCTCGGTTCCCACGCACGCGGGCGATCGCGTTCGCCTTTCGACCGAACTCGGCAGCATCGTCGTCCACACGCGGGACGCCGACAGGGTTGACTATCACATCCATCTCGAAACCGATGCCTCCCAGCGGGACGCGCAGCAGCTTTTGAAGAGCTTCACCGTTTCTGCGCGCCAGACGAATGACGGAGTCTCCCTGAAAGCCGAAGCTCCGGGCCGCCATTGGACGGGACGCCTTTGGGCCACTCTCGAATTGACGATCCCGAAAAACGTCAGCCTCGATGTCTCGACGGGCGGCGGAAACATCGACGCGATCGAGGTCGACGGCCGCGTCACACTTTCGACCGCCGGCGGCAACATCACGACGGGCAGCATCGGCGGCCCGGCGCGCCTTGAAACGGGCGGCGGAAATATCGTCGCGAAGACGGTCTCTGGAGAATTGGTCGCCAATTCCGGCGGCGGACACATCACCATCGGATCGGTCGCGGGCAACGCCACGCTCCATACCAGCGGCGGACACATTCGCGTGAATTCGGTGCAAGGCACGGCGCATCTCCAGACGGACGGCGGGAACATCACTCTCGAACATTCCGGTGCCGAACTCACCGCCGAAACCGGCGGCGGCGAAATCGAGATCGGCGAAGCTGCCGGCCTCGTCCGCGCGAAGACGGGCGGCGGCGGCATCCGCGTGGTGCGCGTCTTCGGACCGACGAACCTTGAAACGAGCGGCGGAAGCATTTACCTGACGCAGGTGGACAGCCCCGTCAAGGCCTCGACGAGCGACGGCGGAATCACCGCATGGTTTGTACGTCCGCCGAAGGGATCGGGCGCGTGCGACCTTCAGTCCAGCGAGGGCGACATCGTGGTGCATCTCCCGCGGGAACTCCCGATCACAATCGACGCGATGGTGCAGAAAGGCAACGAGCACCGCGTGATCATCGATCCCGCGTTCCCCTTGAAGGTGAGCTACGACGATTCGACGAAGGGTGCGCACACCATGCGCGCGCAGGGAGAATTGAACGGCGGCGGAGACCTTCTCCGCTTGCGGACTGTCGCTGGAAACATCCGCTTCGTCCTGAGCGACACCGGCAAGCAAAGCGAAATCTACAAGCAGCAGATGTCGCAACTTCAGCAGCAGATGCAGAAGCTCCAGATGGAGATGCAGTTGCCGGCCGGTTCTCCCGATGAAGTTCAGGGAACCGGAGAGACGGCTCATCCGTAATGATAGGTATGGCGATTGCGGCCATGCCGCGACTCGAAGGCTCGGGTCCAACGCCCGCTGAATCGATTGCGGGCGACAAAAAATTGTAGCCGCTGAAGGTCTCGGAGAATGCACAAAAGGGGGCGTAACGTGCAAACGACGACGCGAGGCATTCGGTTTCAATCTGTTGGCGCGCGAATTCTGGTGGTGCTTGGATGCGCGCTCTGTCTGGCTCTTCCCGGCTTTGCGAATACCGCCGACCAGGTCTTCCTGAAAACGTACCCGCTTGCGGCCGGCGGCCAATTCGTGCTCGACAACGTGAACGGCTCGGTCCACGTGGAAGGCTGGGACCGCGACGAGGTCGAAGTCCGCGCCGTCAAAACGTCGCAGAACGATCCGCGCGACGTCGACCGCGTGCAGATCGAAGTCGAGAGCCATCCCGGCGAAGTGGACGTGCACACGCGCTACCCGAACGGCGAGGGCGCCGAAGTCGCCGTCGAATATCACATCCACGTGCCGAATCGCGTCCTGCTCGGCTGCATTCAAACCGTGAACGGCAGCCTGACCGTTCGCGGCGTTGACGGCGGCGGCGAACTCCGCTCGGTGAACGGCAACGTCGAGGTCCTCGAAAGCTCGGGCCGCTTCAACGCCAAAACGACCAACGGCAATCTGCGCCTCGAGCTCCGCAAGTTGCTCGATGGCGCGCCGATGAATCTCGAAACCGTGAACGGCTCGGTCGTCCTCGGGCTTCCGTGGGACGCGCGCGCCGATCTGAAAGTCCACAACATGAACGGCGACGTCTATTCGGACGTTCCGGTCACGTCCACGATGACGATTCCCGGCGCCCGGGATTTCCACGGGCGGCTCGGCCACGGCGGAGGCGCGATTTCCGTCCGCACGACCAACGGCGGCATCCGCCTGCTCCTCGAGCATCCGGGCGTCTGACGACCCGACGAGGGCCGTCATCCCGAGCGACCAGCGGGAATCGAGGGATCCCTCCGTCGCGCATTCCGAATTGGAGTTCCAGCGATGGCAAGGCAAATCGGCAGGCCCGAAAAATTGGCGATTAGAACAGGTCGCCGACGTTTGTTTGCAATGAGTTAGATCGGATTCTAATTCCCATAGTTGGCGATTAGAGTTTGAGTGCTGGGAGCTGGGTCGTCCCGGCCGTCTGACCCTCGTCGGCAGCCTCGCCGCCAAACCGAGGCCGGCGAAATTGCCCGCCGCGGCATGCTCCATGCCGACCGCGCCAGCATTCCGAATTGTTCTGCCGATGCTCATGACAATTTTGTACCTGCGCGGCCAGATTAGCAGCGGGGATGAAGCGGTCAAGCGTGAGGCCCTGTGGACTTTTCTGGAGGCTCGATGCTGGAAGCTGAAGGTTGGACGGATTTCGGGTGATCAAAGAGGAGGAAACTAAGAGGGCACAAATGATTTGAAGCGGCTCCGCTCGGTGCCGAGCGGAGCCTTACCCGCTATCGTTCGAGAACTTTCTCCACCTGGCCGATTTTCTTTTGGACCTTGCCCGTCAACTTCTCGACAAGGCCTTCGGCTTCCAAGTCGGGATTGTTCGTCGCTCGTCCAACCGTTTGTTTAACTCTCCCTTTCACCTCGTGAAAGGTGCCTTTCGCTTTGTCCTTCGTGCCTCGCTTCATGAATAGTCTCCTTTGATTCGATCGATTCGCGAGTCGTCGCTGAGGGATCTTAAGAGTCAGTGCATTTGCAAACGCGCCTTTCCCTCGGTTGCCAGTCGGTCATAACACGATCAACGCAACACGCCGATCGCATACAAGACCACCGCGATGACAAGGATCGTTCCGACGATCCCCAGGCCCCCGCGGGTGCCCCATCTCGAATACCCGTAATAGCCGCCGCCTCCGCCGAACAGCAACAGCAGGATGATAATTAGTAGTAGCATCGGAATTGTCCTTTCAAGCTATGACTACTGCCTCCCGCCTTCTGCTCGATTCTTTGCGCCAGTTACACTGGCCGGCCCCCGTCGCTGGCCAGTGCCGATAGCATTGCACTCGATAAACCGCTATTGCACGTACACCGTAATTGCAACGCGAGCGCTGGGATAGTTTGGGTTGTACAAGTAATACCCGCCGTCGACGTAATCCACGTAAACGTCATCGGTGTAGTACCAGCCTTCCGGCCACGGCTCAAGAAATCCGAACCAAAAGCCGCCGTACTGGAAGCGAGAATATCCGCCCACGATCCTGGGACTGCCGATGCGGAATCGATGCTCCCGCCCAAAATTGGAGCGGAAGCGATCGTCAGGTATGCGAGTTTCGGTTCTGGAACTGAGTCGCAGTGCCGGCTGTGAGCGTTGCCGCTGCTCTTCGGCCGCACTCCGCTGAGGATGTTGCTGGCCTTGCTGGCCCTTGGCTTGCTGCTGCTGTTCCGGTCTTGCTGCCTTGGCCTGTTGCTGCTTTTCAGGCTTAGCTTGCTGTTCCGGTCTTGCGGCCTTGGCCTGCTGCTGCTTTTCAGGCTTGGCCTGCTGCTCCGGTTTGGCGGCCTTGGCCTGCTGCTCTTGTTTGGGGGCCTTCGCCTGCTCCTCTTGCTTTGCTGGCTTTGCCTGCTGCTCCTGCTTTTCGGGCTTGGCCTCTTGTTCGTGTTGTTCTTGCTGTGCGTATGTTGGGGTAATGGCTCCAAGAAGCAGGAGCAAAGCTCCCGTGCCGATAAGACTGACTGGTTTCATGATTGTTACCTCCATTACGGCGATCTCACCCGCCCGTCACTCTGCGCGTCGCGCGCGGTTTTGTCGTTCCGATTCAATTTGCGATTCCCGCTAAGAACCTTTAACTGTGAGTGCATTTGCCAACACGCTTCCCTCGATCTCAGATCGATCCTGACACGATCAACGCAACACGCCGATCGCATACAAAACCACCGCGATGACCAGGATCGTTCCGACGATCCCCAGGCCTCCGCGGGTACCCCATCTCGAATATCCGTAATAGCCGCCCCCTCCGCCGAACAACAACAGCAGAATGATAATTAGTAGTAGCATCGAAATTCCCCTCTCAAACTATGACTACTGCCCTGCCTCCTGCTCGATTCCTTGCGCCAGTTACACTGGCCGAGCCGCCGCTGGCCCGTGTCGATGAAATGCTCTCGATGAACTGTTAGTTCAAGTAGACCATGATTGCAATTCGATCCTGGGGATACCTGCGGTTGTACAGGTAATATCCGCCGTCGGAATAAACGACGTACACATCATCGGTGTCGTACCAATCGTCTGACCAGTATTCTGGCCACGGGTCCATGAAACCGAACCAAAAGCCACCGTACTGGAAGCGCGGATACCCGCCGTACAACTCCATCGGGTAACTGTGAATGCGGAACAAGTGATTCGGACCAAAGCGCACACGATAACGGTCTTCTGGAATGCGATAGCCGTTGTAACCGCCACGTTGCTGCCAGTCGCGGTGCTCGGACTGCCAGTTACGGGCTCGATGCTGCTGCCACACCTCCCGTTGTTGACTTTGCTGCACGCGTTGCCTTTGTTGTGAAGGTTGATTGGCCTGCCGCTGTTGTTGAGCGTGCTGTTGCTGCTGCTGACTCTTGGCCTGCTGCTGCTGTTGAACGTGCTGCTGTTGTTGACTCTTGGCTTGCTGCTGTTGTTGAGCGTGCTGTTGCTGCTGCTGGCTCTTGGCCTGCTGCTGTTGTTGAACGTGCTGCTGTTGCTGTTGTTGACTCTTGGCTTGCTGCTGTTGTTGAACGTGCTGCTGTTGTTGACTCTTGGCCTGCTGCTGTTTCTGTTGCTGTTCCTGCTGGCCCTTGGCCTGCTGTTGTTGATGCTGATTTTCTGACTTGGCCTGTTGCTGCTGCTGTTTCTGTTGCTGCTGCTGCTGACCCTTGGCCTGCTGTTGTTGATGCTGATTCTCCGACTTGGCCTGTTGCTGCTGTTGTTTCTGTTGCTGTTCCTGCTGACCCTTGGCTTGCTGTTGTTGATGCTGATTCTCCGACTTGGCCTGTTGCTGCTGTTGTTTCTGTTGCTGTTCCTGCTGGCCCTTGGCTTGTTGCTGTTCCTGTTTTGCGGGCTTTGCCTCTTGCTGCTGCTTTTCAGGCTTGGCCTGCTGTCCTTGTTTTTCAGGTTTGGCCTCTTGTTCGTGTTGCTCTTGCTGAGCGTACGTTGGGGTAACGGCTCCAAGGAGCAGGAGCAGAACTCCGGTGCTGATAAGACTGACTGGTTTCATGATTGTTACCTCCATCGCGGTGATTCGTGCGCCACTTGTTTGTTGCGCCGGGCGCCACTGCTTTCAGATTCTTGAGTTCGTGGTCCGCGGATGTTTCCTAAATTCCGTTCATTCGTTACGGACTATGATCTACCCTTCGCCCCCACGACCAGCAGGACGACCCCTCCAACCAATGCCAGCCCTCCGAGTATTGGAGGAAGGGGAATCCGCTCGTGAGTTTCCGCGGTGAGATGGATCGATCCCACGTCGAGGACTTGCTTCTGACGCGTGTAGTTGATCCCTTGATAGACGAGGGCCAGCGCTCCCAGAACGATTAGCAAGATGCCAAGCCAACTGATCGGTTTCATATCTATGTCACCTCAATTACCGATGTGGATCCTGGAGAGGCTATGAAAGAGTCCAAACACATTCAGAAGCCACAACACGACGCAGATGATCACCACTGCATTCAGAATCCCCTTAATCGTTCCCTGCATTGGTATGAAGCGGTTGACGAGCCAAAGCAGAACTCCCACCACCACCAGCGCTATCAGTATTTGAAGTAATGGCATGGCCTAACTACCTCCTTTTCTTCGCAGGCAGACCCGTCCGGCTTGGTCTGCGGCATTACGCTACTGGGCCCTACTTACCGGACTTGTTTCTCGGAGACTTCCTGTTGAGGGTGGAAACGAGCAATTTCGCCGATGCGGGCGCGTGAATTGCACTATTGATCACGATGTCCTTCGCGGTGATTCCTTTTCCGTAGAGCCTCTCGTTGCCATCGTTATCGGGGCGGAGAGTTGAGCCTTCCAGAGAGATTCCGGCGAACAACCCTCGCGAACGCGAATACGAAAGAATTTCCGCCCGCATTGTGACATCCGTCGAGGCTGCGGCGCTGCGGCCCTTCGGCCCGGCCGCAGCAGCCACGTCGCCGCCGAGCTTGACCTGGCTGGTGAGAATGGAATCAGCCCCGCGCCGGTTCATCACCAACAAGACAAAGTCTGTCGCTTGGCCTCCCAGCTGCAGGCCGAAGCTTCCACCTTCGAGCGCCATCATGGAAGGCGCACTCCAACGTCCGCTGAAGTCTGGGCCGCTTCGGCAAGTCATCACGCCGCGGCCGTAACTGCCTCCGAATCCGATTGCAAATTTGATCACCGAAGGCAGAACGATCACGCATTCCGCCTTGTCCAGAAGATCCTCCGGAATATCGTCGGGAACATTGAGAATCTCAACCATCACTTGACCGGCATTCTTTATGCGATTGTTTTCGTCCTTTTGGGCAGACGCAGGTAGGCCAACCAAGACGATCGCAACCATTAACGAGAAGATTCTTTTCATCGACGTACTCCTTTTAGCTCTGCAATAAGCTCAAACATCCCGGGGCCGTTTGATCGGCGATGCACCCCGACCGCCGACGCTCTGTCTAGTACTTCACTATGCTGTGATTGTCAGTGACCTTCATCACGCGTCCAAAGTCACGCCTATCCTGTATGAATTCAGGGGGAAGCATGATCGCCCCGTTAGCCTAACAAGTTCATCCGGAGCGGACTGTTCAAAAAGGGACAGTCGTCTGATCGCTGTGGTGGAGTATCCCTGGAATCCGACGATCAAATTGGGTCGTGCCAAAGGTAGATTGGGCCATCCCCCGACGTTCGAGACAGCAACACCCATGGCGCTGGTGTTCATTTGAGAATTCAGGGATGTGCGTGGTTCGCGGACAGGCGAAATGCGGAGGTTCGATTCGCTGCAATTCCTTCGCTGTTCGAAGCGTCAGTCGTGCAGGACGACGCTTAGAAGGGAATTGTTGATTTGGAGGCCTCGCAGCCTGCCGCCGTACGCGATGAAGCCCAGTTTTCTGAACTTGTTCATGAACGAATTGATCCGCGTGCGCGTTGTACCAACCATCTCCGCCAGCGTCTCTTGCGAGACTTCGGGCAGCGCTCTTATCGGTTGGTTTTCCTTTCCGTAGCGAGCGAGCAGCAAAAGCGTGCGAGCCAGGCGCTTCTCGCTGGAGTTGAACAGCTGATCGATCAAATCCTCTTCAACCCGGATATTTCGCGCAAGCATGTAAGCGATGAACCGATCGGAAAACTCGTGTTCGCCATGGAGCACGCGAATCATCTCGTATTTTTCAATCGCTAGTACGGTGGCCGGTGTAATCGCGGTCGCGGACGTCATGCAAACAGACTGGCCTGCAAGGCACCCCTCTCCCAAGAAATCGCCCGGTCCCAAAATCGCCACAACGGCTTCCTTGCCGGCCGCATTGACCACAGTAAGCTTCACGTTCCCTTTTTGAATGAACATGACATTCTTCGCGGGATCGCCCTGCGAAAAAATCGTTTCTTTTCTTCGAAACTCGGCAGTCCTTCTCCCAAGCCCAACCGTATTGAGAAACGAATGCACGTTGAAAGCGCCGCCTCTCCCGACTTTCGCGCGTAGGAGAGAACCGCGGGCAGATACACGCCGCTGGGGGAGAGAAGCCATGGTCTCTTATATCATTATTCACCCCCCCCCTGTACAATATTGAACACCGCGAAGGCGATCGGCACAGGGCAGCGAATCCTTGACGCGAAACGACAAATCCGAGCGCAGCGAGATCGGTGAGACCGGTATCGACTGCTGACCGCTAGTGGCGCCGCAGGACTTTTTGCAGGGATCTGTGCACTTCTATATGGCCGTTGTAACCAATGAATCCCCGCTTCCTGAATCGGTTCATGAGTAGATTGACTCGCGAGCGGGTCGTTCCGACCATTTCCGCCAGAACCCGGTGACTCAGAGTGGGAAGCTGAGAAACGGCTGGACCTTTTCCGTCCAAGTGGGCCAGCCGCAGAAGCACACGCGCCAGGCGTTGCTCGGCGGAAGAAGTCAGTAGTTCCGCCACATGATTCTTGTACTTCTGGACGCTGGACAGCAGATAGGCCACCAGGGAATTTGAGGCCTTACTCTTTTTGCGAAGCATTTGGAGCATCTTCTTTTTCTGGATCGTACGAATGGAGCTTGCGGTCAGCGCGACGGCCGTGGACATGCGAAGCGGATAGCCTGCGAGGCACATCTCGCCAAAGAGATCACCCACCCCCAAGATGGCGGTAACCGCTGCTGGTTGGTGTTTCGTTTTGGTGGTGAGCCGCACGCCCCCTTCTTGAATATAGAAAAGCGTGCAAGCAGGCTCACCTTGCGTGTAGATGTTTTGTTTGTCTCGATAGTGCGAGACCTTGCCGCCCAGGCTGGCTCCTGAAGAGAAGCCACCTAGGCTGGAGGCCGCGTGTTTGATGCGTTTCATAGGTCACTCCGCTTCCAACGAACACGTAACATGGGTGAATGCGAGAACAGATCAACAAATTAGCGTAACAAGTTCGTCCGAAGTGAACTGTGCAAAAGCGGACAACAGTCTGGTAGCTGCGGTGGAGTATCCGTAGAATCCGACGATCAGATCGGGTGGCGCAGAGGTGAGATTGGAACGTCCCGTGAAGTTTGAGACACCAACGCATATGCGTTCGCCATTAGAGCACATTCTGCTCGCGAAGAAGTCGCTATTGCGGGTGAATGACCGGGGCGGGAGAAACCTTGAGCTTTGCCAGATCGCTCGCAAAGAGCGGGTTTTCGGGGAATTCCGCGACGAGTTCGTGAAGCTGGACGCGGGCCACATCTGTCTTTCCCTCGCGCAGAGCAGCCAGAGCCAGCAAAATCTTCGCAAACGGCCGCAGGTAGTGGCCATGATCGGCGGCGATCTCGAGCTGGTCGATGCCTGCCTTCTTGTCGCCGTGGATTCCAGCGAAGCTCAGGAAAAACTTCTTGATTCCCGGCAGACTTCCGATGAAGTAATTCGCCGTGCCCAGGCCAAGATAGGCGTCAGCGGCGTCCGGCTCGACCGCCAACAGTCTCTTCGAATACTTGTCAGCCTCGCGGATCTTTTTCAAGCTGTCGAGCTGATGCTTGTCGATCAGGCTGGCATAGTCCGCCTGCATACCCAGGCTTAGGGTCATGGCAAACAGCGCGTTCGTATCGTCCGGGTTCGTCTTCAATCGCAGCTGCGCCAAGTCCTGCGCGTGTTGATCCGCGGCGAAGAAGGCCGCGCGCAGTTCCGGGTTCGGTTTGAGAGGAATCTTGCCCAGGAAACGTTTGTCGTCCAGGAAAAACTCGGAGGTGAGGGCACCCTGCCGATAGCACTCCTCAAACAGATAAGCTGCCGCTTCCGAGGCGCTCCCAAGAGGGTCCTCGGGATGAGACTCCTGCCAGGACTCAAACTGCTTGTGAGCCTCCTCAGGCTTCAGTTCGTAGAGAAGGTGAAAGCCGGCGTCGAGCTCCGGCACCTGCAAAGGCTCAATCGCAACCTGTCCGGAGGTTTCCTGCGCCGCTCGAGCATCAAGAATCCCAGCCATCAGCGCGCCACATAGAAGCAAACAGATCAGTGATAAGTATGCGCCACGGCCATGATGGCTCGAATCGATCAGGCTCAAGTTGCCGTCTTCAGTGTGTGGCCGCCCCATGGTGTTCGTTTAAGAATTCAGAAATGTGTGTGACGTAGCAATTCACTTGCTGCCCGTCCTCGGTATCCGTAACCATTCTAGAACCATTCCGTTGTCCAAACTGTTCACTTATGGACACTCGCGGCGCAGCAAGTGAGAAGGCCACGACACACTGCAACGGCCGCCGGGCTTCATCGAAACTCGGCATAAATTCCTCTGATAATCGAAAGAATGGCTTCGATGCAAGGTCCGGGGCAACGACGGTGAGCTAAGTCCCGAATCTATTTACGCCGCGTGCGGAGCCGTCCGCTTGCCCCCTTCAATCCACTGGTAAATGGCAAACGCGGTTCCACCGATCGAAATCACGATGAGCGCGATCATCACGTGGTCGAGCAACGGCGATTCAGCCTGCTTGATGATCCAGCGCCCATAGTGAATCGCAAGCGCGCCCTCGATCGCAAAGCGAAGAAACCTTCCTACGCCGACAAAACTCAAGAGTTTAATTCGCGGATACCGGAACGCCGCCGCAGCCGCCACAAAAGCCGTAAAAGGGAACGGCGGCGGCACGAGCGATGCCACCACAAGTGTCCACCCCGCCCGCTTTTCCACCTGCTTCCGAATGTAGGCGAGATGCTTGCCCGACACGAACTTCTTCTGCCCGCTCTCGCTCTTTCGGCTGACCCAGTCCGTCGCAAAGCACCCGATCAGCGATCCCACTGTAGCCATCAGCACGAAATAAAGCATGCGCTCGTGATAGCGTGCGCACAGCGCCAGCACAAGCAAGTCGTTGCCCATCGGCACCACAAGTGGCGAAGAATCAAACGCGCCCAGCGTCAGCAATCCCAATCCGCCCGCATGAAACAAAGCTCTGGCAATAGTGTGGATGATCGGTTTCACGTGATTTTTCCTCGCCGATTAGATGACGCCGCCAGCCCCCAGGTCAAGAAATCTCCCCGGCGCTAGACATTTTCCCTCCTGCCTCGCGACGTACGTTGCATTCGGGAGATAATCCCAATAATTTCATGGAGCAAATTCGACGGCAATTTCTTCCTCATGGCGGGTGGGGCCTTTTCGAAGCAGCTATCGACTCTTGCGTCAGTCTCGGATAATTTCGGCGTTGGTGCTCGGGGCGACGATGCGGACGAGACGCTTGCCGTCGAGGAAGAGATCGACTTCGAGGTCTTCGGTCTTCACGGTCAGCTCATCGAGCTTTTTGCCGCCGAGGTCCTGGCTGCCGACGGATTCGAGGGTGAGGCTACCGGGCGTCAGTTCCTGCGGGACGAGGACGGCCATCGTCTGCGCGCCTTTCTTGTCCCAATCGTAGAGGCGGGCGAGCACTGCGTACTGGTGATACAGATTGTTGTCGAGGACGGCGATTTGCGGCGAGTTGAATTTGAACTGCTGGGAGTACGGCTTCACGCCCTCGATGCGGAGATCTATCATGGCCGTGGGGCCGTCGAACGAAATCGTGGAGGCGGCTTTCTTCACGCCTTCCGTGGACCATTCGTAACGCACCGGTGTGCCGTCGGCGTGCAGCTCGAGCGTTCCCGTAACGTGTGTCGTGCCATCCGCGGTCTGAATCTCCGAAGTGCCGCGAGCGATCCAGTTGCCACCGCTCGGGCTGATTTCGAAATCTTCCTTGCCCATCTGCTGGCCGTTGACGAGGATGCGAAAGCTTCCCTTGTCCGCTGCAAAGAGCGACGCCGATTTCAAGCTGGTTGCGGGCGATGCAGGCGCGGGCGTTCGCGCGGGAGAATTTTCTGCGGCGGCGAGAAGCGCCAGCGCGCCGACGATCGCACATGCGATGAATGCGCGCATTCTCGCTCGGGTCATACCGTCACCTTGGGGAAGATGCCGAGCGCGAGAATCTGCTCGACGACGCGCAACGGCTCGATATCGCTTTCGACGCGGTAGTCGGCAAGCTCGTAGGTGGGCAGGCGCTCGTCGTACAGGCGGCGGAAGCTGGTTTCGTCGCGGAAGAGCGGTCGGTCGGTGATCTGCGCGCAGCGGCGGAGGAGTTCGTCGACCGGGCAGCGCAGCCAGATCAGCAACGCGCCGTTTTCGCGGAGCAGCGCCAGATTCTGCGGCTGCGCGATCGTGCCGCCGCCGAGCGAAACGATGCGCGGCTTCTGCGTCTCGGCGAACTCGGCAACGACGCGCGCGAGCTGCTCGCTCTCGATCCGGCGGAACTCCGCTTCACCGCTGCGCGCGAAAATCTCGGGAATCGTAAGGCCCGCAGCCTCGGTGATGCGACGGTCGAGATCGACGTTCGTCCAGCCGAGTTGGCTCGCCAGCAGACGCGCGACGGTGGACTTGCCGCTGCCCATGAATCCAGTGAGGCAGACGAGTCTGCGAAGGCGGATTTCAGCAGTCATGGTTCAGCGGTTGTTCGGCGTTCATCGTTTGGCGATCAGCATTCGCTGACGATCAGGGTCCAAAGCGTTTTGCGTCGCGAGACGGCGCAATCAATCCCGCTTGAGGATGTTGATTGTACCATCGAAGGAGTTCAGCTCGACCCTGGCGCGCCCGGAATTGAGAGAGCCAAAAAGAGCGTTGCCGACTTTCGGCAGGAAGTGATGGTGCGAGGATGGCACGAGTTTCGCTTCGTTGTGCACTCTGCCCTTGAGCGAGGTGGCGCTCAAATCGAACGAATCGCCGGGCGAAAAGCGCACTTCGATCACGCCGTTGTAATTCTTCAGGATATAGGTGGCGCTCGGGAGAAATTGTCCGTTGAAGGTGATGTTCCCTTCCGAAGTCTGCGCGCGCACGTAGCTGCTGCGGAGGTCGATCAGCCGGAAATTGCCGCTGATCGATGAGACTTCGAGCCGGCCGGCGCAGCGCACGCACTGGAAAGAGCCGCCGACCGTCTTGACCGTGAGGTACCCGGCAGCGTCCTCGATGTCCACGCCCGCCGCGATCGTCTCGACGTTCATGTCGCCGAGCACGTTGGTGACGTTGACGCCGCCCGAATCGTTGTGAATCTGAAGCTCGGCATCCTCGGGAACGCTGATTTCGAGATCGGCGCGCAGGTCGTCGGGGGCGGCGGTTGTGGAAACCTGGCGCGTCGTGACTTCAACGCGGTTGCCGTTCTGCTCGGAGTCCACCGCCACCTGATCGGTGGCGCGCTTGGCGACGACCATTACATCCTGTTTCGTCCACGCCCGCACGGTAATGGTGCCGTTCGGATTGTGGATGGTGACGACGGGGCGAGCATCGACCTTGAAATGCTGTTCGGTGCGATCCGGAAATCCAGGCGTGGCTCCGGGCGCCGCACTACAAAGCAGCAAGCTTGGCACAATCAGTCCGGCAGCCTTCCAATGATTCCGGCTCCGAAGAGTGGGTTGGGTGCTCATCGGCCGTCGCCTCCGCGCTCGCTTATCTGCGCGAGCAAATCCGCTTTTTGTTGATATGCATCGTACAGGTAGTCGCGCGCGACTTCGTTTTCGGGTTCGTCCAGCACGCTTTTTTCACATAAAGCGATATAGTTGTCAACGATGGCGAGGTTCTTCTGCAGGGAAGCCGTCACGACCGGGTTGGAATTCGTCAGAGAGGAAATTGCGTCTTGCTCGGCGCTATCGAGCTGCGCGCTGAGCGGTTGCGTGGATACCTGCGTGCCGTGAATCCAGAGGTCTTCGTTAAGCCGCCTTTGGTCCGGGCCGGTGAGCGCGACGCCGACCGCGACCAGCGCCATCAGGTAAGCGCCCGCGAGGGCGGGCCGCGGAACGACGGTGAAGATTTCGCCAAGCCAATTTCTCAGAGTTTCGGTCAAGCCACGACGCCCGTCGTGGATCAGGCCTTCCTGTTCGAGCTGCGCCCGCAGCGCGATCCAAACGCGCGCCGGAGGCTCGCCATCGGCAACCGCCAGCGAAGGCGCGGTTTGATGGATCCCGTCCAAGTCGGCAACGAGGCTGCCGCATCGCGCGCATCCGCGCGCGTGAGCCTGGGCGCCGGCAGAGCGCTCGCCTCCCATCCACGACTCGAGTTGATCTAGAAATTCATTACAACCGATCATGCTCATGTCTTTCAGTCCTCGCCTCCGGACGCGCTACCCGCAGCCCGGCGATCCTCACGCGCTTTTGCCCGCACCTCTTCCTGAAGCAGGTCGCGGAGCCGCATGCGCGCTTTGTGCAACTGCGATTTCGAATTGCCGATCGAGCAGCCCATCATGCCCGCAATCTCGTTGTGCTCATACCCTTGCACGTCATGCAACACAAACACTGCCTTATACCCCGGCGGCAACTGATCGACGGCCCGCTGGAGATTGACGCGGTCCAGCGAACCCGTCAACCGCAAATCCGGGCCTCCGAAATCGCGCCCGGGCGTCCCGGCTTCCTCGTCCGGCTCGGTGACCTGCTCGAGCGAAGTCTCCTTGCCGGACTTCTTGCGCAACTTCATGAGAACGACGTTGACCGCGAGGCGGTGCAGCCATGTGGAAAACGCCGACTCGCCGCGAAATGTCGCAATCTTTCGGAAGAGCTGCAGGAAAGCTTCCTGCGTCAGATCCTCTGCCTCGGCCGTATTCCCCACCATTCGAAGACACAGCGAATACACTCTGCGGCTATGCATCTGATACAACCGCTCGAACGACGCCGCATCGCCTTGCTGGGCGCGCCGGATCAGCTCCGGTTCCGCTATCTCTCCAGTATCGGTTCGTCTCAATCGGGCCACGCTACCCGTCGGGACGCATCCTTCATTGCGATGCGTCGGTCGCTTCAGAAGTTGCACTCGCCGTTTCCACGCTACAACTGACCTGCGTACACGCCTGTGGTGCCTATAGACGGCAGGCGGCCCATTTCGGCAGGGCTCTATGCTTAAGTCTCGCCCATTTTCGTCGGAATTGCACCTTGCGTCCAGCGAGTCGCAGCGGAATGCGCGTTGGACTGGCTTGATTCTATGCGGACGCGCGGGAAAGGCGGGGCTTCATGCGGATGTGCTTCGGCTCGGTGGGAGCATCCAATTCCGTGCAAATGGCCGGCAATTGCTCGGCCGGTAGCGTGCGCAGGAAGGCTTTGAGGACAACTTCCGTTTCGCGCAGGCACGTATTGAAATCGTAGTGCAGGCAGTCAAGCCTGGTCCAACAATCGCCCGGTTGCACGGCCAACCCCTTCGAAATGTCGGTGGCGGCTTCTTGGAATTCGCGCTCGATCCGCTCGACGGTGCTGGAGAGAATCCGTACCTTATGGAAGAAACGCAAACGGGAGCCGAAGAGCACGTGATGGAGGATACCGTTCCAGGAAGCGGCGCTCTGGCCCGTATTGCCGCGGAAAAAGCGGCTGTTCAGCGGCTCGACTGCGGGAAGGATGCCGACGTTCCGGCCGCGGGCGGACAACGTGTCACAGAGAGAAGTAAGCGCGTGCGCCAAACGTCCGAGCAAATCAGCGGCGACCGAAACCTGCTGGCGGGCGCAGACAAGCTCTCCGCGGGCGCGAAGCGAGAGCGCATCGTCGAGCGCCACGCTCATCATGGCGTACGTGCATTCCCACCGGCTCACGACGGTCTCGAAAATCTGGCTTTTTTCGCGCGGCAACGCGGCGATCCAATCGTCCGTTACCTTGCGAAGCGTGGACTCGCGTGCTGTGTGCCTAGGAAACAATTACGTCCCCAAGATGCGCCGCGGAGTATAGCACCTTCCGCAATACCTCGCCGAAGGAAAGCCGTTGCACCGAAATCTGTTGAGCAGATGCAGCAGCAACTAATAACCATGGGGCGAGCACGTATTCACATCTTTCGCAAGCCGGCATTGCTTGGTTAGCAGCGAAAACGCGCGAGTGCTACCGCAGGACGAGAGCGCTCGGTAAAATCACGCATACAGCCTCGCATTGACGCCACTCTCCGATTTTGCTATGTTTCTGTTTCGCGTTCTATCGGAGTGCACTCGTGAAACGTCGTGCGGCCCTCACTACAGGCACCTCCCAACGAAACGGTAAGTCAATCAAAGCAAAGGGCTTAGTATCTGAGAGGGCTAGAACGATGCCCCTCGATCCGGACGCTCCCGCCAAGCAGCAACAACTCAAGCTATACGAGGAAGCGCTCAGGCATTTTCAGCAGCAGAAGTTCGAGCGCGCGCAGCAGACTCTCGAGCGCGTTCTCGATGGTCCAAGCAAGGAACTGAGCGACCGCGCCAAGATGCACCTGCGCATCTGCGAGCAGCGGATTTCGCGGCTTCCAGCGCCCGCGCCGAAGTCGGCGGAGGACCATTACACCCAGGGAGTCGCGCTGATGAACCTGGGACGCTGGGACGAGGCTCGCGAGCACTTGGATCGCGCGCGCAAGGCCGCGCCCAAAGCGGACCACATCGTCTACGCAATGGCGGCGCTCGATTGCCTGACCGGCGAAGCGGATTCGGCGATGCAGAACCTCAAGGTCGCCATCGAGCTCCGCCCGGAAAACCGCTACCACGCTCGAAACGACGAAGATTTTGCCTTCTTGCAGGAAGACCCCCGCTTCACTGAATTGCTCTATCCGGAGCGAGACGGTTCGGCCGGCTGATTCCTGTCCCTCCCATGAAAAGCCGTTCGGAACGCCGCTCGCCATCGGTTCGCGTTGTCGCGCTCGGCGGCGGCACCGGTCTCTCGACAATCCTTCGCGGCCTCAAAGAACACATCGCGGAGCGCGGAAAGCGCAGGCCGAAGCAGCACATCTCGGATCTAACGGCCGTCGTAACCGTCACCGATGACGGCGGGAGTTCCGGAAGGCTGCGCCGCGACTACCGCGTCCTGCCGCCGGGTGACATTCGCAATTGCATGGTGGCGCTCTCGAAGGACGAGGATCTGCTCGGGAGGCTCTTCCAATACCGATTTCCCACAGGCCGCGGACTCGCGGGGCACAGCTTCGGCAACCTCTTCCTGACGGCACTGACGAACAGCATGGGAGATTTCCCGAAAGCCGTCCAGGTGTCCGCGCAGATTCTCGCCATCCGCGGGCGGATTTTTCCTTCTACGGCGCAGAACGTGACGCTCGAAGCTGAGCTTGAGAACGGAACCCGCGTGGCGGGCGAGACGAATATTTCCCGCTCGCGCAGGCATATTGCTCGTCTGCGGTTGGTGCCTCGCCGCGTCCGGCCGCTGCCGGAAGTTCTCGCCGCGCTTCGCGAGGCCGATCTGATTCTCTTCGGGCCGGGTTCCCTCTACACGAGCATTCTACCCAACTTGCTGATCGAGGAGATTGTGGACGTCATCGCACATTCGCGCGCTACGCGCGTATACATCGCCAATGTGATGACGCAGCCCGGCGAGACCCAGCATTACTCGGTGGCCGATCACGTTCGCGCGATCTACGATCACACGCGCCCGGGCCTGTTCGATTTTGTGGTGATCAACCGCGAGAAGGTGTCGCCCCGATTGCTGCACCGATACCGGGAACAGGGCGCCGAGCCGGTGGACCCATCACTCGACGCGCTCGCGCGCATGGGGCTCGGCTATGTGTTGGGCGATTTCCTGCAGCAGGATGGCGTGGTGCGCCACGACCAGGTTCGGCTTGCGCAGGTCTTGCTGGACGAGTTCGTCAAGCGCCGCGTGGAGCGATGAACGGCGCGCTGCGCGGCGAACCAAAGGTCGGGCAGCAAAACGCCGAGTTTGCCAGAAACCATCTCAGTTTCCAGCAGGGGCGCCCGGCGCCATGTATGCCTGGCGGGCAGTGACGACCGCCTTTTTCTTCTTACCCTTTTTGTCCGCTAGCTCCAGGGGATTGCCTTGATCGTCCACGACATCAACCACAATCTTGTGGAACTTCCCGTCCTGAGGCGTCGAAGGTGAAAATACGAGCGTGTACTGGCTGCGCAGATACGACGCAACGGTATTGAAGATGTCCGGCATCTCGCCCTGGAAGCGCGGGAAGAAAGCGTATCCGCCCGTCATGCGCGCGAATTGGGTAAGTTGGTTCTTTGCTTGAAGGTAGCCGAGCCCGCCTCCGTTCCGAGAGTAGAGGTCGATTTCCTCCGCCATGCCGACCGAGAAGATCGTGACGTCGGTTTCCTTTAGCCGTTTCACAATCTGATCGAGATTGTGCTTGCTGAATGTGTCGATGCCCGTAGCCAGAATCAGAATCGATTTTTTCCCTTTCACGTCGCGGAGCTGGTCGAGAGTTTCATATACGGCGTCGAAAAGAACAGCCTCGTGGAAGTCCGGAAAGCCAAGCGTGCGGATGGCCTCATCGATCGCTCCCTTGTCCTGCGTGAAGTCTTCCCGAAGCGTTGTTCGCAGGTCAAACGTTTTGAGCGCAACCCAATCCTGCGGCTTCAAATCCCGCAAGAAGCCATCGGCCCAGTACTGGCCTTTGGCCCCGAAGTAACCGTAATACATACCGCTGTACTCAAGCAGAATCACGATCGTAATGGGGGCGTCCGTAGGCGAAAAGTTCGCGACCTGCTGGGGCTGCCCATCGTCGAAGACCCGGAAGTTCTCGCGCTTTAGCCCTGTCACCGGGTTCCCGTCCTGGTCCGTAACGACAGCATCGACGTTCACCAACGTCGATTGGACCGAGATGGCGACTTGCGGCGGTGGTGGTGCTTGCGGCTTGGGGGCAGGCGCTCTGTTTTGGGAGCCGTCCGGCGGTTTGACCGGCTCGGACTGCTGCGGTGCAGGTTGTTGCGGGCCCTCTTCCTGCGCGCGCGCGACCGACGCACAAAGGGTTGCGCTCAACCCACCGACCAGAGCCGCGATCAATGCGGTGCGATGCCATGTCTTCAATCGCATGTTTCCCTCACTCGCGTTGGATGCCGGTTCGGCGCTCCTGGATGGTCGATTGCAGTTCAGAAAACGCCGCTCGCCGTCACTCCGGGGCGCCTCGAATCGCCATGATAGTATCAACTGTACTGAGTTTTCGATGCACTTTCTGATCCACAGGGAGGTCTTCCGGATGCCGCGCAGGACTGTGCGTTTTCTGGTTTCAGTGCTTCTCGGCGCGCTTGCTTGCGTCGTGCCGCTCCATGCTCGGACCTTGCCGCAAACTGCGCCACCCGCGCAAACGTCGCAGGCTGCGCCCGCGGACGTCTTCCAAATCGAGAGCGAAGCGGTCACCTGGCTGCAAGGCCTGATCCGGATTAACACGACGAATCCGCCGGGCAACGAACTGGTCGCAGCGAAATACCTGGCCGGCATTCTCGACCGCGAGGGAATTCACTCCGAAATTTTCGAAAGCACCCCCGGCCGCGGTTTTCTCGTCGCCCGCCTTTCCGCGAATGCGATGCCCGATCCTTCGCGAGCGCTGCTGCTGATGGGCCATCTCGATGCGGTCGGCGTGGACAAGTCGAAATGGACCGTCGATCCCTTCGGCGCCGTGATTCAGGGCAATTACCTATATGGCCGCGGCGCGATTGACGACAAGGGAATGACAATCGCGAACATCGCGGTTCTCGTCGCGCTGAAGCGCTCCGGCGCGCGGCTGAATCGCGACGTGATCCTGCTCGCCGAAGGCGACGAAGAGGCCGGCGGCACGGACGGCATGAAGTTCGCCGTCGATAAACACTGGGACAAGATCGCCGCCGGCTACGCGCTGAACGAAGGCGGGCGCGTGGTGACGAACGGCGGAAAGATTCAGTACATTGGCGTGCAAGCAACGGAAAAAGTGATGTTCAACGTGGACGTGATCGCCACCGGCACATCCGGCCACGGCTCGACACCGCGCCCCGACAACGCCGTAGTGCACCTCGCGGCTGCGATCGCGAAGATCGGCGCCTACGAGACACCCGTGCAGTTCAATTCCGTGACGCGCGCCTACTTCGAGGGCCTTGCCGCAGTCGAAGACGAAGACACCGGGAAGTGGATACGCGCGCTGGGATCGCCCGACCGCGGTGACCACGCGGCGCGATGGGTTTCGACCGCCAGCCCGTCGTGGAATTCGATGCTGCGCGACACGATCGCTCCCACCATGCTGCAAGCTGGGATTCGGCAGAACGTGGTGCCTTCAGAGGCGCGCGCCGTCCTGAATATTCGCTTGCTTCCCGGCAACATGATCGATCCGCTGGTCGCCAAGTTGCAGCAACTTGTGAACGATCCTCAAATCCGCTTCCAGGTCGAACCCGCCGAGGGCGAAGCAGCGCCATCGTCTTCGCTCACGTCGGATTTTTACGCCACGCTCACGCGCGTCTCGAACAAGGAATTCCCCGGAGCGCCGGTGTTGCCCTTCATGTCCACCGGAGCGACGGATTCCTGGCCCCTGCGAATGCGCAGCGTCCAAGCGTACGGGCTCCTGCCGTTTCCGCTCACGGACGACGATCTCGCGCGCATGCACGCCGACAACGAACGCATTCCTCTCGATTCCTTCCGCAAGGGTGTGGAATTCCTGTACGGCATCGTGACCGACTTCGCCGTGTCGAAATAGCAGGGAGAGAGCTGGCTTGCCTTCCTAATTCACCCAATTGTCGGGGTGAGAAGGCGGCTTGTCGCGGTGGTCGCGCACGTACACCTCGAATTTCTTTTTCAACCGGCGCCGCTGCCAGTCGGAAAAGACGTTGCGGAAGTTGTAAAGGAACGAACCCCGTCGCAGATACAGGTAGCCCACGAGCATTCCGCCGAGATGGCAGACGTGGCTAATCCCGTCGCCCGTATCCCCGATCGTTAAGAAAAACTCGAGGGCGCCCAGAATAATCACGAACAGGCGCATCGACATCGAAACAGGCAGTGGGAACATCCAGACCTGGCGGTGGGGCATGATCACGGCGCACGCGAGCAAGATACCGTAGATCGCTCCGGAAGCCCCGATCGTTGAAACGGAGAGCACGCCGGGGTTGACGAGCTTGAACGACACCAGCAAGACCCTGACGCCCATGTCGATGAGTCCCGCGCCCACGCCGCAGAGAAAGAAATACGTGTAGAACTTCCGCGATCCCCACGTGTGCTCGAGATCGGCCCCAAACATCGCCAGATAGAGCAGGTTGAAAAGAATGTGGAGGATACCGCCGTGCAGAAACAGGTACGTAAACGGCTGCCAAACAAAGCCGTGAAGCAGCACTTTCGTGGGAGACAGGCCGAACCATTCCAACCAGAATTCCCAGCCTGCCTGATGAAAGAACAACTGCGACATTTCCTGAAGAAAAAAGACGGTGACGCAGGCCAGGCAAAGCGTCTTGATCGCGCGCGGGAAATAGCCGCTCAGGTCAAAACGGTAACCATAGCCGCGCGAAAAAGGAGGCATATTCCGTAAGTCTAGATGCTTGCCGGGACGGAGTCAAAGACGCAAACCGATGGATTTCGAACAAATATGCCTGCGGCGCAAGACTGCGTTTTGAAAAGCCCGTAGCCGTCCCGCAACCGGAAGTTCCGTTTCCTGCTTGATGCGATATCGCCCTAAAACCTGTCGATCTTTGCTGCGAGGATGAAATCGCCCTCGCTGAGGCCGTTGATCTTGTGCGTCCAGGTGGTGATTTCCGCCTTGCCCCACGCCAGCAGAATATCGGGATGATGCCCTTGCTCTTCGGCGAGTTCGCCCACCTTGTTTACGAAAGTGAGCGCCTGGCGGAAATCGGGAAACGTGAATGTACGGGTGATGTGATGCCCGTCCACGACTTTCCACTGCGGCACCTGTCTCGCGAGTTCATCAAGCTCCTTGCCGGCGAGCGGCGGAGTTCCGCCGCGGCATGGGACGCAGGTCTTGCTGGCGAGATCGGTCATGGCAGGGTGCCTCCTCGTTTGCGCTTTCAATGCGGATTGTACCGGAACATGCCGAACGAGGGCCAGTTGCGTGGCGCTTCAGTGTGGTTCGCGGGCAATCAGTTCTGATATCCTCTTGCGCGCATTGAATTCACGCAATTCTTCCAGTGAGGATCACGAATGCCAGACGAGATTCAAGAATTGCAAGAACAGGCCGAAGAAGGAGCCCACCATCCCAGCCTCGCGCCCGTGACCGTGACGATGGCGATTCTCGCCGTCCTGGTCGCGACGGTTTCGCTGCTCGGGCACCGCGCGCACACCGAGGAGCTTTTGCTGCAAACGAAAGCCACGGACCAGTGGGCCTACTATCAGGCCAAGGACATCCGGCGGCACACGTACGAACTCTTCATCGATGAAACCTCCGTCTTCGCGCTCCAGAATTCGGACCAGGTGGAAAAGCTCAAGGAGAAGTACGCCAAGGAAGTCGAGCGCTATCGCGACGAACAGAAAGACATCGAGGCCGAAGCAAAGCAGGCTGAGAACGAAGTGAAGGTCGAGCGGCGCCGCGCGGACCGATTCGATCTCGGCGAGGTGATGCTCGAAGCGGCTTTGGTGATCTGCTCGATCACGTTGCTGACGCGCAAACGCATTTTCTGGGGGTTTGGGACTGTGCTCGGGATGCTTGGCGTGGCCATCGGCGCGGCGGGGCTTCTCATCAAGTAACAGAGCGCGGAATCAACAACGCCTCGACTCAGTTTGCGATGTAAAGCTGCAATCGAAGGTCTGTTTTGGAACTCTTAACAACCGTGACCGTTATCCAAAGCGGATCGAAACCGTCCTTACTCAAGCGCAAGAAGTGATTCCCCTTCTTCGGATGCCTCCATGAAAAGTACCCGTGCTCGTCGGTTCGGGTTTGAGCAAAGCAATTCGTCCAACCTTTTTCGCATTCTTCGACTAGCACCCCCGGCAACGTGGAACCCGAGGGATCTGACACCGTCCCTGAGAGGGAATGGCTCTGGAATGGCTCCTCGAGTCGAATCACCTGAAACTGGGGAGCAGCGGCTGCCGCCGGACGATATGCCCAAATCAGACAGACAAGCAGGCACACGGCTTTGCACATGCCTGACACCTCATGCTGTGCGGCGCCGGTGCCGCGCAAGCTCAGATCCTTCCTGACGAGACCGCGTGCTCGGCAACGTACTCGCGAACGTACGCTGAAAAGGCCTGTCCCAATTTTTCCATCACCGGCCCGGAGCCAGCGGCGATCTTGCGGCCGCTGATTTCGCCAACCGCAATCACGTTGCGGTTGGTCGAGGAGATGAAGACCTCGCTCGCGGAATGAAGATCTTCGGGAAACAGAGTTTGCTCTTCCACCGGAATGCCCGCGCGCGGACCGATCTCGAGCAAAATCCCGCGCGTCACGCCCTCGAGGCATCCTGACGAAAGCGGCGGCGTGGCGACGCGCCCTCCGGTCACGCAAAAAATATTCGCAGCCGTGCATTCGGCCACTTCTCCGCGCTCGTTGAGCAGGATCACTTCGTCGTGGCCTGCCTGCTGCGCTTCGTACAGATTCCACACGTTGTTGAGCCAGGAAGTCACCTTCACGCCCGCCAGCGGCGATGCGGCGTGCCGCCCGTGTTCGCGCACCGACAGTCGCACCGGCTCGTGATGCGGAGGCAATCCAGCCGAGCAGATTACAAGGTCCGTTGCGGGAAAATCCTCGTCGCTGCGCCACAGCCCCGGATGGTTGTAAACCATGTAAATTCGCGCGCAGCCTTCACGCACCTGATTGGCGCGCAGGACTTCGCCCATCTGCTCCCGCACCGTTTCCGCATCGAATGGGAACGGGCAATGGGTCCTATCGGCATCGCGCTCGAGCCGCTTCCAATGGCGCTCAAACGCGAACGGAATTCCCTCGATCACGCGGACGGTCGTGAAAAGTCCCCAGCCGCTCAGCAGACCGGCCTGCCCCGGCGAAAGCCGCACGTCCTCGACGGGCAACATGCGGTCGTTATGAAAGACGAAGCGATGGATCATCGATCCTTCCCCGAATCATTCCCCCAACGCATGAAGTAATTGTAACGCAGAAGACGCCGCGCCACCCGCGAGCGCGAACGCAAAAGTGCGCAGCGGTAACGCGCCACTACTTCGAAGGCTCGCCGCCCAACTCGCCGACGCGGCGCTCCAGCTCGCGAGCGATTTCTTCCGCCGTCTCGCCCGCGCCGAACCGCACGGGCGCGCTGAGCGACACCCGAATCTGGCCGGGCCGCGCCCAACTCTTGCCCGCCTGCTTCCGCTCGAAGAGACCCTCCAGCCGCGCGGTGACCACCGGCACGCCGAGCCGCGTGGCAAGCAAACCGATCCCAGCGCGGAACGGCTGGATGCGGCCATCGCGCGTCAGCTCTCCCTCGGGAAAAACCAGCACGCTCCAGCCGCGGTCGACGAGGTCGCCCGCGAAAGCGAAGCTTTCGCGGAAACCGGCGAGGCGCGGCAACGGGAAAACGTTGAACACCAGCAGAACGAGCAGGTAATTCAAGCGACCCAGTAATCCCGCAAAGAATCCCATTCCCTTCGGCGGATGGCGCATCGATTCGAGGCGCTCGCCGTCCATCGCCACGGCGAGGCGTCCGCGCAGGCGCGATGGCAGCGCGTCGAGAACATACGCTGGATCGAGGTAGGTGACGTGATTCGCGACGACCAGCACCGGCCCATTCTCGCCGCTGAGATTTTCGCGGCCGCGTATCGCCGGCCATCCGAGAATCAGCATCGCGGGACGAGCCAGCAGGTTCCACACCGCCGCGCGAAGCGCGCGCACCGGCCAGCTCTGCGGCCAGCGCGGATACTGAAACGCCGCTCCACGCAGCGCGGGCTGCTCGACCAATCGTTCGAGCGCCTTGAACGAGTCCGCCGACGCGAATTCGGTCTCGCTCAAATCCACCTGATAGCGGTCTTCGAGCGCGCTAAACAGCTCCACGCGCTCGATCGAGCTAAGCTGAAGGCTTGCAGCGCCGGCGGGCAGCGGCCTGCCGCGTGAAACACGCGCGATCAGATCGGAGAGCGGACTCAAAGCCGCCATCTGCGGCCCCGCGCCCGTCTTGCGAGCGCCCGACTCCGCTTCGGCGAATTCGCGGATGCGGCTCAGGACCGGCTTCTGCGTCGGCGTCCGCGGAAAATCTTTATCGGGCCAGACGAGCCAGCGCCGGATCTGCTGAAATCCTGCCAGGCGCTCGTTCGCGCGGCGGACGATTTCGCCGGCGGCGGTGTCCGCATCCTGCGCGGCTTCTCGCAGCACGAGCACGGCGCAGGGTTCCGCGTTGCCGTCGCGCTCGATGCCGATGACGGCACAGTCGCGCACGCCCGGCTCCTTGCGCAGTTCCCTTTCGAGGTCGTCCGGATACACCTTCAATCCTTCCGGCGTCACGATCACATTCTTGCTGCGGCCCTTGAAGTAGAAATTTCCTTGCGCGTCGCGCTCGCCCAGATCACCCGTGTGAAACCAGCCGTCGGCGTCCAGCACCGGCACGACGCCGGAATCCTTCCAATATCCCGCCGCGACATTTTCGCCGCGCACGAGGATTTCGCCGTCTTCCGCGAGCTTCACTTCGAGGCCCGGCAACGCCTTGCCGATCGAGCCGCGTCCCAGTCGGAACGGATGATTCAAGCTGATCAAAGACGTTGTCTCCGTCAGGCCGTAGCCCTGAATCACCGCGTAGCCGAGCCGGCTCCAGAATTGCTCGGCGGCTGCGGGAAGCGCGGCGCCTCCGGAAACCACGGCCCAGAATCTCCACCCAAACTGCCTGTGAATCGCGCGAAAGCGCCATCTCCGCTTTAAGAAGCGCTCTCCCTCCGCCGCTTGGAAATCCCGTTGAAATTTTTCCAGGCGGCCGCGCGACGCGAGATCGCGCTCGATTTGATCCCGCAGCGATTCGATCAGCCTCGGCACAGTGACCAGCAGCGAAACGCGCTCCTTGCGAATCGTGCGGATCACCTCGGCGGGATTCAGCGTGTCGAGAAAGACGGAAGTCGCGCCGACGATCTGCGGCAGAAAGATTCCCAGCAATTGCCCGAACACGTGGCTCAGCGGCAATAGATCGAGGAATCGCAAGGGATGAAAGATGCGCTCGTAGCGGCGGTAGCGCTCAATCTCTTTCTCGATCGGCTCGAGATTTGCGAGCAGGTTGCCGTGCGTCAACACGACGCCGCGCGGCTCGGCCGTCGTGCCCGACGTAAAAACGATTTCAACCGGATCGCTGCGCCCTGCTGGAACCGGAGAAAGCGTTTTCACCGGAAGGCTGCTCGCGCTTCCGAAAAACTCCTCGAACGTAAGCGTCGCGGGCACGGCGAGCGCCGACAGGCCGCGCCCCACTATCGCGAGCCGCACGCCAGCCTGCTCGCAGACCCTTTGCGCGAAGCCCTTGTCCGCGATTGCGTCCATCGGAACCGACACCGCGCCGTGGAGCAGGCATCCAAGAAACGCAGCAACCCATTCGCCGGAGTTTTCGCCCCACAGCAGCACGCGGTCGCCCTTTCGCACGCCGCGATCCGCGAGTTCCGAGCTGAATCGCGCCGCCGCTCCGAACAATTCCGCGTACGACCAGCGAATCCTCCGATAGCCGCGGCGCCATACCACGGCGATCTCATTCGGCGGGCGCGAATCGTGCTGGAAGTATTCGAGAAGGGATTGGCGCGGCATGGCTATCCGAGTTTCCCTCATCCGCGCATGAATTGAAAATGGTCTTGGACGGGACGGCCCCAAAGGCCCGGCTGGTACCGCAACAAAGGGATCATCAAAGAAAAAAAGCCCGGCGGGAGGGTCACTCGCCGCCGGGCTTCACAGAGATGCGGGAGAAAACTATTGCTGTTGCTGGTGCTGCTGTTCCTTCTTCGCCAAATCCGCCTTTGCCGGATCAGCCGTTACTCCTGCGCCAGGCTTCTGATACCGGGTCAGGAACGGCATGAACGGCGTAAGTTCGAAGGGCATCTTTTCGCGTGCCGAGAGCAGCGCGATCGGCTTGGACTTGACAAGCTCGACCTGGTCGCTCCAGGGATCGAGCTTCACGCGAGACCCGATCGGCAGAGCGGAGATCTGGTCGATCTTATCCGGCTGGAGCTGCGGTCCGGCGGAAAGCAAGCTGGACGTCAGCACCACGCCATTTCCGAGCCGGGGATTGATGAGAGCCGGAAGCGACTTCGATTCGGCGTCGAGCTGCTTCAGGAAGAGCGCCGACGCAGCAAGCTTATCCTTGTACGGCGAATTCTTCAGCAGTTCGACCGCCTTCTGGCTTGCGGCCTGCACATCGGCCGGGTCGTCCTTGAACGAGAAATGGCTCAGCGCCTCGACCGTTGAGACGTTTGTCGTGTCGTTGAAGCCCCACTGGTCGGTCGAAGGCTTGGTCACGATGATCTGCGCGAGTTCCTGCGTCAGCATCGTCGCAAGGCTGGCTTCGTCCGGTAGAACGTCGAGAAGACCGCGGCTGATGACGATCGTGTGGCCGATCGAGAAAGACTCGAGCGTGCCGGTGAGCAGCACGCGGCAGTGAACGTCCGGCTCGATGTCGAGGTTGTTGGTGACCTCGACGTTGTTGACGACGGTCTCGAGCACCTTGTCAATCGCTCCCGGAGGCGCCAGCAAGCCCGTGCGCTGCAAGCGATCGATCACGTTGATTTCGGCCTGATGCTGCCATTCGCGCTCCGCTTCGATCGGGGACTTGTCCTGTTGGGTCGCGGCCTGATCCTGAATCGCGGTGGGCGATTCGATCGTCAGCTCGCTGAATTCCTGTTCGCGGCCGATGTTCTGCAAATCGTAGCCCCACAGCCGCGTCTGCGCCTTGAAGTGAATCTTGTTTCCGAGAATATCCTTCAGGTCCGATTCCTGGCTGAAGACAAACGAAGGCAGCCAGAGCCCCGGCTGCACGTTCAGCCGCCAGCTATCGAAATGCAGGTTGAAGCCGTTGATTCCCGAAAGGGGCGTATACACGCCGTTGAATCGGACGATTGTGAATCCCTGATCTTCCGCCCAGACGCGGCCCTTGAAGCGTCCTTTGCCCGATTTCGGCAGCGGCGTCACGTCAAACACCAGGCAGCGGACTTCGCCAAGGAATTCCCGCCCCACATAGTCGAACTGGTAGTGCGAACGGTCGAATGCGGTGGTGTCCAGATAAATCATCTGGAGAAAGCCCTCGGGTACGTACCCGGTGTCGAAGAAACCGCTCAGATGCGAGATCGGATTCATCTGGTCGAGCTTGCCCTTTTTCTTCTGGAGCATGGAGTTGTCCACCACGCCCTTGGCAAGATTTGCCTGGCCGAGGAAATAATGGTCCTTGACCGGTATGGTGCCCATGTCCTTATCGGCCTTCATGTCTTGAATGTAGGTCTCGACGAGCGGGTTATAGCGTCGAATGGTCGCGTTCTCGTCGTGCTCGCGCGCAATGATGCGGTCGATCGCCTGGTTTACGGTCGTGACCGGGCTCGCAGTCGAGACACCGGCCTGCGGCTGAGTCTGATCCGCCGTCTGCGTCTGCGCTCCGGCCGCGCCCGCAAGAGAACCTACAAGGACCAATGAGAGAGAAAGATTTTTCCACGTGCGCATCGCAATCCCCTTTCAGTACGCCAATGCAAACTTGATGTGTGCAATTGCGGGGAAATCCACCGGCTGGCCGTCTTGCTCCGCGGGCTTGAAGCGAATCTGGCGGGCCGCGGACTCGGCGGATTCATCCAGCCCATAGCCCAAGCCCTGCACGATGCGGAGCACCTTCACATCACCCGACGCCGTGAAAACGACTTGCACGAGAACATCCCCCTCGATCTTCTTGGCCCGGCCCTCGTCGGTATACACCGGCTTGGGCACTGACAAAATCTCGACCGGCTTCGTATTCGAGACGACGGCTGCCTGCTTCACCTTCGGAGCCGCCGCAGCCTGCTGGTCAAACATACCAGCCTGAACGCTGCCGTGGCCTCCGCCGCCAGGACCTCCAACTGCAACACCGTTGCCAAATCCCGTGCTGGCAACCACGCCTTTGGCACCCTTCGCGCCACCCGTGCCGTTGCCGTTACCCGGGCCCGTCGGCATGTCGTAGGCTCCCAACTGCGTGATGTTGGGATTACGATCCGTCTTGCCGTTCGCCGGCACTCCGTTGGGATCGCCAAATCCGCCCGTCTGCACAGCCTCTCGGGGCTTCCTCAAAGTCGGCACCGCCGAGCTTCCCATCGACATGTCCGGCAATACCTTCGCGACTTCGACCGCGGTTGGCGCCTGCACCTTCCGCGCGGCCGGCTTGATCACAGGTGTCGTGAAGACAGGATTATAAATCTTTGGCTTGGGCACTTCGACAACTTCCGGCTTCGGAAGTTCCTTGGGAGGCTGCTTGACAACTTCCCGCTTCACGATCACGGGCTTCGGCGGTGGCTGCGGCTTCCACGCCTCGATTACAGGCGCCTCAAGCGGAGTGACCCAGTAGTGCTGCATCGCCTGAAACTTTTGGGGCATGAACAGCGGAATGATAATCAGGGCCGCCAGGGCGACGCACTGGAGTCCGAAGCCCGCGCCAAAAAATCCGAACCGCTGCTTGCCCTCAGGCAGCAACGACTCGTTAAAGACGGCTCGATTCTTTACCGGTGCCATAACGATTCACCCCGAATGCCCTTGGAGGCTGATTCGTGCGCGCGGGTACAGTTGTAGCGCACAGTATTTAAGTACTAGATCGAAGGGCTGGGGAGAATAGGACCCAAGTACCATTCTACCGCCTGTCGTGCTGAAAGTGACAACCCAATAAATTGTGGTTATGGCCACTCACCGCGATTGACCGATCTCCGCCCGCGGGCTGTATCCGTGGCGCATGTCCCGACACTGCATCAACCCGGTCGATGCGTTTTGGTTGCGGCATCGTCCCGTGTCTAGCATTCAATTCCTGGGCCGACGCTAATACAAATGCTAACTCATCCTGGGCGCGCTGGAAAAATCGTGTGCGACCGAGACGCTTGCCTGACAACAATGCCGGAAGAGCGGAGCGCCGCGGCTGGGGTGCCGTGCTCCGCTCTTCCGATCCTTTGGATGACCCCGCCTAGCGCGGTTCGATCACCATGTAGCCCGTTACGCCCTGATGATTCACCAGCAGAAGCACTGACTGTTTTCCTGCCGAAGCCAGCGCCTGCTTGTATTGTTCGATGTTGGCAACCGGCTTATGGTTGACTTCCTGAATCACGTCGCCGCGTTGTAGATCGGCGGCCGCTGCAGCACTCGCTGGATCGACGTTACTCACCACGACTCCGCGGGTTCCTGGCGCCAACTGGAGTTGCTCCGCGATGTCCGGCGTCAATTCCTGCACGTCGACTCCGTCGAGACCGCCGCTGCCGGCTTCCGACGCCTTCGCGGCTTCGGCCTTTTCCGGAAGCTCGCCCAACGCGACGCTCACATCCTGCGTCTTTCCGTCGCGCGAGATTTGCAGCTTGACGTTGGTTCCTGGCGCCAACTGCGAGATGTGCAACCGGAGATCGTTCGCCGAAGTAACTGGCTGGCCATTGAGCTGCAAGATCACGTCGCCGCGCTTGATTCCCGCTCGCGCGGCTGGCGTATCCGGCGAAACCTCACCGACGAGCGCGCCGCCCGCTTGCGGCAATCCGAACTGCTTCGCGAGCGTCGGCGTCACGTCCTGCGGAAACAGTCCCAGATAGCCGCGCACGACTTTCCCATGCGCGACGATCTGCTCCATTACCGCCCGCGCCATGTTGATCGGAATCGCGAAGCCGATTCCCTGATTCCCTCCGCCACCTTCGGCCAGAATCGCGGTGTTGACGCCGATCAAATTCCCGTGCAAATCGATCATCGCCCCGCCGGAGTTTCCGGGATTGATGGCCGCATCGGTCTGGATGAAGTCCTCATAATTCTCGATGCCGAGATCGCCGCGCCCCGTGGCGCTCACGATCCCCATCGTCGCCGTTCCGCCGAGACCGTAGGGCTCGCCGATCGCGAAGATCAAGTCGCCCACGCGCAGCTTCGAGGAATCACCGATGGCGAGAGTTGGCAAGTTAGTGGCGTCGATCTTCAGAACGGCGATATCCGTCTTCGCGTCGCTGCCAATCAACTTGGCCTGAAACTCACGCTTGTCGCTGAGATCCACCTTGATGTCCGTGGCTCCATCGATCACGTGGTTGTTCGTCAGGATCATCCCGTCCGATGTAACGATCACGCCCGAGCCGAGACTCCGCTCGCGCTCCGAACGCGGTTCGGATCCGCCGAACTGATCGCCGAAAAATTGCTTGAACATCGGGTCGTTGAAGAACGGATTCTGAGATCCCCGCATCTTCACGACCTTCGAAGTGTGAATATTCACCACTGCGGGAAGCGCGGGTTTCAACACCGCCGCAAAACCGTTCGTGAACGTCCCGAGCGGAACAGGCTCCGTGTTGCGCGCCATCGTCAGCTCCAGATTCGACGCGCCGAACACCGGGTGGTCCGACCAATTTCTCAATCCGACTGCGAGAACTCCGCCGCCGATCAGTGCCGCCGCGACCACCAGCGTGGCTACCCAGCGCGGAATATGCAATTGACTGCTCTTCATGTTCTGTCTCTCCCTTTTCTTCACTTCACCCCAGTGCCGCTCCGGCGGTGGGGCCTATAAGTGCGTTAGACGTAAATCTCCGGATTTCGGTATCGCTCGCGCCACGACTCAATTTTACCGTGGATTTCACGTCGCAGGCACGCCCAATCTTACTACTCCTATTATAGATGCAGATTGCGGTCGCAGCGTCACGGCGAACTTGCGATGCGGCCTTAATTCACGGGGGCGTAACAAACTGATTCGGCTCTGCCAATTGAAGCTCGGGAGGATTTTGCCTATTCCCTCGCATTTCGGCGAGCGGCAATGAAATCGCGAGCAACACAATCCGTTAGCTGATGAGCCGAGCGATAAAGAACGCCGCAGCAGCCGCCAAGCCTCCTACGAGCACGGTCTGCGCGCCGCCGCGCCAGGGCCGCACGCCGGTAAAGTATCCCTTGATCGAGCCGAAGACGAACAGCGCGAGCAGCGTCACGCCGACCGACACCCACAGCGCCGGTCGTATCTCATGCATGATCATGTACGGCGCGAGCGGCACAAGCCCACCGACGATGTACGACGCCGCAATCGTCGCCGCGCTGCGGCCCGCGCGAGCGGGGTCCGGTTCCTCAAGCCCCAGCTCGAACCGCATCATGAAATCCACCCACTTCTTCTGGTCCCCGGTGATTGCCGTGACGATCGGCTGCATCTGCGCCTCGGACAGCCCGTAGTCGCGAAATACTTTCGCGACCTCTTCCGTCTCGATTTCGGGCAGCTCGACCGTCTCGCGATATTCGCGCTCAAGCTCGGACGCATAATGCTCCGAGTCCGTCTTCGCCGCCAAATATCCGCCGAGTCCCATCGCGATCGAGCCCGCTGCGATTTCCGCGAATCCCGCCGTCACGATGATTCCCGTGCCCTTCGCAATCGCGGCGGCCGCGCTCGTAAGGCCGGCGGCCAGCGCGAACGGCACCGTGAGTCCGTCCGACATTCCAATCACGATGTCGCGCACCGCGGCCGTCGCGGTGAAATGCTTCTCTTCGTGTTCGGCGTGTGACATCGGCACCTCCGGAAGGCTCTCCTGAGAATCTTTCGCGCCGGTTCGACGGTACCCGGCCAGGCGCGTATAATTATGGCGCATTAGCCGGAATTCAGGAGGTAGATAATGTCAGCTACTTCAGCACAAGGAGCCGCTCCGCAGATGAGTCATACATTGCCGAATCTTCCGTACCCCTTCGACGCTCTTGAGCCGTACATCGACGCGAAGACCATGGAGATCCATCACGACAAGCACCACAACGCCTATGTCACGAATCTCAACAAGGCTCTCGAAAGCAGCCCCGACCTCCAGAAACTCACCGCCGAGGAACTTATCGCGCAACTCAGCAAGGTTCCTGAAAATATCCGCACCGCCGTGCGCAACAACGGCGGAGGCCACGTGAATCACTCGATGTTCTGGAAGATCATGAAAAAGGGCGGAGGCGGCGAACCTTCGGGCGATCTCGGAAGCGCCATCAAGAGTGCGTTCGGCACCTTCGCCGAGTTCAAGACAAAATTCAATCAGGCGGCCACCACGCGCTTCGGCTCCGGTTGGGCGTGGCTGCTCTTTCGCGACGGCAAGCTGGTCATCGAATCCACCGCGAATCAGGACAACCCGATCATGGACGGCGGCAAGCCGTTCTTCGGTCTCGACGTCTGGGAACACGCCTACTACTTGAAATATCAGAACCGCCGCCCCGAGTACATCGAGGCGTGGTGGAACGTCATCAACTGGGAGCAAGTCGCAGCAAACTTCGCCGCCGCAAAGCACTAACGAACACGGACGCCGTCATTTGACAATCCGACGAGGATTGTCACCCTGAGCGAACAGCGTGAGCCGAAGGGCGTCTCCTAGCTCATCGACGGCTCTCTTAACCGGGCTTCCCGATTTTCTTGTCGGGAAGCCCGCCGTACACATCTCCACATTGCTGGTCAATCGACGGAAGGAAATGGAGAGCCTGAGAGATCCGCTCTGATAGCCGCCCTTCAACCAAAGCACAGTCTGCTTTAATCCATAATCCAAACCTTTGTGACCTGCTTCCCTGTCCAAGCGTAAACGATCGCCCATGCCTCATATTTGCAAAAGACGATAACGGGTCTTGTCGCCCGAATTGTCTTTTCGCCATACACATCCCGATACTCATCTGGGCCTTGGCTCCAGACGACTGGTACAGACGCACCGCCCGTGTCCAACAGCTTCATCTTCCACGTCTGCCCAACCTGGTGGGCCACAATGAGTCGGGTGTTGTCCTCCGCTCCGTCCTTTGTGATCAAGACGAGGGCTAGGGTTGGATTGCCATCACCGTAGAAGTCAACCTTCACCAGGCCGGGACAGCTATCGCCGTGATCCTTTTGAAAGAACCCCCTATCGTCATCACCGAGGTCCGACAAACTGACAAGCTTTGCCCCCGGATACTTGCTTGCAATTTCACGCTGCAAGCTTTGCGGAGGGTCGCACGCTTCATTTGGTGGCGCAGCGGCCATCATCTGGACGAAAACAAACAGATAAAGGCCTACCGCAGGAATCGTCAGGAATCTTAGTCGGCGACACGGCCAGTCTTTGGGACTCACGAACATTCTCGTAATGGCCACTTCCCCGCTAGTGCGCCCAGATTTTGTTGGGATCAGTCTCGAACGGATAGACGTGCACCATCCAGCCGAAAATCTGCGGAATCCAGCGGCCACCTGCCTGGTCGCATGCGTCTTTTGTGGCGATCGAGCCGCCCAAGCCGAACTGCTTCCAGTCCGCTTGCTGCAACGGCGTGCCCTTGGGAGGCATGCAGAGGTTCACGTGCTCGTGCCAGCGCGCCACGCTGAGCGGGACGCGGTCGTTCAACTGCTGCTCCGTCGCGCTCTTCGGCGCCGTGTACATCACGCCGACGAGCTCGTAGCCCTCGCCGCTCTTCTTGTAAAGCAGCGACGTCGGATGCGCCGGATTGAAAAGGAACGCGGCCGTGAACGCGTACCGGTAATTCGTGAAGTGATACTGCTGCTGCGGCACTTTGGGCAGAAAGATCCGGTAGCCGTCCGCGAGTGCCACGCGGTAGTCCTTATATTTTCCGATCGACTTCCGCAGGATGTCGAGAATCTCCTGGGCGCGCTCCTGGTCGCCTGGATTCGATGGCTGCAGCTCGGTCATGAACATGTGCGGATTCATGTCCATCGAGCCCATGGACATTTCATCGTTCGCGGTCCGCGCGGCCTCCGGATACTGCTCGGTTTCGCGCTCCATATCGCTCACATCCGTGCCCGCCATTCCGCCCTGGCTGTGCGACGAATCGCCCTGTCGCCTGGGCGGTTGCTGCGCGCGGGCGGACGTCGCCAGCATCAGCGCCGCTGCAACGAAAAGGATCGCTCCGCTTCGGGTCCGTTTCATGCTCGATTCTCCCTACCTAAAGTAACGCCGATACGGGCGGGAAGATTTCAGCACTCGCGGACGACTTGCGCGAGTCGTCAATGGAGGCATACCCGGCGAGAAGCCAACGAGAATTTAGGAGGCTCGATGGGGTCGAGCCTCCTAGTGGGGGTGCGTGCAATCAATACAACCCGGCCCGGCAACCGGACGCGTGTCCCGGCGCGCCCTGCCGCGAGCCATGCTCGTAAAACACAGGCAAGCGCGAAAAGTTGCGGCCCAGTCCCTCGATCTTACCGGTACCAAGCTGGCGCCGGGCAACCCGGTTTATCGGCCGGGGCGTCTCATGCTTTTTTGGCTACAGCCGATATCTCCATATTGGCCCTTAGGCGGCTAGGACTCTTGACGGCTGCGCCGAAATCTGTAAACTGCATTTTTGCCCATGGCGACCGTGCCCAATCCGCTCGACGAGGCGTTGCAGGACTTCCAGTTCCCACAACGAGAAGCCGCCTTTTTCTACGGCTTGTTCCTGCGCGGCCATACGGCCGAGGAGTTGCGCCGCGATATCGCGGTCCCGGCGACCGTGCTCGCCAAATGGGATAAGGAAACGGTGCGCGCCCCGGAACTTCGGCCCGTTCTCGAACGCGTCGTCAAGTATCGCCAGCACGTCCTCGCCATTTTCGAGAACCTCATCGGCCACGACGCCGCCACCCAGAGGCTTCAATAATTCCTCGAATTTCGAGAAGTCCGATCCGCTCGGTTGCCCCAACTGGATAGAAGGCTTCGCAGCCTGAGCTATTTCCTTGCAGCTCGCCCGGAACCAACCTCGGGGCCGCGTTGACTCCACTGTGCGCGTCATCTACACTTTTGCGAGTGTCCGCGCCTCTTGCGGCGATTTCACGCTGCTCCCCGGTAGCTCAACGGCAGAGCATTCGGCTGTTAACCGAAGGGTTGCTAGTTCGAATCTAGCCCGGGGAGCCATTCTTCTCTATCAGTTACCAAGCTCTCGCACGCGCGAAGCCTGCGAGTGTGCCCAATTCTGTGCCCCACCACCTCGAAATCCGATGCTGGCGTTTGCTCTTTGAGCGTCTGAATCGAGGCCTGTTTTGCCGGTGATGGATGCGGCTGTGGCGTTCGACCTGTTGGTTGAAGGTTCGCAGCCGGCCGAAGTCCTAGCAAGCCGGATTAGCCAATCCGCTAGCTTCAATTTTTGTTCGGCGCGGGGTGGTTCTTGAGGAAATCGGCAACGTCGGGCACGGTGGGAGCAGAGGGGCTCGCACCCGTCCCTGAGTGAGTCTTATCCATCGGCGGATACACGATTTGGCCGCCGCTCGGCCGGCTGGTCACGACGAGCCAGCCATTCGCGTGCCGTTCAAGCGAATACGTCATGGCCATGCCGGTGCCGCCTTGCTTCAGTCGGAACGTGGCCATCGCTTGGGCCTGATCTCCGTTCACGCTCACCGAGTCCACGCTCATATCCATCGCGGACATGTTGATCCCATGGTTGTTCCGCAAGTGATCCTCGACCGCCTGCCGGATCAAGTCGGAATCGCTGTTTGATGCGGGCGCGCCGGAATTCACTGTTGGCGCTGCGGCCATGCTTGGCGCAATCGGCGGCGTCGCAGCTGGCTGCGCGGATTGGTCACTCTTATTGCAGCCGATGGCCAGGACCAACGCCAGGGCTAGAGCTGCGGTTGCGGAATGTGTGCTCATGCGAAAGTCTTCTCCATATCTGCGAGAAACGTGTGCCTTACAAGACGAGTCCGGATCCAACTAGCACCGGTGAGCCCATTTTCGCACGAATCGCGCTTTTAGCCTCGCCGCTCGCTTCCGAGGTGATGTCGTGCAGTCCGAACCCGACGAGCCGCACTCCCACCGGAAAAGCGCCAGGGCGACTCGCCTTTGACACGACCGAGCAGGACGGCTAGGCCTTCGGGCGAAGCAGAGACTCAAAACGGAAATCCGGGCTAATCGTGTGACCCAGATCACTGACGAAGATGCTATGGCGGCATATAGATGCAGCAACATTGCGCGCTGGTGTGTTCGATAGCAACGGCGCGCGCGCAACTGCACTCGAGCAGCGCAGCTGAATTCTGCTCTTTAGGCGAGTCGGCAATATGCAGGGCGAACGGTTTCACGACAAGCAAAGCCAAGAATCTGGCAGATAGCTCGTCGGATGGGTGAGGTATTTGATGGAATATTTGAACCGCGAGCGCCTCGGCGCAATTTCTCCAGAAGCTTTCCAGGCTCAGCAGCCCTATCCATGGATCAACATAGAGGGTTCATTAACACAAGAAGGCTACGAAAACCTGCGCCGAACACTGCCCGAGGTCTCATGGTTCGACCGACAAGTCGGCATTAAACGCGCCTACGGGCAGGCCCCGCACGAGCGCTACTTGCTGCACTACCACCCGGGCTTGGAGGTGGCGGAGCCTTGGAAGGAATTCATCGCGGAACTTCAGGGCGAGGTGTACCAGTCTTTCCTTCGCCAGATGCTGGGTCCGAGAACATTCATCCCCACGTTCGAATGGTATTACGCGTGGGAGGGTTGTGCGGTGTCGCCGCATTGCGATGCAGCTCGCAAGCTGGCAACCCATATCTTCTATTTCAATACGGAAACAGATTGGGACCCCGGTTGGGGAGGCCAGATTCTGATCCTCGACAGCGACCGGCGATTCAAGACCCATTCTGCTCCGAGCTTCGATGACTTGCGCGTTGCTGCCGCGCTGGAACCACTCGGGAATGGAAGTCTGTTCTTCCAGCGCACGCCACATTCATGGCACGGCGTGCGACCATTGCAGTGTCCGCAAGGCAAGTTGCGAAGGCTTTTCATTGTTACCGTCAACGTCCCGTGTTTTCAAGTGTGGTGGCGGCGTGTTCGTGGCAAGGATCCAGATGGTTTTCGCGTCGCGGCCTGAAGATCCTTGGAACCGCGAGGATATTTTGTTGTCCCCCCAAAACGGAGGTTATACCTATGAGCACGCTGCGGTCGACAACGGAAGCCATGGTAGGGCAGCGCGCCGAAAAAGGACCAGTCAGGAAACGCGCCATAACTGCGCCGGAAGCTTTGAATGAAGCCTACTGCTATCCCCGTCCATCATCGTTTTCTCGAGGTCTGCGTCTGGACATCAAGGGCGTCACCCTTCTCCTCATTTCTGGTACCGCCAGCATCGACGAGAACGGCTTGACTGTCCACGCCGGTGATTTCAGGGCACAGACTTTGCGAACTTACCGCAACATTACGGCGCTGCTGGAGTCCGAAGGCGCCAGTTGGAAGGACGTAGTCCGCACGACGTGCTATCTGCGGGACATTGAGCGCGATTACGCGGCTTTCAACGAAATCCGGACAGAGTTCTTCAACCAACAAGGGCTTGATCCCTTGCCGGCGTCCACGGGTATCCAGGCCATTCTCTGCCGGCCTGATCTATTGATCGAGATAGAGACCACAGCAATCATATCTTGTCCCGAGGCATCGGAGTAACCCGGTGGATGCTGTTTGCGAGAGAGAGGGAAAGCTCCCTTATCGCTAGCACGTTCTTGGTTCAAATACTTGACGATGCGGAGAAGAAGTGCGCGTTCAGTTTCGCTCATACGCTCGTCACCGCGTTGTAAGATGCGCGTGGCGCAGCGGATACCTGTGCTGATGGCGTGCATTGGGTCGCCGCGACTGTGACCACTCTCGCTGCCTGTCGGTCGCGCCGCAGTTTCAGCGCGTCGTGCCCCTCCCAACGCGGTATAGGCTTCCGCAACTTTGGAGAGATCACGCAGGGTGACCAGATCGTCCTCAGTCCACGAGTGAGGTTTTGAATCGATGGCGCAAAAAGAGCCGATAAGTTGAAAAGCGATCGAAAAAGAATATCGGCCCTCGCGCTTATTGCTCACTTCGAGCGGCTTTTTTCTTTTGAAGGCAAGTAAAGAACTCAAATCTGAAGGTTCGCAAATCGTACAGGTCGGGGAGCCATTCTTCTTCTTTCGTTTCATTTTCTTACGCGGAAGTTGGCAACAACTCCGCGTGATCTACGCGAGCGCCCGGCTCCTCGCTCCGAAACTCCCGATCGTGATTGCCAGTAGCGCCCAACTCATCGCGATGTACACGAACACGCTTGTGTATCCATAGTGATTGAATAAGAAAGCCACGATCAGCGGGCCGAAGACGTTCGCGAGTCGGCCCGTCCCGTACGTCAAGCCCATCCCCGAATTACGAATCTCGGTAGGAAAGGACTCTGCCGTGTACGTATAGAGCAGAGGCGCAAATGTGTGCAGGAACATTTCCACCAGAAATCCGAAAATCACGATCGTGCTAATTTCAAACGTGAGCCCGTAGATCAATCCGCACGCCGCGATCAATAGCGCCACCAGAATGATCAGCCACTTGCGATCCCATCGGTCCGAAATGAGCGCCGCAAGCCCGGCGCCGGGCACCGTGGCGAGAGACATCGCGGACGACCATGTGAGCGAATGCACGAGCGAAAAACCGTGCGCCACTAGTAGCGTGGGCACCCATGAAGTAAAGCCGTAGAACCCCAGTGTGAAGCAAATCCAGGCGATGATCAGCATGATCGTGCGTGGCGCGTACGACGGCGCGAAAAGCTCGGCGTACTTGCCGCGGCGAGGTGCTGCGGTGACTGTCTCTGAGATCGACGGCAGCGTGCCGCTTTCGGCGCGGGTGCGGCTTTCAATTCGGTCGAGAACCGCATCCGCATCCGCGAACCGGCCATGATTCTCATGCCAACGCGGCGATTCCTCAAGCACGCCGGAGAAAAACGGCAAAATGATGCCCAGCGATCCCCAAACGAACACCAGGCGCCATCCCCACGCAGCCGCCGGCACGCAGAATCGCGCTACGTACGCTGTGACCGGAACGCCGCACAATCCGATCGCCATCACCCAGCCCTGGTAAGTGCCTCGCACGCGAGCTGGATACAACTCGCTGATGTACGTGATGCCGACCACCGTCATCGCTGAAATTCCGACGCCCGTGAGCATTCGCGTCACGAACAACCCGACCGGCTCCCAAACGAACGCGTTGAGCAATGAGAAGCCCGCGTACCACAGGGTCGTGAGAATCAGCGCCTTCTTCCGGCCGACCCGATCGGAAAACCAGCCGCCCATCGTCGATCCCGCGAACATCCCCGCAAACGTCGCGGACGTCAGGACGGCGACGGTCGAAATTGAAAGGTGCCAAGCCTACAGGATGGCCGGAGCCGCGAACGAAAACGTATTGATGTCAGCCATGTCGAAGAAAAAGACCAGGCCCAAGAGCCACGTAAGTTGCCGGTGAAATGAAGTAACCGGAAGCCGATTGAGGCGCGCCATGGCCGAGGCTCGCACAGCTTGCGATGAGTCCAACGTCCAGCCTCCGTTTCTTACCGCTCGCTACGTGTGATCGATCGTCATGATCCTGACGATCGAGAAGCTCAAAACCCTCAATCGTTCATCACTCGTACGGGACTGCCGCTGAGCCATGCGGCGATGTCTTCCACCACGCCGCGATAGAAAATCTTGTACCCCTCTAGCGAAACGAAGCCGATATGCGGCGTCGCAAGCACGTTATCGAGCGAGCGGAATGGATGAGACTCCGGCAGCGGCTCGGTGTTGTAAACATCCAGTGCCGCGCCAGCGATCGTGCGGTTCTTCAGTGCTTCGATGAGCGCGCTTTCGTCGACGAGGGGACCGCGCGACGTATTGACTAGATACGCGGTCGGCTTCATCCACTTGAGTTCCGTCGCGCCGACGATCCCCCTCGTGCGGGCACTCAGCATGAGATGAATCGTCACAATGTCCGACTCCCGAAACAGCTGCTCCTTGCTGGCGAACCGGGCGCCACGTTCCTCGGCCGCCTCGCGCGTCAGATTCTGACTCCACGCCAGCACATTCATTCCAAACGCGCGCGCAACTGCGGCAACCCGTGTGCCGAGTTTTCCGAGGCCCACGATTCCGATCGTCTTCCCTTCCAGGTCGCCGCCGACCGAAATCTGCCATCCCCCGTTCCGCACCGAAGCAATTTCACGCGGCAAGCTCCGCACCAGAGCGAGGATCAGACCCCATGTCAGTTCGGACGTCGCATGTGACGAATAGAGAGTTCCGCAAGCGATGATGCCGCGCTCCTTCGCGGCCGCCAGGTCAATCGAAGCGTTGCGCACCGCCGTCGATACAATGAGCTTCAAGTTCGGCAACTGCTCGATGATCGCTCGCGACAGCGGCGTTCGTTCCCGCATCACGCAAACGATTTCGAATGGCTTCAGCCGCTCGACGACTCCGGCGGGGTCCGACACATGGTCGCGAAACACTGTGATGTCCACTTTGCCCTCGAGGGTCGACCAATCGGCCAGCTCCAGGGCAACGCCTTGATAATCATCGAGCACCGCAACCTTGATACGTCTATCCATGGGTCTGACCAAATCCTCCCAATATTTTCGGTCAAAGGTCAGTCAGTGTGCCATATGTCGCGGACTCTCCGTCAGGCAAAGTTCTCGGAAGGGCCTCACTCTCGATAGGCGCAATTCGACGCCGGGGAATTGAGCCCGCCAATCATTTGAATTTACCTTGAGCGCGCTGGACTACACGGCACGGATCGCTCACGGCGCGGTAACCACGATTGCGCTGCACGGTTTCTGACTGGCCCTTCTGTAGGAATGTGGCACCGACGAGTCGAAATAGATCGAATCTCCGGATTCGAGAATGTGATCGTCCATTCCGATGTGTAGTTCCAGTTTCCCGCGAAGGACAGACAGGAACTCCACTCCGGGATGATGATGTGGGCGGGCCTTCCCGCGCTGCAGGGGCTCGAACTCGGCGTGGTAGGCGTTCAGCTTGCGCTCCACTGCGGTGAAGTCCAGCGATTCGAAGCGGAAGGAAATATCGCGTCCATCTGGCCGCTCTGGAAAACGCTTCCGCTGAGCGCGTCGCACGATGGCGACTACATGCCGCTTCTTGTCATCCGTAAAGAAATATTCCAAGCCGACGCTGAACACCAGCGCGATGCGTAACAGCGTCGGCAGCGTCGGGAACAGTTTTCCGCGCTCGACCTTCGAAAGCATGGCCGCGGAAAGACCCGTGTGCCGACCCAATTCAACGAGCCCCATCTTTTTCCTCAGGCGCAGTGCGTGCAGCTTTTCTCCAATAGAGTACTCGCTCAATCCCCGGGCAAGCGTCTCAGAAAGCACGAATTTCCTCCGTATTTAACTAGGAATCAAAAAGCTCGCGAAAATTTGACCCCGGATCACTCGAGTTCAGATCTGGGTCCTATTTTCCTTGCTGTCAAACCTATTTTCTCTATAGTTAAAGACGCAGTCAACGAAACGAAGCAAAGCATGGAGGAAATGATCATGAAGAAATTGGACGTTCTCGCAACCATCCTCGTGGTCGTCGGCGCACTCAACTGGGGATTGGTGGCCGTCGCTCGGTTTGATCTCGTGGCAGCCGTCTTCGGCATGAAGTTTGGGGAGGTGTCGGCGTTCAGCGCAGTTGTGTACGGGCTTGTTGCTCTGGCGGGACTCTACCAGGCGCTGGGCTGGAAGGCAATTCAGCACCGGTGGCACGCCGAACCGGCGCCTCAGCGTTCGCGATAGCTACGTGCGACTCATTGTTTGCATCGCATTTTGCCTTGGAGCCGGAGCGCTAGGATCGTTGATGACCACGCCAGCGCTTCGGCCCTGGTACGCCAGTTTAGGCAAACCCAGCTGGACTCCGCCCAATTGGCTATTTGCTCCTGTTTGGACGTTCTTGTACGTGGCTATGGCAGTCGCTGCTTGGCTGGTGTGGCGGAAGATCGGACTCACGGCCGCTCCGATGGAACTCTTCCTGTTGCAACTCCTGCTTAACGTCGCGTGGTCGGCAGCGTTCTTTGCGTTGCGATCGCCCGGGGCGGCGTTTGCTGAAATCATCCTCCTATGGTTTGCCATTTTGGCAACAGCAATCGAATTCTGGAAAATATTGCCGGCGGCGGGCTGGTTGTTAGTACCTTACATGCTCTGGGTTGGTTTTGCGGCAGCACTCAATTTCTCAATTTGGCGGCTGAACTCTTGACGTTTGTCTACCAAGCTCCTGGCACATCGCATTGATTTCCGTGCCCGACATTCGCATCCGCGCTTGCAATGAAGCCGCCGTCCGTGAAAACGGGGACTACGTCCTCCATTGGATGATCGCGGCGAGAAGGACGCGCTGGAATTTTGCTCTCGATCGTGCCGTTGAATGGAGCCGGCGCCCTCGCAAGCCCGTCGTCACTCGTGAAGCATTGCGCTGGCAATTTCCGCGGGAGAGCGGCAGCCGCGATCCAAATTCTTACAGCGGCGTCTCCTGGTGCCTCGGCCGCTACGTCCATCCTTGGGACCTGAGCGGCCGATTTTCAGCACGGTCCGTTACGTGAGTTCGACGAATGCGGCACGGAAACTCCACGTGAAAGAATACCTGCGGATCTACGCGCCAGAACGAGTCAATCGATGAGGAGTTTCCATTTTGAAGCGAAGCTGTGGTTGCCGCGTCCAAGGCAAGACATCTTCGAGTTCTTCGCCGACGCGCTCAATCTGGAGGAGCTCACTCCGCCGTGGTTGCAGTTTCGGGTCATCACGCCGGTGCCAATCGAAATGCGTCCTGGCACGCGAATCGATTATCGGCTGAAGATCCGAGGCATTCCGATTCGCTGGCAGAGCCGGATTACCGTGTGGGATCCGCCGCACCGCTTCGTCGACGAGCAGGTTCGCGGCCCCTATCGCATGTGGATTCATGAACACCGATTTATGGAAGACTCGGGTGGAACCTCGTGTGAAGACCACGTACGATACGCCCCGCTGGGAGGCGCACTCGTCAACAAACTATTCGTCGAGCGGGATGTCCGAAATGTCTTTGCGTATCGGTCCAATCGTCTTCGAGAACTTTTCGGCGACGGCCCATCACAACGTTTGTCCTAGCCTTTTCAACTCAATAATGATGGAATGCACGGCGGAAAACTGGAAATCCGCCGCGCCTTCGCTCCAGACCGTGCGCGCGTTTCCAGAATGCAGGTCTGGGGGAACTTCATGACTCCGCGGAAAGCCGTCGTTCGCAGCTGCTTCTTCGGGATCGGCGTGCTCGTCGCCGCATTCGCGCTGTGCCCGCAAATCGAGGCTCAGGCGGTCAACAGCCGCAAGATCGCTACCTACACGGCGGATCAGGCGGCCAAAGGCAAGCTCGCCTACGCGCAAAATTGCGCCTCGTGCCACGGCACCGATCTCGCCGGCGGCGAAATCGCGAGTTCGCTGCGTGGCAATTCGTTCAGCCAGAATTGGGGCGGAAAAACCGCCGAGGCGCTATTCACCTATATCAGCACGAAGATGCCTCCTGCGAACCCGGGCAGCCTCTCGCCGGAAACCACCGCGCAGATCGTCGCCCACATCCTTCTGACGAACGGCGTTCAGCCCGGCGACGCTCCGCTTCCGACCGACACCACTGCGCTCGCCTCGATGACCGTTCCGCGCGGCGCGACGCAACGCTCCGCGCCGATGATGCCGTTGTCTCCTCTCGCTCCGCCGATGCCGCCCGTGGTTCTCCCCAATCCCTTGGAGAAAATCACGCCCGTCACGGATGCGCTTCTCGACAATCCGCCCGCGAGCGAATGGCTCGTCTGGCGGCGCACCTATGACGATTACGGCTTCAGCCCGCTGAAACAGATCACCAAGAGCAACGTCGGCTCTCTTCGCGTCGCCTGGGCGTGGTCGCTCCCCAACGGACAAAACGAAGCCACTCCGCTCGAGCACGACGGCGTCTTGTTCGTCGATAGCTACGGCGACAAAGTGCAGGCGCTCAACGCCGTTACGGGCGATTTTCTCTGGCAGTATTCACGCCAGCTTCCGGGCGACGCGCGTCTCTCCGTCAAGCGCAACCTCGCGCTCTATCGCGACCGCCTCCTCGTCCCGACCTCGGACGATCACATCGTCGCGCTCGACGTCAAAACCGGCAGCGTGATTTGGGATTCGGCGCTCGCCGACTACACGAAAGGTTTTCAGACCACCGGCGGCCCGCTCGTCGCCAAGGGCAAAGTGATGCAGGGAATCGCCGGCCAATCGCCCGGCGGCAACTTCATCGTCGCGCTCGACGCCGAAACCGGCAAGGAAGCGTGGCGCTTTCACACCATCGCGCAGTCCGGCGAGCCGGGAGACAGCTGGAACGATCTGCCCAACGACAAGCGCAACGGCGCGTCGGTATGGACGGCCGGCAGCTACGATCCGCAGCTGAATCTAGCTTTCTTCGGCGTCGGCCAGACGTATGACACTGGCCCCGTGCTGCATCGCGTCGATAAGCCCGGAGTTTCAAACGACGGGCTCTTCACGGATTGCACCTTGGCATTCGATCCCGACACCGGAAAACTCGTCTGGTATTTCCAGCACGTGCACAACGATCAGTGGGACCTCGACTGGGCCTTCGAGCAGCAACTCATCTCCCTGCCGGTGAACCGCGTGAATCAGAAGCTCGTCGTCACATCCGGCAAAATGGGCATCTACGAAGGCATGGACGCCGCGACCGGCAAATACATTTTCTCGAAGGATCTCGGCATCCAGAACGTCGTCTCGTCGATTGATCCGAAAACCGGCGAAAAGACCATCAATCCCGAAGTCGTCGTGGGCGACGGCAAGCCGCACATGATCTGCCCGCATCCGGGCGGCGGCCGCAGCTGGATCGCCACGTCGTACAACCCCGGAACAAAAATTCTTTACGTGCCGATGGTTGAATCCTGCATGGATCTGATTCCCGCTCCTGCGGGCCAGCGCGGCAATCTTTCCTCGGGCGTGAACTGGTACATTCGCATGCGGCCCGACAATACGGACGGAAAGATCGGCCGCCTCGAAGCCTTCAATCTCGAGACGAAAAAAGTTCTCTGGATCGACCGCCAGCGCGCGCCGCAATCCACCTGCACACTCGACACCGCCGGAGGAGTGCTCTTCGCCGGCGCGCTGGATCGCTATCTGACGGCGTACGACGATTCGACCGGCGAGACTCTGTGGAAGATTCGAATGAACGACATGCCGAGCTCGTGCCCCATCAGCTTCAGCGTCAACGGTAAGCAATATCTCGCCGTGGTGGTTGGCGCAGGTGGCGCGCAGAGTGTCACGTTCCCGGTGCTCGTCCCCGAAATCCAGCTTCCACCCGACCACGGCGCCGCCATCTGGGTCTTTGAGTTGCCGGAGAACACCCCGATGAAGGCCACGAGTTCATACTGAGCGGCAGCAGCACTCGCGAGGATACTTTCGTGCGGCTGAAAAAAACGAATAGCGCCAAAACCGAGCCGACGCGCAGGAACTTTCTCAAATCCAGCCTGAGGATCGGCGCGGCTTCTCTCGCCCTGCCCGCTTTCGTGCGCGCCGCCGGAGCCGAACCGCCGCCGCAGGAATCGAAACCCTTCGATCTTGAGGAAGTCACGATTGCGGATCTTCAGGACGGCCTCAAGTCCGGAAAGTTCACCTCGCGCTCTCTCGCCGAAAAATATCTCGCGCGCATTCAGGATCTCGATACGCAGGGTCCCGCAATCAACGCCATCATCGAAATCAATCCCGACGCCCTCTCGATCGCCGATTCGCTCGACGCCGAGCGGCAATCGAAAGGCCCGCGCGGACCGTTGCACGGCATTCCTGTCCTCATCAAGGACAATATCGGCACCGCCGATCGAATGATGACCACCGCCGGCTCGCTCGCTCTCCTCACGTTCGCGCCCGCGAACGATTCCGGCGTCGCGCGCCGTCTTCGCGAAGCGGGCGCGCTGATTCTCGCCAAAACCAATCTCAGCGAGTGGGCGAATCTCCGGTCGTCGCACTCCTCGAGCGGCTGGAGCGGCCGCGGCGGCCAGACGCGCAATCCCTATGCGCTCGATCGCAGCCCGTGTGGCTCAAGCTCCGGTTCGGGCGCGGGCGTCTCCGCGAATCTCTGCGCGGTGGCCGTCGGCTCCGAGACGGACGGCTCGATCGTCTGCCCATCGTCCGCGAACGGCATCGTGGGCATCAAGCCAACCGTCGGCCTCGTGAGCCGCGCCGGAATCGTCCCCATCGCGCACAGTCAGGACACCGCCGGGCCGATGTGCCGCACCGTCGCCGACGCCGCGGCCCTGCTCGGTGCTCTTGCCGGCGTCGATGCCGAAGATGCCGCCACCAAAGCTCCCGGCCGGAAAGCCGCTGCCGATTACACGCAGTTTCTCGATCGCGCGGGATTGCGCGGAGCGCGCATCGGCGTCTTGCGGAAATCGTACGATTTCACCGAGAGCGCGGCGGGCGTTTTCAGCGCAGCGCTCGACGCGATGAAAAGCGCCGGCGCCGTGCTCGTCGATCCCGTCGAAATTGCATCGCTCGGAAAATTCGACGACTCCGAACTCGACGTCCTGCTCTACGAATTCAAGCACGATCTGAACGCGTATCTCGCGGCCGCTGGCCCCAGCGCCCCCGTGCGTTCGCTCAAGGAACTCATCGCTTTCAACGAAAAATACGCCGACCGCGAGCTTGCCTATTTCGGCCAGGATCTCCTCGAGAAAGCACAGAAGAAGGGGCCGCTGACCGACAAGGCGTATCTCGACGCCCTCGCGAAAAATCACCTCCTCACCCGCGCCCAGGGAATTGATGCCGCGATGGACAAGCACCGCCTCGACGCGCTCGTCGCCATGACGGCGGGGCCCTCCTGGCTCATCGACCTCGTCGATGGCGACCACGATACGGGCGGCAGCTCGTCTCTCGCTGCCGTCGCAGGCTACCCGAATATCAATGTTCCAGCGGGATTCGTCTTCGGACTTCCGGTGGGAATATCGTTCTTCGGCCGCGCCTGGAGTGAGCCGACGCTCATCAAAATCGCCTACGCCTTCGAGCAGGCCACGCGCGTCCGCAAGCCTCCGCGCTTCCTTCAGACTGCATCTCTCTCGTCCAAATCCTGATTCAGCGCGCGAGTGTAGAAGTATGATTCAGAACTTGATAAATTCTCTGCTCGGATTGGCTCTTTGGCGGAATAAATACGTGGAGGGTCGCATGCTACGAGTTGGGTCACTTCTGATCGTTCTTATCCTGCTGGCCGCAGTTCCCTGCTTTGCGCAAACGAGCGCCGCTCCGGCCCCGTCGACACACATTGCCGGCGCGATCTTGTCGTTCAGCGGAAATATCCTGGATGTAAAACCGCCGAACGCTCCGGCAGTCTGGGTAACTATCCCCGCGAATCTCAAGGTCGATCGCGATGCCTTGAAGCCCGACGCCAAGGTTTCCGTCGAAGCCTACTGGGCGGATGTCTGCTACGTGGCCACCCAGGTGACGGTGCAGAAGTAGCGCCTACTTCTGCGTGGGCGGCGGATTCTGCGGCGTAAGCGGCGGCGTATTCGTGAACTCGTGGATGTGCATCATCGCAATGAGCCACGATCCGTCGCTCTGCTTCGTCATGATCATGCTGTGAATCCCCTTGCGGGTGGGCCGCACGCTGCCGTCCTGGTTTTTCGCGCCCGTCATCTGCCAGTCGACGTCCACCGCCGCCACGTCAGGCTTGAAGAATCGGACGCTCCGGACAACGCCCGTCTGATGCGTCTCGCTGTAAACCCCAGCCAGCATCGGCCCGAACGTCGCCTCCATCGCCGCTCGCCCGTGGTACACGGTTCCGAACGCGTTCGTGACGTCCGTGTCTTCCGTGTACGTCATCACCACGGCTTTTACGTCGTGCCTGTTCCATGAGTCCATGTAGTTCTGCACGGCCTTTTCGATGGCGGCGCGGTCCGCGTCGCCCATCGAGCCTTGCGGCGCAGCGCTCGCCCGCGAAATCGCGATACAGAATACAAACAAGCAAATCCAGCCTAGCGCTCTCATCACATTCCCCCGATCCACGGCCACGATTTCAGCCACTCAGCGGCACTCCGCCCGAAAACGACGCGGAAGCTTACCTCCCGCCCCGCCGATATGCAATCTTCTCCCGGGCACTCCCGGACCACAACCGCGCTTCAATCCTTTCCCCGCCTTCAGGCATCTATCTAACGGAGGATGCTCACATGATCAAGTCCATCGCGCTGTTCACAAGCTCGCTTCTCGTCGCTTCGGTACTGCTTATCGCACGTCCGATTCAAGCTCAGCAAACGCAAGCTCAACAAACACCCTCCGCGAAAGTGGCGGTCACGACGGTCGTCACCGTATTAGGCCCCAGCTTCGCGGCGCCGCCCGCCCTCGGCAAGGACGACGTTGTCGTCCACACCGGCGACCGCCGCGAGGACGTCATCGGCTGGGATCAGGCGCAAGGCGATCACGCCGCGCTGCAGCTCGCCATCCTCATCGACGATGGCACCGATCTCGGCACATACCTTGACGAACTTCGCCACTTCATCCAGGCGCAGCCAAACTCCACCAGCGTCGGCGTCTTCTACGCCAGCATGGGAATGACGCAGACCATCGCGCCCTTCAGCACCGACCACGACGCCGTCGCCAAAAAGGTCCGCATTACGCTCGGTCCCAGCGGCACCTCGACCAGCATCTATCTTTCGCTGATCGACGTCCTCAAGAAATTGCAGTCCGCGAAGGGCCGCCGCGAAATCCTGCTCATCGGCGATGGCCACGATCGCCTGCGCGGCGACCTGCAAAGCCCGGATGTTGACAGCGTGATCGAGAACGCGCAGAGGACCGGCATCGTGATCCACACGCTCTACGCCAGCGTCGGCCGGAGCAACCGCATTTCGTTCCGCCAGAGCCTGGCTCAGAGCAATCTCATCCGGGTGGCTGGCGAATCCGGCGGGCAGTCGTTCTTCCAGGGACTCGGTACTCCGGTCTCCTTCACGCCGTTTCTCGATCAACTGGACATGGTGCTGCACAACCAGTATTTCCTGACGTTCACAACGGCGCGCAGCAAGAATCCGAAAGGCCAATTCCGCGGCTTCAAAGTCGCGACGGAACAGCACCACGTCTCGATTACCGCCGCGAGCCAGATCTTCGTCCCCGGCCCCTAGCGCGCACCCAGGCGGTGCTTTTGTGGCACAGGCATTCCTGCCTGTGCGCGTAAGTCATGGCAACCGGTAGCTGCGTAGCCAGGAGTGGTTGCGCAACAACTAAACTCATTCACTACCGCGAAACCGAACGTCTGGACTCTGCCTCTAAAAGGTGTTACACATACCGCGCGAAATCGTGGGATTCACCGGGGGGAAGTGTATGAGCCAGGGATTTTCTCGCCTTTCAATATTCCGCGCTGTGGCCGTTGCGTGCGCGATTGCGGTCTCCGCCGCAACCTTCTCGCCATCCTCGCATGCCCAATTCCTCGGCATGAGCAAAGGCACCGTTGTCGGCATGGAATTCGACGGCCGCGTGGTCTCCGACCTCGACAAATCCGTCGCTTTTTACAAGCTCCTCGGTTTCACCGAAGTGCCGAACGTCGATAAATCCTGGCGCAAGGATGAGGTCATGGACCGCATCCACGGCACCAAAGGCGTCGAGTCCCGCATGGCCAAACTTCAAATCAATACGAACATGGGCGAGAAGACGCCGTTCACTCTCTACTTGCGCGAATTTCGCGGCATAAAACGGCGGAATGTGATGGGCGGCAAGACCGCTTGGGAACCCGGCGCCACTCACATCGATTTGACGATTCCGGACGCCGATAAAATGTGGTCGGATCTGAAAGCTGCGAATATGCTTTGGCCCCGCACCTGGGACGGCAAATTGATCCCGCTGCCGGGGCAAACAAAGGGCACGATCGCCTACATTACCGATCCCGATGGCATGGACGTCGAGATCGTTGAACAGAGCCCCGGCACTCCCGCAATGAACGGTCGCCCGGCGCGAGCCGCCGATCTGCCGGGTTTCAACCACATCGGCCTCGTGATTGTCGATCCGGATAAAGCCTTTGGATTTTACGGCGCGCTCTTGGGCGAGCAACTTCCAACGACGCCTTCCGCTTGGCTTGCTGGGGATTTTCTTGACTCCGCCGTCGGGGGCCACGGCAACATCATTCGCATCGTCAACGGCACTTTCCCGCTCGCGGCCGATCGCGACGCGCGGATCCGGTTTGAGCTCGTGCAGTACGAGAATCGTCCCAAGCCCGTGCCGGCGTATGAAATCACCGACATCGGTGTGAACTACGTCGGCTTCGAAGTCACCGACATCGACTCGCTCCTCGCACGCCTCAAGGGCGCGGGCGTCACGGTCGTGTCCGACGGAATCGCCGAGATGAAGGGCGGCTACCGCGTGGCTCTGGTCCGCGACCCCGACGTCGGCGCCTTCGTCGAACTCTACGAGCCCCCGAAAAAGTAGGCGCCGCACATGGAATTCTTACGCACCGCCCTGCGCATGACATTTAGGAATGCGAGTTTGAAGGTGAAATGGGGACGGATGAAACACGCCACCGGCGTTCGGCAAGATAGACTCCGACCGAGAGCGCCGCGGCCACTCCAATGCCGACAATGGTACGTCTGGTAATGGCTCCGATTACTGCAAAGAAAAGTAGGAATCGCATTGCAGTGAGAACATAGGTCCGCACAGACTCTCCCGTAGGGTGCGCAGCGGTCGCCTCCGACACGGCTAAGTCCGCCGCAATTTCTCGTTCCCTTTGCAGCCTCTTGTGGGCATCATAGATCAACAAAACAGCCCACAACGCAGTCAAGGTGCCCCAGACCTCGCGGCCCGGAAAACCCAGGAGAACCGCCAGCCGCGAATCCCATCCGATGAATAATCCCGCTCCCAACGCAAACAGAAACCCGTGCGTTAGGAATTTCCGGGACAATGCAGTCATAGGTTGCCCATGGCGGAGGGTTCGATTTAGAGACCACGTCAGAAGCGTCACCAGAAGGGCCCCTAATATCGGAGCAATAAGTTGTCCCAAAGGATCCGTCATTTGCACACCCTCAATACGTTCAGAAATGAAAGTGCATCGTATGCAAGCCTTAAGGTACCCGACTCCTGTGGCGGGTAGCCCACCCTCTCCGTTTCGGTTGTTTCTTGACGACGAAGTGGCGGAATAATACCACTTCGCTAGCTTCACTCGCGTTCAATCCACGCCGCTGGGTGCCCCACTTGTCCTGAGCGCAGTCGAAGGCCTCTTCGGTGTGTGAAGGGTGGAGCTTTTTGATTTGCCGATTTCCCGATTTGGAAATCCAAGAGTTGCGCGCGGGGGCTTCGACTGAAAAATTAATGCGCGTTAACCTTTGTTCGCCATTTTTAGCTTGGATGTCACGCGGCATTCACCAACTGTCCCAATCCATCCGCTAAGGTTTCCCCCTCAGCCTGTTGGTCACACTGTTGGTTCGCCTGATTGCTCCGGGCTTACTTCAGATACAGAAGAGGAGGATTGGCAACATGACTCGAATCACTACGCGGGCACTGGTCGCGGCGGCTCTAATGCTTTCCGGCATCATCGGGTTTCCCGTTTCCGCACAAACTCCCCAGGCTGCGTCTCCATACAAGCTCGCTGTGTTTGCTACTCCGCCCGCGGGCTTGAGTGCGCCCGATTCGGTCGCAATCCTCGGGGACAAAGTCTTCGTCGGCTACGGCGACGGCCACCTTCCGGATGGCTCGGATGGCCTGAACAGTCAGGTCGTCGAATTCCGAATGGATGGAAGCGTCGTACACATCTACACGGTGCCCGGGCACAACGATGGGCTGAAATTCGATCCGTCCACGCATCTCCTCTGGGCGCTGCAGAACGAAGATGCCAACGCCAATCTCGTCATCATCAACACCGAGACTCGGCAGCAAAACTTGTATACGTTTGGTCCGACGCTCCACGGCGGCGGCTACGATGATCTCGTTTTCCGCGGCTGCAAGGTCTACATCAGCGCTTCGAATCCCGCAAACAACCCGAACACCGGCCCGGCAATTGTCAGCGCCCATATCGAAGGAAACACGGTTCAAGTCGAACCCGTCCTCGCCGGCGAAGCCAGCGCGATCGACATACCCACTGACGCGACGATCCAGCTCAACCTCCAGGATCCCGACTCGATGACGCTCGATCCTCTGGGCAACATCGTGCTCGATAGTCAGGGTGACCAGGAATTGATCATCGTCAGCAATCCTGACTCGCCGAATCAGCGCGCGTTGCGCCTGCCGCTGAGCTATCTCACACCCGGCGGACGCGCAACTGTTGAGACGGACGACACCGCGTTCGTCACGTCCAGCGAGGGTTTCATTCTCTTTGCCGATAAGGGCCTGAACAACGTGTACACCCTTCAGAAGAACGCCTTCTCGCCCGGAACCGCTTTCACCGCAGCGGATGGAGGACCGTTTGTCGGAACGCTCGACTTCACAACCGGAGTCGTCACCCCGATCGTGACCGGTCTCTCAAATCCCGGCGGCATGATGTTCGTCGATACATCGAAGCACGACGGAGATCCCGATCAAGGCCAAGGCCAGGATGTATGCCAGGACCGAGACCGGGATTCCCGCTAAAAAGAGCCACGCGAAACGCTTCGAACCAGCCCGGCCCCGGGCGCGAACCTCGGGGCCTCAACCACTCCCAGCCGCTTCTAGACAAGGGGTCGAGTCTGCCGGACGGTGATGGGTTTAGAAAGCTGTCCCGTGCGTCCGCACTCGAATCTCCGAATCGAGAGCGATCTCTGTATGCGCTTCAAGTCTTTCCAACTGACGTTTGACGTGGATTTTATCGAAGCGAAATGAAAGAAGGCTATCAACCCCACTGAGGAGGATTTCTGATGATAAGCAAAAGCAAGAGATGGATAGTGGCGGTCGCGAGCACAGTGTTGCTGGCGGCATTGATCGTTCCGATCGCGCGCACGCAAGACCGTGGCGGCGACGGGCACGGCATTCGTCACGTTCTGCTAATCAGCATTGATGGCATGCATGCGCTCGACTTCATCAACTGTTCGAAAGGGATCAGCGGAGTGAACGGCGGCCAACCCTATTGCCCGCATCTCGCCGAACTGGCTGAGACCGGCGTCAATTATCTCGACACCAGCACATCGAAAACGTCCGATTCTTTTCCGGGGCTGATGGCGCTCGTGACCGGCGGTTCTCCGCGCACTGTGGGCGCGTTCTACGACGTCGCCTACGACCGTTCTCTCGCTCCGCCCAAGATCACGACGGGCAATGGAGTGGCCGGTGGTACGTGCACCCCCGGCGTGTTTCCCGGCACGACCACGGAATATGACGAAGGTATCGACATCGACCAGACGAAGGTCAACGGCGGCGCGCCCAGCGGAGACGGCGGGATCAACTCGATCGATCCGAACAAGCTGGTACGCGACCCCGCGAACGGTTGCGCGCCGGTCTACCCCTGGAACTTCGTCCGGACGAACACAATTTTCGGAGTCGTGCATGCCGCAGGCGGCTACACCGCATGGACCGACAAGCATCCGTCGTACTCCGCGGTCTCCGGCCCTGGGAACGGCACCAACTTGGATGACTATTATTCGCCGGACATTAACTCGATCCCTGTGAATCTGCCCGGCGTGCCTGGTTGCAATCCGCTGCCAGACCAGACGGCCGTCGCGTCCTCGAACGCCTGGACGGACAGCTTCCAGAACATACAGTGCTACGACACTCTCAAGGTCAACTCCATTCTCAACGAAATCAACGGCAAGACGCACAACGGCTCGGCTTCTGCTCCCACGCCGACACTGTTCGGAATGAATTTCCAGGTTGTCAGCGTCGGACAGAAGCTTATCGAGAAAAAAATAAGCGTCACCGGAGGTTATCTGGATGCACAGGGCACTCCAAGCGCCGCCTTGCTGAGCGAAATCGAGTTCGCCGACGTTTCGATCGGTAAGATGGTGGCGGCTCTAAAGTCTCGCGGCCTTCTCGACTCGACCTTGATCATCATTTCAGCCAAGCACGGCCAAAGTCCTATCGATTCCGCCCGCTACACCGGTATCACGACGGGTGGACCGGTAACGACATCGCCAGCCACCATTTTGGATAATGCCGGTTGCTTGCCGCTATCCGAATCCCCGTCCAATCCCACCGGCATCGGACCAACGGAAGATGACGTCTCTCTAATCTGGCTCAACAGCAGCTGCACGACGGAGAGTGCAGTGAACATGCTCGAAACACAGTCGCCAGCGAAGGCCAACATAGCCGGTATCGGTCAGATCTTCTCGGGGCCCGCGATCACTCAGATTTACAACGCCCCGGGACTGCCGCCGAATGATCCGCGCACGCCGGACATCCTCGTCACACCGAATGTCGGCGTTACGTACTCCGGCAGCTCCAAGAAGCTCGCCGAACACGGCGGTTTCGCGCATGACGACGTCAACGTGATGATGCTACTTTCCAACCCGAACTTCGATCCCAAGACCGTCACAAGCCCGGTCGAGACCATGCAAATCGCTCCGACCATTCTGAAGGCGCTCGGCCTGGATCCCTACCAGCTCCAAGCCGTTCAGAAGGAGCACACGCAGGTTCTGCCGGACGTGCCTTTGGACTCAGGCGATGGCCGCTAGCGATCTTCGGTAGCAACGCGCCGAATCATCGCTACGGCATTTAGCCAGAAGCAACCACAACAGTAAAAGCCCCGCCCGGCTTAGCCGGTGCGGGGCTTTTCTTTGGCGGACGAGGCATCTCACCCTCCGCAGGGTCTCGAAAAACAAAAAGCCCCGGATCGAGTTCATCGAACCGGGGCTTTCGCTTGTCTGAAGTCTCTTTGACGATTTCGAATGATGCAGGCCAGAACCCGTCGACTCCCTGCTCGATTTCTCGCGCAGGATTTGAAACACCGAACGTGGCCCCGTGAGAGGCCAATTGGAGAGCCGTATCCGCCGATGGCGGACCGTGCTCCCTTTTCTTTTAGAAAGGAGGTGATCCAGCCGCAGGTTCTCCTACGGCTACCTTGTTACGACTTCACCCCAATCATGAGTCATA